>Ga0136574_100694_pt1 | contig 12035 bp, 9 predicted proteins | sample AntDeeMetagen134_FD_101383 | JGI IMG/M metagenome (GOLD analysis project Ga0136574, IMG submission 101383) | Saline lake microbial communities from Deep lake, Antarctica - Metagenome #134 | ecosystem: Environmental > Aquatic > Non-marine Saline and Alkaline > Saline | place: Antarctica: Deep lake...
GACGTTCGAGACGCTCACGGCGGACCTGCAATCTCGGGGGGCGCTCCCCGATTTCACGTTCACTGACTTCTATCGGGGCTGGTACGCCAAAGACGTCGGTCCCGGCCCCGCGAACGCCGCCGTCGAAAGCCTCGTGAGGAACGCCCGGGAGCTGACCGACGATCGGCCGGTCAGCTATCTCGGCGAGGCCCACACGATCAACCCCCAGTACACCCCGAGCCGACAGGCGATGTGGATGGATCTCCGTGCGGCGCTCGGAGCCGGCGCGGAGGGCGTGGGCTGGTACGCACGGACGGCGTACAAGGAAACGAAACACGGGTTCGATCCCTTCCTCCCGAACACCGAATCGGCGGCACGCGACGGATCGCGCGCCAGCACGCTGACGTTCGCTCGCGACCGCTATCAGTACGCCTACGCCGCGCTCCGAGCGAAACGCGACGACGGTACGGCCGGCGGCCGGAGTGCGTCCGAACGTCGCTTCGATCTCTGGCTCGTCGGGAGTGGATTCGACTTCTACGAGCACCGGCTCTCGCTGCGAACCGGAGCGGGCGAGTGGCAGTTCGTCGGCGATTTCAACGGCTATCTCGACGGCGAGTACCCCTACGGCGACGGGGCCGCACACGTCTCGATCTTCCGTGGCCTCTCGCGCGAGCGCTTCGATCGGGATGGCCATCTTGAACTCGCCGTCGACACCGGCCACAGCAGCGACGACGCGCAGCTCGACTGCGTGCTGGCGATGCCCGAAGACGTCAGCACCTATCTCGCGGAGCCGGCGGCAGCCGAGCTATACGATAAACGGCCGGATATTCACGGATTCAACGTGGGCCACGAACGCGTTGACGCGAGGCTCGCGGCCGGCGGTTCGAAGCGATTCACCGTTGAGCTCGGCGACCCAGAACGACCGCTCGACGCGCTCGTGTTTCCCGACCACCGTGCTCAGCGCGATCGGTTGCGCGCGCTCGAATCGCGCGACGGGTTCGATCCGGGCGAGCTGTTCGATCTCTGGCTCACCACTGAAACGACGGATCGCAACGGGGAGGTGGCGGACGGCATCGAAGGGTTATCATTGGTCGGTGACGCGAAACGACGACCGCTCGACGAAGCGAGCGCGGCGGTGTCGACGGCGGACGGCGGAGCGGTCTTCTACGGCATCGATCGCGACGACCTCGCCCACCGCGACGGCTCGGCTGCCATCGAGCTGGCCGGCGAGGCTCGGAAGAGCGTGACCGGCGCGTACGCAATGGCCTACGCCGGCACCGTCGCGTTCCGGCCCGCTGTAGAGGCAGTGAAGCTCCTCGAAACCGATCGGGCGAGCGCGCGGACGTTCGCCATCGCCCACGAAGAGGGGCGATCCATACAACGGAACCGGTGAGAGCTCCGAACAGTTTTTAGATTCGTTGTAGTTGCGGCCCGAACGCTTGTCGCATCTCGTTCATCGTCGAGACCCCCCATTCCATCAGTTCGTGCTTTTCCGCTTCGTTTAGTTCTTCTACAGAGCCGGAAATCATTGTTCGTTGCTTGATTCGACAGGCTCGCTTCTCCGGTAGATGTTGCCAAATCACGTCTCCGAGTTCTGCATTGATTTCATTTCGATTTTGCTCCAACCTCCCATAGATTTCATCGTTCCGCTCGCTGTCCTGGGTATCGATATAGAGTTCGGCCGCGAACTCCGGTCCTCGATGGAACGACCACACAAACCTGATGCCAGCGATTCCCGCACCGAACGCCAACCACGCTTTTGGCTGTGGTTTCAGCCGATTCCAGTCGGGTCGTGCCTCGGCGTATGCATCGACTAACTCCACGTAAAACGCTCGATAGGCTCGCTCTCGCTCCGTCAACGACTCACTGACCTCTCTCACCGCCCGTTCCCAGTCGTTTGGCTCAAGGGCGGTAGTGAATTCGAATCCTCTTTCAGAGGCCTCGTCAAGCGTGATAACTCGTGGCTTCACGGCAAAGAATTTCGTGTTCCTTGGCCCGCTTTCGTTCAGCCATTCTAGTACAGAACGGTGTTCATCGCGAAACTCTTCCGCAATCCAGATTACGAACTCCGCACTGGTTCCTGCTGCGTACGTAAGCAATTTGCCGAGATGGTCGTGGTCGGTGGTGCCGAACTGGTTCTCGATGACGACTCGGGCTCCAGTGTTGACCTCTCTAGCCGTGATATCGGCAGTGTAACCGCCGACAGTGTCCTCCCGTACGACATCCTCGATTTCGATCCCGAGGACGGTTGCTAAGTGGTCGACGTGATCGGCGAGCCACGGAGTGAAATCGTATTCTTCATGCTCCCAAACTTCTCGAAGCCCGATGTCCTGCACCTCGGAAAGTGTAGAGGGATCCATACACGCTGCAACGTTTGAACATACATAAACACCACATAGCAAACGCAGCAGCCAAATGTGAAAGTGGTTTATTTTCCTGCCGTGTAGAGTTAGCGGATGATGCTCGTCGCGTTCGACTTCGACGGTACGCTTTCCGACTCAGAGATGACGGTCCTGCTCGGCGCACAACGCGGCGTCGCCGACGAAATGGCGGCGATCACCGAGCGAGCGATGAACGACGAGATCGGCTACGCCGAGAGCCTCCGTGAGCGGGTCGGCCTGCTCGACGGGCTCTCGGCGACGGCGGTCGAGGCGGCCTTCGAGCAGGTTGAACTGCGACCAGGGACCGTCGAGGTCATCCGTGCGCTGAACGACGCGGGCGTGGTCACGGCGATCGTCACCGGCGGGTTCGGTCGCGGGGTCGAAAACGCGCTTGCGCGGAACGATCTCCCGGTCGACACCATCGTCGCCAATCAGCTCGTTTTCGACGACGGCGACCTCACCGGCGAGGTCGAGGGGCCGTTAATCGAGGGAACGAAAGACGATGCGCTTCGGGCGGTCGCCGACAACGCCGGCGGCGCGCTCGATGACACGGTGGCGGTCGGCGACGGCGCGAACGACCTTCCGATGCTCGAAGTCGCGGGGCTCGCGGTGGGATACGAACCGAAGCCCGCCGTCGAGCCCCACTGTGACGAGGTCGTGGCGTCGATGGACGAACTGGAGAAAGTATTCGATGACCGAGGTGTTTTTCCCGAGGAATAGATCGATCGAGGTAACTACCACATGAGTAAGGCCGTCGGATTTCACTCGGCAGAAGAACGACCGAGGCCCTCATAACGGATCAGGTTGTAGATGATTTCGAGTCCCACGATCACGAACACGGTCCCGAAAATCAGCACGCCGAGATGGCCGCCGATCATGAAGAACAACCCTGCAAGGGCGAAGGCAAACAATGCTAGAGCGACCTGTACGTGCAGGTTCTCCCTGATCGATCGCACTCGCCGCCTCACTCGTTCCGAGTAGCGAGTCAGTAAGGATGTCGTTCCGAGCACCCCATAGAATGCGATCTGCGGTACGCCGATGGGCACTGATTCCCCGGTGAGCGCGTAGTTGAGAAGACCGGTTCCCGCGATAAGTAGGAACATGATACCGAAAAGTAGGTCCAGAATGCCGCCAGTCTCTCGTTTCACGAGGCCGAGTTCGTGCGGACCACAGTTATATTTTCTCAGAAACTCAGGATTGGCTTGACTCAAACAAGAATCGTTTAGAAGGCATTGCCAGTTTCAGTCGCCGAACAGGCTGGCGTGGACGGGCGCGAACTCGGTGTCCCCGTCGGTTCCGGCGCGTGCGTCGGTCACCGCTCGGCCGGCGAGACCATCCGCGAGGAAGTCAGCGATCGGCGGACCGAAGTTTTCTGGTTCGACGAGGAAGGCATCGTGGCCGTGCTCGGAGTCGATCACGTGGTGTGCGACATCGACGCCAGCGGTGCGGACGGCTTCGGCGAGGGCTGCGGCCTGGTCCGTGGTGAAATGCCAGTCGCCGGTAAAGGAGAGACAGAGCACTTCGCCGTCGAACCCACGGAGCGCGTCGGCATCCGAGCCGTGGCCAGCCGCGAGGTCGTACTCATCCATCGCGCGCGTGAGATACAGGTAGCTGTTGGCATCGAAGCGACCGACGAATTTGTCGGCGTTGTAATCGAGGTAGGACTCGACGTCGCGGTAGGGAAGGAAGCCGGCGGCTGGATCGGCGGGGAAGGCGTCACGGGCGGCGTCGCGGCCCGCGGCGCGCCGGCCGAACTTGTTCGCCATCGACTCCTTCGAGAGGTACATCACGTGGCCGAGCTGGCGCGCAAGCGCGAGGCCGTCGTCGGGCCGAGGGCCGCCGTAGTAGTCGCCGCCGTTCCAGTCGGAATCGGTGGTGATCGCCCGGCGAGCGATCCCGTCGATCGCGACGCACTGGGCGTCGAGCCGGGCAGCGGTCGCCACCGGGATCGCCCGCTCGACGCGCTCGGGGTAGCGTTTTACCCATTCGAGGACGTTCATCCCGCCGACGGAACCGCCAACGACGGCGTGGAGAGAGGAGACACCGAGGTCGTCGAGCAGCCGGCGCTGGGCGTGGGTCCAGTCAGTCACGGTGACCGGTGGGAACTCCGTTCCGTAGGGTTCGCCGGTTGCGGGGTCGGTCGAGGCGGGTCCCGTCGAGCCGTAACACGAGCCGGGGACGTTGACACAGACGGCGAAGTATTCGGTCGTGTCGATCGCTTTTCCAGGTCCGACGATCGCGTCCCACCACGCACGGGCCTGGCCCGCCGCGTCCCCGTGCTGGCCACCGTTCCCCGATCGCGGACTCGACCCGCTTCCTCGCGGGCCGCTCGCGACGTGGGCACTGCCGGTGAGCGCGTGACAGACGAGCACCGCGTTGTCGCCGATGAACTCGCCGTAGGTCTCGTAAGCGAGTTCGAGGTCGGGGATGGATTCGCCGCACTCGAATTCGAACGCACCGATCGACCGCGTATCGCGTGTCGTTCGAGTCATACTATCGCCCCGTCGAGATCCGCGATGATGTCCGCCTCGTCCTCGATACCGACCGAGAGCCCGACGAGATCGGGCGTCACGCCCGAGGCGCGCTGTTGTTCGGCCGAGAGCTGGGCATGGGTCGTGCTCGCGGGATGGATCACCAGCGTCTTCGCGTCGCCGACGTTCGCGAGGAAGCTCGCGAGCTCGGTGTCCTCACAGAGGCGCTTGCCGGCCTCGTAGCCACCTTCCAGCCCGAACGCGATCATCCCGCCGTATCCCTCCTCCAAGTATTCGCTGGCGGCGTCGTGGGTTTCGTGATCCTCCAGTCCGGGGTAGGCGACCCACGAAACCTCGTCGTGGGCGGCGAGGAACTCGGCGACCCCGTGGGCGTTCGTGGAGTGGCGTTCCATCCTGAGGTCGAGGGTTTCGAGCCCCTGGAGCGTGACCCACGCGTCGAACGGCGACTGCCCGTCCCCCAAACTTCGGATCGCGCGCTGGCGGGCGGCCGCGGTGAACGCGCGGTCGCCGAACTCCTCGGCGAAATTGAGACCGTGGAACGCCGGGTTCTCACCGCCGATCTCGGGGTATTTTTCTGGGTGCTCGCCCCACGGGAACGAGCCACCGTCGATCAGCGCGCCCCCGATCGTCGTCCCGGAGCCGTGAATCCATTTCGTGGTCGACTCCCAGACGAGGTCCGCGCCGCGTTCGAGCGGGCGGCAGAGTGCGGGCGTAGCGAAGGTGTTGTCGACGAACAGCGGGACGCCGTTATTGTGAGCGACATCGGCGACGGCTTCGAGATCGGGCGTCACCAGCGAGGGATTGCCGATGGTCTCGCAGTGGACGTACGCGGTGTTTTCGTCGATCGCTGCGTCGTACGCTGCGGGATCGAGCGTGTCGACGAACCGCGCCTCGATTCCTCGCCGGGCGGCGGTGTGGCTGAGGTAGGCGTGGGTGCCACCGTAGATCGAGGCGGCGCTCACCACGTTGTCGCCCGCCTCGCAGAGCAGGAAGGTTGCGGCGTCGAGTGCGGCCATCCCCGAGGCGGTGCAGAGCGCGCCAACGCCACCTTCGAGGTCAGCGAGCCGTCGTTCGAGCGTGGCGACCGTCGGATTCGAGATGCGGGAGTAGATGTCGCCCTCGGCCTCTAAGGCGTAGAGATCCGCGGCGCGGTCGGCGTCGTCGAAGGTGTAGGAGGTGGTCTGATACAGCGGCGGCGCGCGCGAGCCTGTTTCGGGATCCGACGGCTGGCCGGCGTGGACGCACCGTGTCCCGAAGCCTCGCTGCTCGTCGTCGGTCATGTATGTGATGCATATATCTCTGTGCATCTATAACCACGAGTTACGGCAAGTGTCGCCGGTCGTTGTGAGTGGAAGGTGGTCGCGAGTAGAAGGTGGTCGCGAGTAGAAGGTGGTCGCGAGTAGATGGTGGTCATGAGTGGTGAAACAGATCGCCAGTAGAACGATCGATGATTCGACGCCGATGGTCGACGCATCTGGCCGATGCCGACACAAATGAAAGACCGCAGGCCACACCCTCTCCAGCCGATTCCTTCGTTCGGGCTTCGCCCTCCCTCAGTTATCCACCGTCAGAGTTTCGCTCTGACGAGCATGCACTCGTGGTCCGAGATGCCTTCGGCATCTCGTCATCACGAGAGACGCGAAGCGTCTCTCGAACGACTTCGCTCGTGCAGACCCCGCACGAGTCGCGCCTCCGGCGTCTGCTCGCGGGCGTTCACGAGAGCGGAGCTCTCGTGCAGCCTCTTGGAGAGCGAAGCTCTCCAATGGTCGGCGAATCTCTGATTCGTCTCGACATCAGAACCCGAAGGGTTCTGAGGACGCTTCGCGCCAGCTCGCACGGCCAGCGAGACGCAGAGCGTCTCGCTCGGCCCCCGCGCGCCACCGCTCTTGACAACAAGCGGGGCTTGCCGTTGCTAACCACAACGCTATCCCATCGGCGTTCGCAACGACGGATAGATCCAAATGTCCGACGACACCCCCGAGGAAGCGATCGAACGCGGTCTGGCGGCGTACTTCGCGAGCGACGTGCTCGAAGACATCATGGAGGCGCTCGACATCGACGCGCTCGCCGAGGGAGCGGCGCTCGACGACGCCGTCGAGTACGAACGACTGGGTCGAACGCTCGGCAAACTCATCGGTCAGGCGACTGCAAAAGGCGTGAACAACTCCGGGCTGCTCGGCCGGATCGTCACCGAGACCGCCGGCAGCGAGGTCGGCGGCCGTGCGGGTGAGGCGGCCGCGACGGCACTGGTCGAACACGGTGATCTCGGTGGGGCCGCCGAGCGTTCCCGCGAGGCGATCGCCGCCGGCGACATCGACCGACTCGCCGACGAGATCGGCGCGGTGGTCGAGGGCGCTGGCCTCGACGGGGCCGACGCAGGGCCGTCGGCGGATGCCGACTGGACCGAGATCGATGTCGAGGACGCCAGCGAGGAGTGATCGGCGGGCGGCGGGCGATCGACCCGCCGACGGTTAGTCGAGTTGTGTGCGCGCGTCGTCGAGCCCTGCTTCGAGATCCACATCGACGCCGACATCGGTGAACGCCTCGGCCACTGTTCTGATCCCGCGAAGCACCTGATCGTCCGCGAGGTGGCCCATGTTGCTCACCCGGAAGATGTCGCCGCCGAGGTGGGCCTGGCCGCCGCTGATCGAGACGTTGCGCTCGTCGACCGCGGCGAAGAACTCTTCTGGATGGTCGCGAACCGATGCAGGCAGCGCGATGGCCGTCACGGTGTTCGAGTGGGAGCTCGCGTCGCCGAGCGTGGGGAATCCCTCCAAACCCATCGCGGCGAACCCCGATCGGAAGGCGGCCGACTGCCGGCGATGGCGTTCGATACGGGCCTCCATTCCTTCCGATTCGATCTCCTCGACCGCGACCGCGAGCGCCCGAAAGAGCGGGACGGCGCTCGTGAAGGGTGTTTGATGATCATCGGCCTTCCGGAGATGCCAGTCGAGATCGGCATAGAAGGGCGCGCGCTCGCCGTCAATATGCTCGATTGCCCGGTCGGTGACGTACATCGCGCTGATCCCCGGGGGAGCGGCGAGCGCCTTCTGTGAATCGGTGATCGCGATGTCGACGTTCCAGTCGTCGATCCGGAAGACGTCCCCGCCGATCGAGGTCACGCCGTCGACGACGAACCGGGCGTCGTGGGCGGCGGCGATCTCGCCCACTTCGGGAACGGGGTTCAGGATGCCAGTCGACGTTTCGTTATGAACCATCGTCACGAGGTCGGTATCGACGGAGACTGCCTCGGCAACATCACCGGGGTCGAGCGAGTCGCCCCACTCGACCTCGACCCGGGTTACCGACGCGTAGCGTGCGGCGATCCGCGCGAAGCGCCGGCCGAACTTGCCGTTGACGAGCGCGACGACATCGTCGTCTTCGCCGACGAGGTTGGCGACGGCAGCCTCCATCCCCATCGTCGCCGTCCCGTTGAGAACGAGGCTCGTGCCACCACTGCTGGTCGATTCGCCATCGAGCGTCGAGTGTTCGAAGACGTAGTCGAGTCCGTCCTGGGCGCGTTCGTAGATCGCCTCGAACTCCGCCGAGCGGTGTGAGACCATCGGCGCGTCCATCGCCTCGCGGACCCTCCTCGTCACGGGCACCGGCCCTGGGTTCAACAGGAGAAACTCGTTGTCGGTCATACGAGAGGGTCCGCCTCGGATCACATAAACGTCGCTGTTGCTGTCCTGTCTTGCCATCGTCGTCCCGTTCCAGTGCCCTTCTATCGGTGTCGTTTCACGGCCGAACGGCGAGTAGTTGACCTCACCGAGGGATGAATTTCTCTGGTAAGCCGCTCTTGTTTGCGTCTGTTGATCGTTGAAAACCGGCGTCGCTGACGGACTGTAAGCGGAGGAGTGGCTACTGAGACAGCCGTATTCATATAATAGACTTGCCGAGCAGAGCCGCAATGGTGAATCCACCATACAAACCAATCACGAGAATTGTAGTCTCCGATGCAAGCTCGGAAATTGTCTCAATACCGGCGATATGAAGAAGGAACATATCTGATAGAGAGACAGTGAGCGCTAGAAGAAGAGTGGCTACCAGTCTCCAAGTGCTGAACACACGGCTTGCTCTCATTTGTTCGAACACGTCTGTCTCCTCTGAAGCGCATCAACCATATCTCAACTGATGGCCGCTCGAACTGTAAATGTACGCACTGGTTTCACTCCCCGCCGCGGCACAGGCAAGGTAAGGATGGACGCACCAGCGACCACAGACCGCGGATCGTCGGCGACGATTCCAGAGGACGACCACGGCGAGGCGAACAGCCTAAGCGGAGCACGGGAATAGCGGGGAACAATGGCAGCCCCGAACGCTGCGGATTCGGCGACGGACAACCCCTACGTCGCGGAGCCGGACACCGGATTTGCCGCGGTCGAGGAGTTGGACGAGACGACGGCGCGCGAGCAAGCCGAACGGCTCCGTGCGGCGATTCGGTATCACGATCACCGCTACTACGTCGGGAACGATCCCGTCGTCGACGACCGGACCTACGACGCGCTGTTTTCCCGCCTCGCAGACCTTGAAAACGCCTTCGACCTCCCGACCGAGAACAGCCCCACGCGACGGGTCGGCGGCGAGCCGCTCGACGAGCTCGATACCGTGGAGCACGTCGCCCCGATGCTCTCGATCGATTCGAGCGGTGATCCCGACGAGGTCCGCGAGTTCGATGCTCGGGTTCGGCGCGAACTCGCGCGCAGCGGCGAGGGCCAGCGATCGCTCGTGGAGTTCGGCAGCGAAGGTGGAGACGGGGACGAGAACGATCCCGCCGACCTCGCGGTCGAGTACGTCTGCGAGCCGAAGTTCGACGGGCTCTCGATCGAGGTGATCTATGAGGACGGCGTTTACGAGCGTGCCGCGACACGGGGCGACGGCGACGAGGGCGATGACGTGACCGAAAACGTCCGCACGATCGGGTCGGTTCCACAGCAACTCCGCGGCGAGTACCCCGACTACCTCGCGGTCCGGGGCGAGGTGTACATGCCGCGCGAGGCCTTCACCGCTCACAATCGCGAGCGGGTCGAGCGCGGCGACGATCCCTTCGCGAACCCCCGGAACGCCGCCGCCGGAACCCTCCGCCAGCTCGACCCGTCGGTCACCGCCGAACGCCCGCTCGCGTGTTTCTTCTTCGGCGTTCTGGGGTCGAGCTACGCCTTTTCTACCCACCAGGAACAGTACACGAAACTCCCGGAATGGGGGCTCCGCGTCACCGACCGAGTCGCAGTCGTCGATGGAATCGAAGCCGCCATCGACTACCGCGACCGTCTGGGTGAGGATCGCGAGGGTCTCGACTACGAGATCGACGGAGCCGTGTTCTCGGTCGACGATCTCGCGACGTGCGAACGCCTCGGGACGACGGCGCGCGCGCCGCGGTGGGCCTACGCCTACAAGTTCCCTGCCCGAACCGAAACGACGCGCGTCACCGATGTTACGGTGCAGATCGGCCGTACAGGACGAGCAACGCCGGTCGCGCTGCTCGAACCCGTCGCGGTCGGTGGCGTCGAGGTCTCGCGCGCGACCCTCCACAACCCTGGCGAGGTCGAAGAGCTGGAGGTGAACGTCGGCGACGAGGTGCGTCTCAAGCGTGCCGGCGACGTGATCCCCTACGTCTCGGCAGTCGTCGAGGACGGCGGCGAGGGCACGTTCGAATTCCCGGATCACTGTCCAGTCTGTGACAGCCCGATCGAGCGCGACGGACCGCTCGCGTTCTGCACGGGGGGTGTGTCCTGCCCTGCACAGCTCCAGCGCGCGGTCGAACACTACGCCAGCCGCGAGGGGCTCGACATCGAGGGGCTCGGCGCGGAGGGCGTCGAACAGCTCATCGACACCGGGCTGGTCGAATCGCTCCCGGACCTCTACGATCTTCGAAGAGCGGATCTCAGTCAGCTCGACGGCTGGGGTGAGACAAGCGCCACGAACCTCCGTGACGAACTCGACGCCGCGACCGATCCCTCGCTCCCCGATTTCCTCACCGCGCTCGGGGTTCCAGAGGTGGGCTCGGCGACGGCATCGAACCTCGCCCGCGAGTTCGGCGACCTTGACGCTCTGCTGGATGCGGACGAGGACGCCCTCCGCAAGGTCCCCGATGTCGGGCCGCGAGTCGCAAGCGAAATTCGAGCGTTCCTCGATAACGAACGAAATCGAGAGACCATCGACGGGCTGGACGAGCGCGGCGTCGAGGTACAGTCGGTCGAAACCGACGCGAGCGACGAACTCGCCGGGCTGATGTTCGTGTTTACTGGGGGACTCTCGGCCATGACTCGGGCGGAGGCATCCGAGCGCGTCGAACGACACGGCGGGCGGAGCACGGGCAGCGTTTCATCCAACACGGACTATCTCGTGGTCGGCGACGATCCCGGCCAGCGAAAGCGCGACGATGCTGCCATCGAGGACGTTCCCGAACTCACCGAAGCCGAGTTCGAGACGCTGCTCGCCGAGGAGGGTGTCGAACGCTGACACTGACCGCCATCCGGGAATCCCGGACGGATTCACTCGGTTTCATCCTCGTAACACACCGTTACCATCAATAGAGATACCGTTTCACCGCTGAAACAGTTCGATGATGGGGTCGAGGACGTTGTTGATGAGCGAATGGGTGTCGATCGGGTGGCGAGTCGGCAGACGACAGCGACACCAACGAAGCGAAGCCGTAGCGACCGCAGATAGCGGCGACGACCGCTGTTGCGCTCCGTGTGGCCGTTTCGCCGCCGGCACCGAACGGGGCCATCGCGCGAGCAGCGAGTCCGTTCTCGGATCAGCGGGAAATGCGCCCTCGGAGCACGGTACCAACAGCCACTCTGACGAACTGACGTGAAGGGAACGTTGCAAGTGTATTTTCGTATTTTTCGTGGTCGAAAGTAGCCAACAGCCCGTAACGGTACGGAACAGTGCGCAACGGCTTTGATGATTTATTCTCTCCCGGTGTTTCATATCGAGTGCCGAAACCATGACAAGCAAACTCGACGCGCTCGGGACACGTCTCCCATCGAAGCGCGTTCTGGCGGTTGGACTCGTCGCCGTAATGCTGCTGTTCGCCGGCTGTTCCGGCAACGGCACTCGACTTGGCAAGATCGTTTAAATCAGCAAACTGGAGCTAATCTGCCCAGAGATGCTGTGTTCGTTTTATCGGAGTAGCCCTCTCGAATCAACTAATATAGAAACCACGCGATCAACTTAA
>Ga0136574_100705_pt1 | contig 11954 bp, 11 predicted proteins | sample AntDeeMetagen134_FD_101383 | JGI IMG/M metagenome (GOLD analysis project Ga0136574, IMG submission 101383) | Saline lake microbial communities from Deep lake, Antarctica - Metagenome #134 | ecosystem: Environmental > Aquatic > Non-marine Saline and Alkaline > Saline | place: Antarctica: Deep lake...
CCGCCACGCGTCGTCGGCCACGTCGGCGTTCTGCGGGATCACGAGCGGCTCTTCTTCCTCTTCGTCGAACACCTCGGAGACGACATCCTCCGCCATGTCCTCCTCACCGATGTGGAGGAGATGGGTGAGATAGGTGAAGAGGAAGACGAGCGTCGGGACCGGGTTCCGAATCACGATCCAGCCGTTGGCGTCGAACCCCTCCTCGATCGTGACGTCGTCGCCGATGTCGAGATCGCCCGCGACGACGAGCTGGCCGTCGATGGTGACGCGCTCGCCGATGTAGGCGTCCGCGCCCGCGAGCACGTTCCCCCCCATCTCACACCACGTGTCGAGACGGCAGTCGGCATCGGCCTCGACGTCACCGACGATCGCGACGCGCTCGCCCGCGATCACGTTCCGGCCACGGACGCCGAGTGCGATCTCGCTCTGTGCGCCGACGATCACATCGGTATCGGTCACGATAGCGTGTTCCTCGACGGTGGTGCCATCGGGGACGACGAGCGCGGCGAGGGGGTCCGAGCGGAGCGACACACCGACCGTTCGGGTGGGGTGCGTAATAAATCCAGTCCGTCCGGCGGCCGTGGCCCGCCGGGACGAGCGATTTTTATCGGCGAGCGACGAATCCCGGCCATGACGGTTCTCTCCTTCGACGAGGACGGGGTTGATGTGGTCTACGAGGACACCGAGTTCCGGCTCGAACGCGCGCTGATCGAGGACGCCGTCGACAAGCCCTATCCCGAAATCACCGACCACGAAGTGCTCCAGATCGTCGAACCCGACCCGGCGCTGTCGGGCGAACCTCGACGCATCGGCGACATCACTGCGTAGCTCTGCCGTCCTGTTGGCCCTTGCTTCGCCGCTCGCGCGCTCGTGACCAGTCCGATCGAGGCCGCTGGACGACTGTGGGATTTAAGCCTCGGCGGACGCTCTCTCGGATATGAATCAGTATCTCCCCGGCGGAGCCGGCCATCCCTCGTGGCGGACCGTTCTCGGGACGTTCGTCGGCTACGGAGCCATCTTGCTCGTGATGACGCTCCTGCTGTTCGCGGTGCCGTATCTCGTCTTCACGGCGTTCTGATAGGGATTGTTGTGACCGTTTACCGGTAGTCGCCAACCCCGTGTCGGCGACATACCGAAATGACTCACAACAATCCCTATGAGGACTACATTCCCATGTCCGTGGCGGGATCGGGCACCGGGAGGTCGTTCGGCGACCTCCCCAAGAGTTCGGCGGCGTGGTCGAGCGCCATGTCGAAGCCGTAGTAGCGTTCGAGTTCGTCTCCCTCTGCTGTGGGTCGCACCTTGAGCATCGCGTACCCCTCGATGTTCTGGGCGATCGCTGCGGTCGCCCCGTCCGATTCGAAGGCAAGCACGCGCTCGGTGTCGGTTTCGGTGTAGCGGGCGGTGACGCCGTTGGTCTCGATGGTGTCGGTGGCGACCGCGTCGGTCGGATCGGTGTCGACCATACCGATCCTCGGCACGCCACCCGCTCGTCTCTGTCGGTTCCGGGCCGCGATCGACATCGGCCCGGGTCGGTGTTCGTGCCGCTTGCGACCGTCCGGCGTCAGCTCCGTCGCAGTTCGGCTCGCCGATCCGTGGACGACGGTGCCGCCGACTGGTCCGGCTCGCTCGCCGTCGTGATCTCAAATCGTGCGCCGCCCGAATCGGTTTCGGCCACCATGATCGACCAGCCGTGGGCCTCGACGATGTTGTTCACGATTGCGAGACCGAGCCCGGTTCCGTTCTCGGCCGAGGAGTAGCCGTACTCGAACACGTCCGATCGCTCCTCACGGGGAACGCCCGGCCCGTCGTCCGCAACGAAAAAGCCCGCTTCGTCGTCGAGCGTCCCGATCGTGACCGTCACGTCGTTGCCCCCGTGATCCACAGGGTCCTCCTGGGCCTGCGAAGGAGGATTCGTGGAGCCGTGCTCCACGGCGTCGTCAGGCGAAGCCTGACTGCTTGTCGAACCATGTTCGACAGCGTCCTCCTGAGCCTGCGAAGGAGGATTCGTGGAGCCGTGCTCCACGGCATTCCGGAGCAGGTTTTCGAGCAGCGTCTGGAGGCGTTCCGGGTCGGCCCTGACCGTCGGCAGCTCCCCGTCGAGAACGACCTCGCGAGGCGTTTCGCCGACGGTCGCGAGGGCGTCCTCGACGACGCTGACGAGATCGACCGGCTCGGGATCGCTCACGAACAGCCCCTGTCTCGCGAGCGCAAGGGCGTCCTCGATGAGCGCGTCCATCCGGTCGAGCGCACGCCCGATCGGCTCGATGTGCTCGCTATCGGACTCTTCGCCAAGGAGTTCGAGCCGACCCTCGGCCACCGTGAGCGGGTTTCTGAGGTCGTGAGAGATGGTGCTGGCGAACTCGTCGAGGCGATCGTTCTGCTGTTCGAGCTGGCGTTGCCTGTTCCTGAGCAGCGTCTCGCGCTCGGCACGGTCGAGCGCGGCCTCGACGGTTGTCGCCAGCAGCCTCGCGAGTGCGATGTCGTTCTGGTCGAACGCGTCACTCGCCGTCGAGCCGATGTTCAACACGCCGTGTCGCCCGAGCGGGAGCACCATTTCGCTTCGAACGGCCGTCTCGGGGTTGACAGCCGCCCCGGTGGTGAGATCGTCGTAGATCCGCTCGGTGCCCGTCTCGAACGCTTCCCACGAGAGACCGCCGGCTTCGGACGTGTAAACCGGCTGCTCGTCGAACAGTTCGTCGGCCTGGTCTGACCACGCCACCGGTCGCAGAACGTGTTCGTCCTCGTCGTGGAGCCAGACGCCGTTGAACGGATGATCGAGCACCGTATCGATCGTTTCCGACGTTATCTCACACACCCTTCGACGGCTGCCGGCGTGCATCATCTTGCGGGTCCGATCGTAGAGCGCTTCGAGGGTCCGTTCGCGCTGCAGCCGGTCGGTGACGTCTCGATACACCCAGAGGTTACGCTCGCCGTTCTCCCCCGAGACGGGAACGTAGCTCCGCTCGAAGATGCGACCGTCCTCGCGTTCGAGCGTCTCGCCCTCGATCGGGATGCGCTCGTCGAGGATCCGGGGTATCCGGCCGGCGAACGCAGTTGGCTCGACGAACTGCCCCGCCAGCGCCTCGGCGGCGCGCGCACAGTCGACCCCTTCGAGTTCGCTGGGCGCGGCGTCGATACCGAACATCGAACAGAACGAGTCGTTGGCGAACAGCACGTCCCGCTCTGCGTCCTCGACGAGGATCCCGGCCGAGAGGTTCGAGAGCAGCGTCGAGAGCAGGTCGGTCGTCGCGCGGAGGTCCTGCTCTCGTTGTTTCAGTTCCCCGATGTTCCGGACGACGCCGGTGAACAGTTGATCGCCGTCCACCACGTACTCGCCGAAGGAGACCCCGACCTGCAGTTCGGAGCCGTCGCGGTGACGCGCCGGGAGCTCGATCCACTCCCAGTCGAGCCGCCGATCGCCGGTGTCGAGGTACCGCTCGATCGCCTCGAAATGGGCCGATTCGAGCCGGTTGGGGATGATCGCGCCGAGGGACTCGCCGACCAGCTCCGCGGGCGCGTAGCCGAACAGCTCCTCGATCCCCGTGTTGGCGAACTGCACGGTACTCTGCTCGTCGATCGTCACGACCCCGAGGGTGGTGTTACGGGTCAGCGATCGGAAGCGCGCCTGGGCCGCTTCGAGCTCCTGGTGGTGATCCGCCCGTTGAACCGCGCCGGCGACCCCCTGGCTGAGAAGGTCGACGAACGCGAGTTCGACGGTCGAGAAATCGGTCTCTCGTGGCGAGCGGTCCGCGAAACAGACCGTGCCGTAGAGTTCGCCGCCGACCGTGATCTTCGCGCCGATGTACGTTTCGAGGCCAAACCGCTCGTACGCCGGGTCGTCGTGCCAACCGGTGTCGTCGGCGTGCAGGACGGTCATCGGCTCGTCCATCTCGATGGTCTTCCGACAGTACGACTCCGGCAGCGGGCACTCGCTGCCCGGCTGGAGCTCCTCGTGTGGGCCGTGTGAATTGACGATCCGCTGTGTTCCGTCCTCGATCCGCGTGAGAAAGCCGTTCTCCATGCCGAGGTACTCGGCACCGAGTTCGAGCGTCCGCTGGATCGTCTCCTCGATGCTCAGCGTCTCGTCGGCCGTGATTTCGTACAGCCGTCGCCGGTAGCGTTCGCTCTCGTGGCGCTCGCTGACGTCACGGATCGCACCGGCGACACCCTCGAACTCGCCGTCCGCCAGTCGCAGGGCGAGGTGGTCCTCACAGGCGATCCGCTCGCCGTCGTCGGTTTTCAGTTCGAACTCGACGGTGGTGTCGTGGGTGCCCGCCGACAGCATCTCCCTGATGAGATCCTCGAACATCTCGACGGTTCCTGGATCCTTGATGCATTCGACGCCGCTGCCGATCACGTCGGCGGCATCGTACCCGGTGAGTTCGGCGAACGCCTCGTTGACGAACTCGAAACGGCCCTCGTCGTCGAGCACGTAGACGGCGTCGTCCACCGTTTCGATCGCCGTCCGGTACTGACGATTTCGTGCGGTCGATCGCTGGAGTTCGTGTTCGGCCCGGTACTGTGAAACCGTGTTCGCGATCCGATTCGCGAGCAGCGTGTACTGGTCGGTGCCGGTTCCCTTATTGAGGTAGTCGGTGACGCCGGCGGTGATCGCCTCGCTCGCGATCTCCTCCGATCCCTTGCCGGTAAAGAGGATAAAGGGGAGATCTGGGAACGCCTCGCGCACCCTCTCCAGGAACTCGAGGCCGTCCATCCGCGGCATGTTGTAGTCGCTCACGATGCAGTCGATCTCCAGTTCGGCCGCGGACGTGGCGTCGGTGAGGCGATCGAGTTCTTCGTCCGCGCTCGTCGCCGTCCGCACCTCGATCCGCTCGCGCTCGCGTTCGAGAAAGGTCGCTGCGAGGTCGGCGACATCGGGTTCGTCGTCGACGTGGAGCACCTGGATCGGGGTGCGGTCGGGGGCGCTCATCGATCCGCCCGTCGCTGCTCCGATCGGCGGTTCGTGCCCGAGTCAGCGATCGAACAGTCCTGCTCTTTCCACGTCGACCGGAAACGCGATCGGGTCGGCGGCGTTCGGGCGGGTATGACGTCCGTGCGTCGAGTCGGAACGATACCGGTTTCGCAGGTCGGGGAGAGAGCGACTTCGATTTCGAGTGATCTCCGTGCTGTGAGTGCTCCGTTCATGGATAACGTTCGTGCCGACATCTCTCTGGCGCTACCGGAGCGGGAGAGTGATGCGGCGCTTACTGGTGGGTCGGTAACCCGTATTGCCGTCACGGACGGAAGTATGTTCCTCCGAACCCACATAAATCAACGTGCAAGGAATTCTTTTCGACGAGCGTCCTTCGCCCGGTTCCCGGTCGCAGTGCCCGACTACGCGACCGAAACCCGCTCGACGATCGGTCGTGGCCGACGAGCGGTCGCGGTTTGGAGAGTCGTTCGTGCGCCGGTCGACTCCCCGATGACGGCGGTAGCGAAAAGCGTCCCTGGCACGTGCCGACTCAGTCGAGAAGGTTCTGTGCGATCGTGTTCCTGAGGACTTCGCTCGTGCCCTCGTAGATCTCGTTGAGCTTGGCGTCTCGGTAGAACCGTTCGGCGGGGAAGTCCTTCGTATAGCCGTAGCCGCCGTGGATCTGGATGCCCTCGTTCGCGACCTCCCGTGAGACCTCGCTCGCGTAGAGTTTCGCCTGGGCGGACTCCTTCCGGAACTCCTCGCCACGGATCTTCAGGTCGGCCGCCTGGTGCATCAACAACCGGGCGGCCTGGAGCTTGGTGTCCATGTCGGCGAGCTTGTGCTGAATCGTCTGAAACTCGCTGATGGGCTGGTCGAACTGCTCGCGGTCCTGGGCGTACTCCAGAGCCTCGTCGAGGGCGGCCTGGGCGATCCCGACACCGCGAGCAGCGATCGTGATCCGCCCGCCATTGAGGGTTTTGAGTGCGTGGACGAACCCGCGGCCCTCCTCGTCGAGTCGTCGCTCCTCGGGAATACGCATTCCGTCGAAACGGAGCTCGGCGGTCGGACAGCCCTTGTCGCCGAGCTTGTCCTCGGTTCCCTCGACGTGGAAGCCGTCGTCCTCGTCGGGTCGGACGACAAAGGACGAAATTCCCTTGTTGCCAGCGTCGGGATCGGTCTTCGCGAACAGCGTAACGGTGTCGGCGACCGAACCATTGGAAATCCAGAGCTTGCCGCCATCGATCACGTACTCGTCGCCGTCTCTTTTCGCCGTGGTTTCCATCGCGGGCACGTCGCTGCCCGCGCCGGCCTCCGAGAGCGCGAACGCGCCGATGTCCTCCCCCTCGGCGAGCGGCGTCAGATACTCCTCCTTCTGGGACTCGCTCCCGAACTCGTGAAGCATATTGCCCGCGAGACTGATGTGGGCGGCGACCACGGTGCCGAGCCCGCCCGAACCCCGCGAAATCTCCGACAGCCCGATCGCGTAGGAATGGTAGTCGAGCCCCGCACCCCCGTACTCTTCGGAAAACGGCATCCCCATGAGCCCGAGTTCGGCCATCTCGTCGACGAGATCGTGAGGGAACTCGTCCTCGTGGTCGATTTCGGTCGCACGGGGTTTGATCTCCTCGTCGACGAACTCCGAGACCATCTCCTCGATCTGTTTTTGCTCGGCCGACCGGCTGAAGTCCATAATTGTTCATCCGGTGCGCGTTTCTTTACTGTTCCGCCACGGCTGCCACTTCCCGACTACCCCGCTCGATCCATCGGTATCGAGGCAAACTGGATCCGCATACCGACCGCTTATCCGCCGTCGTCCCGTGCGTCGGATACACATGCTCTCGTTCCTTGACCGAATCCGGGAGGACGTCCGAACGGCGTTCGCGAAGGACCCCGCGGCGAAGGACACGATCGAGGTCCTCCTCGCGTACCCGGGGCTCCACGCCATCTGGACCTACCGGGTCGCCAACGCGCTTTGGGAGCGCGAGCACCGTCTCGCTGGGCGAATGCTCTCCCATCTCGCCCGGTTTCTCACCGGCATCGAGATTCACCCTGGGGCCGAGATCGGCGATCGCTTTTTCATCGATCACGGCGCGGGCATCGTGATCGGCGAGACCGCGGAGATCGGCGACGACGCCATGCTGTATCAGGGTGTGACTCTCGGCGGCGACTCATTGGAGGACAAAAAGCGCCACCCGACCCTCGAAGACGGCGCGACCGTCGGCTCGAACGCCACCGTATTGGGACCGATCACCATCGGCGAGGGCGCAAGTGTCGGGGCCGGCTCAGTCGTCCTCGAATCCGTGCCGCCGAACTGCACCGTCGTCGGCAACCCCGCGAAGCTCGTCGGCGAGTGCCAGGAGGACGAATCGATCGAGCTCGGCAGCGGCTTTCCCGACTGAACTCGGCGGTCTTCCGACGCCCGATCGAACGGCCGACGGGAAGATTACCGGGAGCGTGTTGGCGACCGATCGAGAGTTCCGGACGTGACGCCGCCAGCGATCCATCCTTCGACGGCGAACAGGCAGACGACGAACACCAGTAGCGGCCCGAACAGCGTGTTCTCGGTGTAGAGCCACGGGAACCACTCGATCCCGATCGTGTTGGCCGCGATCACGTCGTTGATCGCCCAGAACGTGCTGTCTTCGGCGCGCGGCACGGCTCTGCTCATGCTTGCCCAGAGGACGGTCGCCAGCACGGCTCCGCCGAGTGCTCCCGTTAGGCTACCGGCGCGCGTCCGTGCCCGCCAGCGCCCGCTCGACCGACGGCCGGCGACGTAGCCACAGCCGAACCCGGTGGCGAGCACCACGCCGATCGCGACCGGCCACACCGCTTCGGGCAACGGGATCGTGAGGCCGAGCACGATCACGACAAGTGCTACACCGATACCCGACACGATCGGGGACCACTCGACCATACAGCGTGTAGCGTCGGCTCGCTTTTCAACCCGGCTATCGAACCCTCAGTGCTCGAAAAAACCTTCGTTGGGAATGACGACGACCGTTCAGTCTTCGAGCGCGTCGGCGATCCGTTCGAGCGTCCGTCGGACGTCGTGGACCTCGTCGCGGAGCTGTCGAAGCTCGCGGACCATCTCCTCGTTGCCGCCTTCCTCGCTGGGACCACCGGGGCCCGCACCGGGACCGCCACCCATCCCGCCCATGCCGCCACCACCGGGACCGCCGCCGCCGCCCATCATCCCCCCCATCCTCTGCGCGAACGGGCTGCCGCCGCCGCCCATGCCGCCACCGCCGGGACCGCCGCCACCGCCCATCATCTCCTCCATGCGCTCCTCGCGGCTCCGGTCGTCGTCGCCCTCTCCCTCACCTTCCTCGGCGCGCTGTTCTCTGATCTCCTCGACACGATCGCGGAAGGACTGGTCGTCCTCGCTCGCGTCGGGCTCGGTGTCGGCCCCCGACTCCGTTTCGGCGGCCGGCTCGGCGTCGACGCTTTCGTCGTCGGATTCGTCGTTCGCCATGTGCCCGCGTTCGCCGGCCCGTCGGAAAAGCGTTCGGTGAACGAGCGCGCTTACTGGAACCCGGTGAGGCTGGTCTGGAGTTCCCGGTCGGTCGCGCCCACCGCGAGATCGTGACCGACCAAATCCCGGAGATCGACTGCGTAGGTCGTGCCGGCGTGATCGAGTACCAGTACTCGGCCCTTGACGCCGCGCACAGTACCGGAGAGAAACGTCTCCGCAATCGGGCGTTCGGTGAGGCCGAGTCCGTACTCGAAGGCGAACGCGTCGTGAACCTCGAACGCGGACAGCAACTCGTCCCAAGCCGCCTCGTCGACGACGGCGGCGAGTCCGCGAATCTTCGTCGGGACCCGCACCCGCTCGGTAACCCCGTGATCGTCGGCGATCGCGGTCTCGCGTTTGCGTGCGATCCGACCGTCCGGGGCAATCTCGATGTGTGCGGCGCGGTCGGCTCCCTGTTCGCGGAGCCGCGTGTCGAGCCGCGCCGATCGAGTGACGCCCACCTTGAACACCCGGGGCGCGAACGCCGCGAGGTAGATCGCGTGTTCGTCGTCGGAATCGCGGTTGTTCGCCACGGCCCACGACATGGTGTGGAGTTCGCAGTACGGCGCACGTTCGCGGTCGCACGCGACGTGTGTCTCGTCGTCGATCGTGCCGGCGCAGTGACGCTCACCGAGGGTATAGGCGAGCTCCGTTCCGTGAGCCAGCCCCTCGCGGCGTACGCTGCCTCCCTCGGCGATCAGGAGGCCTGGCTCGTCCGGACGGGAATCGTAGCCGACGACCTGCACGCCGCGCGGTAGGCAAGCAGTCGGCAAATCACTGCCGTTCCGTGATTTCGTCACTACCTCTCCTGTCACTTCCGTGCGACCACCACCAACCGCTCGGCGGTCTCGTCGTAGTCACTGCCCGCGAAACTACCATACACGGTGACCTCGTCGAACCCGACGCGTTCGAGCAGCCCGGTGAGTTCGGCCGCGGAGTAGAGCCGGTGTGATACCTCGAACTCCCGTGTTTCGCCGTCGTGGATGATGATCCACCGGTTTGCCATCCATGTCCAGTTGTCGGTGACATGGTGTTCTTCGAGGACGTACGCTCCGTCGCGTTCGTCCCACGTTCGTTTCTCGAAGTCCCGCGCGAGCAGCTCCTTGCTCGCGAGGTCCATCACGAGCGTTCCGCCCGGCTTCAGCGACTCGTGGAAGTTCCGCGCCGTGCGTTCGTCGTCGTCCCGATCGGCGAAGTAGCCAAACGAGGTGTACAGGTTGCACACCAGATCGAACGACTCCCGTTGCTGGAATTCCCGCATATCCTCGTTGACGAACGCTACCTCGACATCCGCGTTCTCCGCGCGTTCCCTCGCTGTTTCGAGGTACGCGGCGGTCGCATCGACGGCCGTCACGTCGAACCCCCGCTCCGCGAGTTCGACGGTGTGACGTCCGATCCCGCACGGGACATCCAGCACCCGCTCATTCGGTTCGAGGTCGATCAGGTCGTGTAGCTCGTCGATCTGTTCCGTCGCTTCCTCGTCTTTCTCCGGCGGGAACATGAACTCCTGAAACGCCTCCCAGAACCCCTCGTCTGCGTGCCACGGCTCCTCGACCATGTGTCGACATCGTTCGCGTTCGACGTATGGATGGCGGTGGTGCAGACGGCCCTGTCGATGTGACGATCGGCACAGTCCCGAATCACTCGGGCGGCCTGTACGGTTTTACCGCTCCGATTCGAACACCCTGTCATGACGCTCACCGGAACACTCGACACCCGGATGGACGAGGATCGCGTCGCGTTCGTCTTCACCGTCGAAAACGAGGGCAGCGAGCCAGCGATGCTTTCGTTCCGCAACTCCTGCACCGCCGATTTCGCGGTGCTCGACGGCGACGACGAGCGCTGGCGGTGGTCGCAGGGACGGATGTTCACCCAGGCGCTTCAAGCAGAGGAGCTCGCGCCCGGCGAGACCGTCACCTACGAGGCAGAGTGGCAGAGTCCAGATGCGGGTACCCACACCGCCGTGGCGACCCTCGAAGCCGAAAATCAGGACTGCGAAGCGCGAACCGAGATTTCGATCTGATCGGGCAGTCTCGACGACGCGTTCGATCAAGTCAGTTCCGCGATGAGTTCGCGCGCACCGCGCCGGATCGCCGCATCGCTCGATAGTTCAGGACCCCACCCGAGTGCGGCGAGTTTCTCGACCGAGAGGCGCATCCGGGGAACGTCGCCGGTCCAGCCGCGATCGCCACCGGTGTAGGCGTACTCGGGATCGAGCCCCATCTCGTCGGCGACGATATCCGCGATCCGGGTGACCGATGTCGTCGTACGCGTTCCGAGATTGTAGGTGTTCATCGACCTCTCAGCGTGCTCCACAACATGCTGTATCGCCTCGACGCAGTCCGTGATGTGGAGGTACGATTTTTCTTGACGGCCGTCACCGAGGATTTCTAACTTACGGGGATCGTCGTCGAGCTTTGTGATGAAATCCGGGACGACGTTACCGCGCTGGTGCGGCCCGACGATGTTCGCGAATCTGAACAGCCACACCGTGAAATCGTACGAATGGGCGTACGTCGAGAGGATGCCCTCGTCGGCGAGTTTGCTTGCGCCGTAGATGGAAATGGGTTCGAGCGGGGCGTAGTCCTCCGGGGTGGGCATCGCGGCTTCGCCGTACACCGTCGACGAGGAGGTGAACGCGATATTGGAGACCCCGACCTCGTGCATGCGTTCGAGGACATTATAGGTCATCGCGCCGTTTTCCTCGAACAGCTGGCGTGGGTCCGCGTAGTTGGTGTCGGTGTACGCCGCGAAGTGAAACACACCGTCGAGATCGTCGGTGACCACCCGTGCCACGTCGTCGGGATCGGTCATGTCGGCCTCGACGAACTCGACGCCGTTGGGAACGCGCTCGCGATCCCCCTTCGAGAGATCGTCCGCGACCCGTATCTCGTTGTCGTCGGCGAGTCGCGCCGCGAGATGCGAGCCCACGAGGCCTGCCCCGCCGGTCACGAGCAGCCGTTTGTCTGAACAATCCATGTCCCGGATGCTGAGCCATCGAGTATGTGTCTTCCGGTCCCGCGAGCGCTCGCCTCGCGGCGGTGTCGCGGGATTTATGTCCGCTGCGGTGAAAGGACGAGCAATGAGCTCACGCCGCGAGTCGGCCACCGATTCCTCGGACGAGACCCGGCCGCCGTCGGTGAATCGCCGCCGGGCGCTGGTCGGGACCGCCGGCCTCGCCACGACCGCGCTCGCCGGCTGTCTCGGTCTCGGTGCCTCGGGGAGCTCCGGGAGTTCGAGCGCGAACGTGGATTCGGATCTCCCGTGTTTCGAATCGAGCGGCACGGGATCGGTGGACCAGCCGCTCCTGGCACCAGTAAAGGGTGACCCGGAGGCCAGCGTGACTGTGGCGGCCTACGAGGACTTCGCCTGCCCACACTGTCGTGATTACGTGCTCGAGGTCGTCCCCGAACTCCAGTCGGAGTTCATCGAGCCGGGGATGATCCGGTACGAGCACCACGACTTCCCGCTCCCAGTGGCGGACCCTGGATCGTACACCGCAGCGAACGCGGCCCGCGCGGCCCA
>Ga0136574_100717_pt1 | contig 11868 bp, 9 predicted proteins | sample AntDeeMetagen134_FD_101383 | JGI IMG/M metagenome (GOLD analysis project Ga0136574, IMG submission 101383) | Saline lake microbial communities from Deep lake, Antarctica - Metagenome #134 | ecosystem: Environmental > Aquatic > Non-marine Saline and Alkaline > Saline | place: Antarctica: Deep lake...
ATCCAAACCTCGAGTCGTTCGTCGAAGCCCCCGGAGAGGGCTAGGTCGCCGATCTCGCCGCCGCGCTCGATCGAGTCGACCCGCCCGTGCTGACGGTCGCGGCGGACTTGCCGTTGCTCGCCGGCGAAAGCATTGATCGGGTGCTCGACGCGTTCGTTGGCGACTCGCTCGCGGTCTGCGTTCCCGTCACGCTCAAGCGCGCGCTCGGCGTGAGCGTCGACACGACGATGGAACACGACGGACGAACGCTCGCACCGACCGGAATCAACGTCGTCGGGGCCGGCGGCAACGAGACGACGCTCGTGAGCCGTGACGAGCGCCTCGCGGTCAACGTCAATCGGCGCGCGGACGCCTGGGTCGCGGAGGCGATCGCATGAACCTCGACGACGCACTCGGCGTCGACAGAGCGCCACACGGCAGCAGCGACGATCCCGAACTGGTTGATTTCAGCGCCAACACTAACCCACGAGTTCCCGAGGGGATCGAGGCGGTTCACCGCGACGCGTTCGTCGAAGCTCGATCGTACCCATCTGAACCACCGGCGGACTACCGCAACGCCGCGGCGGCGTACGTCGACTGCCGACCGGACGAGGTGGTACCGATGCCTGGCGGCCTCGCAGCCATCCGCTCGGTCGTCAATCTCGCGGTCTCGCCTGGCGATTCGGTGCTGGTTCCGTTCCCGAGCTTCGGCGAGTACGCGCGCGAGGTCCGCCTCCAGGGTGGCGAGCCTGCGTTCGTTCCCCACGACACGGTGCTCGATGTCGGCCCTGACGATCTCGCGGAGCACGCCCTCGCGATCGTCTGTAACCCGAACAACCCGACCGGCGAGGCGGACGATCCCGCTGCACTCGATGGGTTCGCGGCGCGGTGTCGCGACGCCGACACGCCGTTGCTCGTTGACGAGGCGTTTCTGGGGTTCACCGACCGGCCGTCGCTCGCCGGGACGCCGGGCGTCGTAGTGGCGCGGTCGCTGACCAAACTGTTCGGGCTGCCGGGTCTTCGGGCCGGGTTCGCGGTCGCCACGGGCGAGTACGGAGAGGCGCTGACCGCCGCACGCCGGCCGTGGAACGTGAGCGGGCCCGCGCTGGCGACCGGCACGTACTGCATGCGCCAGACCGATTTCATCGCGAAAACCCGGGAGCGGGTCCGCACGGAGCGTTCCAGGCTTCAGGACATGCTCTCCGCACAGTTCGACGTTCATCCCTCGGACGCGCCGTTTCTGCTGTTCGATGTCCGCGATCGCGATGCCGATACTATCCTCGAACACGCCCGCGAGCGCGGCCTCGCGCTCCGGGACGCTCGGACGTTCCGCGGGCTCGACTCCCACATCCGGATCGCAGTGCGGCTCCCCGCCGAGAACGACCGACTGATCGAGGTGCTCGGCGATGTTTGAGACGAGCGTCGAGGCGGGCGTCCTCCAGCTCGCTCGGCCGGGCACCAACTGGCTCTCGACGGGCTGGGACGGTGGGTTCGAGCGCGCGGACGCCGCGTACAACGTCTCGGTTCCCGAGGGCTGGAATCGGACTGATCTCGGGACCTACGTCGCGGAACGGCGCGATCGGGCTGGGTTCGAGATTTCGGGACCGGCGCTGCTCACCGGCGTCGAGCTGCAACACGCCCGCGGCGCACGGCTCGATTCGGTGGTAGCGTACGCCACCGCAGGCGTGTCGAACCCCGCCGCACTGCCCCAGAATCCCTCGGAGTTTCCCTCTCGAAACGCCGACATCGACGGCCGAGCCGACGATCCGGACGGCGTCGGCACGGTCAACATCGTCGTCGGAACCACACGAGCGCTCGACGACGCCGGGCTCGCGAACCTGGTCGCCGTCGTGGTCGAGGCGAAGACCGCGACGCTGCTCGCGGCAACCGGGTTCCCGGGAACCACTACCGACGCAGTTGTCGTGGGCTGTGATCCCGACGGCGACCCCGCACAGTTCACCGGCAGCGCGACGCCGATCGGGGCCGCGGCGCGCGCCTGCGTCCGCGAGGCAGTGCGTGCGAGCCTCGCGTCGCGGTACGAGCACCGCGAGCTCCCCTCCAGCGTGGCTGATGCCGAGTACGGCGTCGTCACCGACCGACGAGCCGAGGTGTTCTCGCCGTGATCGCTCGCCAGGCGACGCTGGCCGAACCAATTGCTTGCGGCACACGACACTATCCATGACTGACAACACCACCAACGACACAACCGCCGCCGACCGCGACGCACAGCACCGCCGAACCCCTGGCGAGGGGAAGACGCCCGAATCGCAGCCGATCGAGCCGTCGGTCCCCGAGGAGTTCGGTCTCGTCTCGGCATGGTGGGGCGACGGGAAGGGCAAAACCACCGCCGCGCTCGGAATGGGGTTTCGGGCGGCGGGCCACGGCTACCGGGTCCATCTCCTCCAGTTCATGAAAGGTGGCGCAGCGAGCGTCGAGGCCACCCGTGGCGAGTACAACGCGATCGAGGCCGTCCCAGGATTCACCCACGAGAACTCCGGCCACTACGGCTGGCACGGCCTGCTCGACGGCTCGGCCGACGACGAGCACGCCGCCCGGGCCCAAGGCGCACTCGAACGCGCCCGCGAACTCGTCGACGCCGCCGACGAGGCGGACCTGACCGCACCGCTCGCGCTCGGCGGTCCAGCCGGGGACGGAATTCACCTCTTGATCCTCGATGAGATTCTGTACGCCGCGAATCGCGATCTCGTCGATCCCGATGCAGTCACCGATCTCGTCGATGACAAACCCGACAACCTCGAACTCGTCCTCACGGGCGGTCACGAGCGGCCGGCGATCGCCGACCGCGCTGATCTCGTCACCAATGTCAAAAAGGAGGTCCATCCGTTCGATGCGGGCCATCGCGCGCGGAAGGGGACGGAGTACTGAAATCGATGACTGCGACGATCCTCGTTGCGGGCACCGCGAGCCACGTCGGCAAGTCCACCGTGGTTGCGGGGCTGTGCCGTCGCCTCGCGTGCGAGGGCGTCGCGGTCGCGCCGTACAAGGCCCAGAACATGAGCAACAATGCCCGCGCGGTCCCGCGAGCGGGCTCCGTGGCTGCTGGAGTCGAGCGCGCATTCGGCGAGATCGGGGTCTCACAGTACGTCCAGGCCCGCGCTGCGAGTGTGGCCCCGACGACTGATATGAACCCCGTGCTCCTGAAGCCCCGCGGCGACGCCGAGAGCCAGGTCGTGATCGACGGGAGGGCCGTCGGCCACTACGCCGCCGGGACGTACTACGACAAGCACTGGGAGCACGCCCGCGAGGCCGCAAAATCGGCCCACGACCGCCTCGCGACCGAGTACGACGTGGTCGTGGCCGAAGGCGCGGGCTCGATCGCGGAGATCAACCTCCACGACCGCGACCTCGCGAACGTCGAAACTGCGCGGTTCGCCGACGCGTCGATCCTGCTGCTCGCGGACATCGAACGCGGTGGCGCGTTCGCGAGCGCCTACGGCACGCTCGCACTCATGCCCGACGATCTTCGTGAACGAGTGCTGGGCGTCGTTTTCACCAAGTTCCGGGGCGACCGTTCGATCCTCGAACCAGGCATCGAGGAGCTGGAGCGGAAAACCGGGGTTCCGGTGCTCGATGTCCTCCCGTACGATGATCCCGGATTGCCTGCCGAGGACAGTCTCTCGCTGCCGGCGGCGGGCGGGCGCGGCGTTTCGGGCGCGGACGACGGCGTGGCGGACGAGGCCGCGGTGACCGTTGCGGTGCCCCGGCTACCCCGAATATCCAACTTCACCGATCTCGAACCCCTTTCGCACGAACCGGGCATCAGGGTCGCCTACGTCCCGCTCGATGCCGACCTCGCGGGCGTAGATGCGATCGTAATCCCCGGAACGAAAAACACCGTCGACGATCTGCTGGCCCTTCGAGAAGCGGAGTTCGGGGAGGCGCTCGCCCGAGTGTCGGGGCCGATCGTCGGACTGTGTGGCGGCTACCAAATCCTCGGCGAGCGGATCACGAACGCTACCGTCGAGGGGACGGGCGAGCAGTCGGTCGTTGAGGGACTCGGCTTGTTGCCCGTCGAAACCGATTTTTCTCGCGAAAAGCGCGTCGAGCGCGTCACCCGGAATATCGACGGATTCGGTCCGCTTGCGGGGGCGAGCGGCACCGTCTCGGGCTACGAGATACACATGGGCGACACCGCCGCCACCGCGAGCATCGAACGCCCCCTTGGCGAGGACAGCGCCGCAACAGGGCGCGTCCTCGGGACGTATCTCCACGGACTGTTCGAAAACGAGACCGTGCGCGATGCGTTCGTCGAGTGTGTGTTCGAGCGCGCCGGCAAACAGCGTCCACAACCCGCGGACGAGGAACGATCGCCGTACGAGAGGGCCGCGTCGTTGGTCGACGACCTCGCGCTCGGCCTGAAGTGATCCCGGCTAGCTGCTGTCGTCGCGCTCGAACGCTCCGAGCTACGTGTCGGCGAGCTCGTCCCGACGCGCGGTCCATTGGACGGCCATCTCGGCGATATTGGATCGGTTCACAGCACCCACAGAGGGTCATAACTGACTGCCCGAGCCGTCGATCTGCCGGCAGTGAGGTCCCGCGTTCGTCCGCGCCTGTCGTCGGTCGGATGGCGATCGTTATGGATCGATTTCGGTCTCGGACAGTCGGACGCCTTTGCCGGCGAGATGGCGGAGCTGCTGGCGGACGAAATCCTCCTCGCGAGTGCCTCGGGTCGCGAGGACGTACACTCTGGAGTTGCCCGCCGGGCGCATCGTCCGGCCGGCACGCTGGGACGCCTGACGGCGCGACCCACCCAGCCCGGAGGCCACGATGGCGACCTCGGCGTTCGGCAGGTCGATCCCCTCGTCGCCGACCCGCGAGACGAGTAATCGAGTGCGTTCGCCACGCCGGAACTCGTCGAACAGCCGCTCGCGCTCGGGATGGCGGGTCTCGCCGCTGATGAAGGGGATGTCGAGCGCTTCGGCGTACTCCGTGCCCTGGTCGAGCCAGTCGACGAACACGAGCGCCTTCGCGTCGGAATGATCATCGAGCAACGAGCGCACGGCGTCGAGCTTCGCGGAGTTCGTCCCGGCGACCTGGCGGCGCTCGTGGCCCTCCGCGCTCGCGTACGCCTCGCGATCGATCTCGCTCCCCCACGGCACGTATCGGAGCTCGACCTCGGGTTCGGCAACGAAGCCCGCCTCGAAGAGTTTGGCCCAATCGGTCCCGATCGGTGGACCGATGAGGGTGAATATTTCTGATTCCTTGTCGTCCTCTCTGACTGGGGTCGCTGACAAGCCGAGCCGGTGTTTGGCCTGGAGATCCGCACTCCGGCGGAACACCTTGCTCGGGATGTGCTGGCAGTTGTGAGTCAGTATCCCGTTCGCGAGGAACGTGTGCGATTCCGTCTCGAAGTCATAGACGGTTTCGACACCACTATCTTTGATGTCGACGACCTCGAGCAAACACATGCCGCTCAGAGTACGCAACGTTTCTGCGTAGGCTGCAGCACGGTCTTTCCGGTCGGCAACGATTTCTTCGATGGCTTCGATCGCTGCCGACTCCGAACGTTCGAACAGTCGGTATGCATGACCGACGGATATGTCGATAGCGTCACTGAGTCGGTCGTACGTCACGTTGTATCGTTCTTTGGCTGTTTCGTGATCTTCGACCGGTTGCTCGGCGTACGTCGACAGTGAATCGGCCAGTGGCTGGAGATACTGTTGCCCGATTCGGTACTGTCCACGGATGACGTCGCCGACGACCTGTTTCGATGCACCACACATCTCGGCGAGTTCCTCGTTGGTGAGATGGAGATCGGTCTTGATGGATTCGAGTACCTCCCCAAGCGGGAGCGCCGTAGCCGGTGGCGAGCCGCCAGTGAGCCGATCCGCTTTGTGTTTCAACCGGAAACCAACGGCTTTCTCGAACCGTTCGTTGTAGTACGAAGGAACAGTCAATCGGTAGACGTCGCCGTGGGCTTCGGCCTCTCGTTCTATTTCGATCCACCGGGAAAGCATCCCGAGTTTCTGGAGGAGCAAGTCGACATCCCTCGCCAACTGCTCGGAGGTCGTGTCGAACTCGACCCGGGCACTGTCTTTGCCGACCGATCCCTCCGCATCGAGCAGTCCCCTGAGGAGCGCACCGACACGTGATTTCGACCAGCGATAGCTTTCGGAGGGGACGGAGACAGTGCGGGTCTTGTTCCCGGCTGCGCCATCCCAACCGAGTGTCGATCGTAGTTTCGGTGCGTGAAGCGTCCAGTCACCTCGGGCGTTCTCGAACACCGAGTAGTCAGCGTCCAGTGTCTCACACAGATCCGCGATGATATCGATCTGTTCGGACGCACGCCGAGCGAACGAGAACTTGATGTCACCGTACTGGTTCAGATGACCATCGCCAATGAACCAGCCCATGAGTTCGGCGCGTGCGGTGTCTCGTCTCGTCTCCGTCTTCCAATCGTCCTCGGCTGGAGCCTCGCCGAGCGGTTCGAGGACGAAGTCGCCCTCTTTGAGGCCCGTCTGTGCCGAGATTTCGGCTGTTTCGGGATCGAATACGAGGTGGGTGTGGCCCCGTGTCGCACGGAGCGTCCGGCCGGTGTTCGTTTCGATTCGCTGGACCGGCGCTTCTGTCTTGTAGACGCCGGTCGCCGTCACCCACTCGTGTTCGTTCGCCGTTGGTGAAAACGTTCGTACCTCGATGTCGATATCACGGTTCCATCCCTCTTCGAGAGCCAGTTCGGCATCGAGTTCGGCAAATGTCCGGCGGCCATCGGAAGTCTCGACGACGGTATCTCCGGCCAGACATTCGTCATACACGATCAGTCCCCACCGACGTTCGTCGAAGAGTTTGCGGTGGCGATCCATTCCGGCAGTTTGGTAGGTCGCGATCGTCACCGGCCGGATCGACTTCTCGCCGCCGTGGTACTCGCCGACCTGGTCGGGATCGAGATCGGTGTGGGCGAGGAGTTGGCTGCGCCACTGGCCCGCGAGCTCGCGACTCGGCGCGAGCACGAGCGTCTCGCCCCCGACATCGGCCAGCGCGGCGATCGCAGCGATGGTCTTCCCGCTGCCCGGTGGTCCGACTAGCACACCCGCGCCCGTGTCGAGGAACTGCTCGACCCACTCGCGTTGGTACTCGCGGAGTTCGAGCCCGAGATCGACATCGAGTTCAGCACCGCGTTCGAGGTCGCGCTGATCCTGAACGGGGTAGCCCGCGTCGTAGAGGGTGCGTTTGATCTCGCTTTCGGAGCCTTCGACCACCCAGCTCTTGGTGTCGGTGATCGGTGCGTGGAGATGCTCGTCGTCGAGGTGCTGGCGGGCGACGTTGCCCATCAGCGAGGGGTTCGCGGCTTCGAGCACGGTGTACCCGTCGGGATGGGTGGTCAGCGCGAACTGCCGGGCGCGATCCCACTGGCTCGCGATCCACTCCTCCAGATCGGGCGCACGCTCGGGGAGCACGTCTCGCATCGTGCTGATGAACTCGTCGAGATGGTCGTGCGGTGACCACCAGACGTCTTCCTCACGAATCTCGTAGATATAGGCTCCTTCCCCCGACGAATCGGCGAGGTGGGCGAACTGGGTGAGTTGGGCGCGGGTGAACTGCTCTGGATGTTCGACCACGATCTCCCGGCGGTCGGGAAAGACGACGACGTGCTCGCGGTCGACGAACGCGACGAACTCACTCGGGTACCAGACCACGGGATCGTCGGCCACGTCCGTGCGCTCGATCCCACCCATATCGGCCAGTTCGTCGAGCGCGTCGCTCGCCTCGGCGTGCGTCCAATCGAGGGTTCGTGCCACCTCGTCGGCCGTCGCGACGGGCCGACCGAGCGCTTCGAGCGCTGCACGGAACTCCTCGGCCGTCATCGCCGGCGCGGGATCGTTCTCCGTCGGCTCTGTGTCGCCGTCGACATCCCGCACCGCCGGTTCAGCGTCGCCGTTCCGCGCCGTCGGTTCGGCCTCCGTTTCGCTCTCGCCCGGCGGGTCGTCGTTCGCGTCGGTCACTACCCGGTGGAAGGACGACTGCGAACAAACGGTTTGCGTCTCGATCACGCTCGCGATCGAATCGATCGGTCGCCGGAACGACCGAACCGATCACGATGGCTGTGCCGAACGTGTCGAACGACGGATTATAAGTACCCCGGCCACGACAGGGTGACGAAGACACGTGATGGGGTTCGAAACCGCGATCGGCAATCTCGGCACGGCGTTCGGTGGGAGTGCGCTCGCGGGCGGTGTCACCGGTTTCGCCGCGAAGAAGCTAGCCAAGATCGCCGTCGCGATCGTCGGAATACAGCTCGCCGTGTTCGCGTATCTCGATCATCAGGGCATGCTCGATGTCCAGTGGGCGGCGCTGGATCACGCGCTCGCGAGCGCACAGCAGAGCCTCCAGACGCTCCCGCCGTGGCTCACCGCTCTCGGCACGACGCTGCCTGTCGGTGCGGGGTTCGTTGGCGGGTTCTTCCTCGGATTCAAGCGCGCCTGAGCAACCGACAGTCGACGTATCAGAACGCTTCTTCGTGGTGATCGGCCGTCGACCCCATCCGCAGCCTCGCAACCGCCCTCGGTGGATGGCCGCAACGACGAGTTCGATTCCGTCCAGCGCCCCGTGTCGTTGCCTCGAACCCGAACCTGCGTCACCGGGATTCCGTCGTCAGAACTTTCCACCCGAAGCTCGAAAACGACACCCATGGACCACCTCGACGAAATCTCGATCGAAGAACTCCAGGCGGCACTCGACGTGGTGAGCGACGCGAAGCCGGCCCAGCGCCTCCTCGCGGCGATCGCGTACAAGAACGGGATCACCCAGACCGAGCTCGCCGAGTGGTACGGCGTCCAGCGGCGGACGATCTACAGCTGGCTCAAGCGACTCGACGACGAGGCGCTCGATCAGGCCGTCGTCGACGCACCGCGTTCCGGCCGGCCGCGGAAGCTCACCGCGGAGCAGCGCGAGGAGTTCGAAGCTGCACTCCACGAATCCCCGACCGAGGCCGGCTACGACGAAGCAGCGTGGACGCCGGCGCTCGTCGGCCGATTCGTGCGCGACGCGTTCGGCGTCGAGTACTCCGAACCGAGCTGTCGCCGGCTGATGAAAGAGGCCGGCCTCGAATACCGCAAGCCGCCACGGCCGCCCGCCGAGTCGGGATCGGCGGGGAAATCCGACGATCGCACTAGCGGACAGTGGACGCCGTAGCTCGTCAGGCCCACGGATGGTTCGCGTCGGGCCGATTGGTTCCGCCATGGGCGGGCGAGTCGGTTCGGCTGCGTGATGTCGGACAATGTGAGTAGTTCTACCGAGCTACTTCGAGCGCGACACCTTCGTTGGTTGCGGCCGTCGTCGAAACCCGAAGGCGCTATGTCCGAGTAAGCTAGCTGAAAAGTGCGACGAAACAGCACCTGACGAAAGCGGCGTGTGGAACAAACGCGGCTTCAGGACTTGATCGGATCGTCAACTGGATCATCACCGGCGATCCGGGCCCCGTCTCTGGTGGCTGGGGCGCAACGTCATCACGGCGGACTCATGGCTCTGTGAGAAGATCGAGCAGCGAAGCCACGCACGCGCGACCCGCTGGTTCGACTCACCAAGCAGGAGATACAACAGGCGAGCATCGAGCGGGTCGCTCGGACGCAGGGCATCGAGGACGACAGGTCGGTACTCGACGGAGGCGCTCTCTCGACGTGGCGATCGCCGGCCCCACAGTATATTCCGACCGGGATGAACGCGCGCCATGCCCGTTCCCGGCTACGACCCCGACGATCTCCTCGACGACGCGTAGCAACCGCTCCACACACCCCAGAAGCCGGATCGCCAGCCTCGGATCGTCCGAACCACCGCATCCCGAACGATTTTGTGCGATACCCTCGACCTCCGGCCATGGAATACACTTCCCTCGGTTCCACCGGTACGAAGGTGTCGAAGCTCTGCCTCGGTACGTGGCGCTTCGGCAAGCAGACCGGCGACGTGCTCGAAACCGACCGTGAGGAGGCCCACGAACTCTTAGACGCCGCCGCCGACCGCGGGATCAACTTCATCGACACTGCCAATGGCTACGGCGACGGCGACTCCGAGCGCTGGATCGGCGACTGGCTCGACGACCGATCTCGTGAGGAGTACGTCCTCGCCTCGAAGGTGTACTGGAGCCAGGAAAGTCGCTTCTCGGAAAACCTCGGTCGGAAGAACATCCGTGCCGAGATCGAGGGCACGCTCGACCGGCTCGGCACCGACTACCTCGATATCTACTACATCCACCGCTTCGACGACGACACGCCGGTCGAGGAGACACTCCGCACCCTGAACGAGCTCGTCCGCGAAGGGAAGGTCAACCACCTCGGCGCGTCCACGATGGCCGCGTGGAAACTCACGAAGGCGCTCTGGAAATCGGATGTCGAGGACCTCGAACGCTTCGAGGTGACCCAACCCCTCTATCACGCCGCCTACTACGAAGATGTCGACGACTACCTCGAAGTCTGTGCCGACCAGGAGCTCGCGGTCTGTCCGTACTCGCCGCTTGCGGGCGGCTTTCTCACCGGCAAGTACGAACGCGATGGCGATAGCGTGAAATCGCCCGACGGCTCCCGCGGGAGCTTCGACGAGTTCTTCGACGACTACTACGTCTCCGAGCGCGGCTGGGACGTGCTCGACGCCGTGCGAGGGGGTGCCAACGAGATCGACGCAACGCCCGCCCAGGTCGCGCTTCGGTGGCTGATCGAGCGCGAGCAGTTCACCTGCGTCCCGATCGTGGGCGCGCGCACGGTCGACCAGCTCGACGAAAACCTCGGCGCGGTCGAGATTTCGCTGTCGAGCGATCACCACGAACGAATCGACGCGGCGCGCGCCGGCGAACAGTAACCCGGCCCGCACGACCAACGCGCGACCGCTCGTCTACTCCTCCCGCGCCGGGTCGAGCAGCTGTACTGGATGCCGACTCGGCCGCTCCAGCAGTGCATCCAACTGCTCACAGCACGACGTTCCACTCGCCACCACGGTCCGGTCGCGCGCGTCGTCGGTCGTGAAATGGGCTTCGAGATCGCTCCCGACATCCATGCTCAGTTCGTAATATTCCTGCTTGTACCCAAAGGAGCCCGCCATCCCACAGCACTCGGTCTCGGTGGTGAGCACGTCGTAGCCACGCCCCTCCAACACGGCCACGGTGTGGGCTTCGAGCCCGAGCGTGCGCTGCTGGCAGTGGCTATGATAGGCCACCCGCTCGCTGTCGCCAAGCCGAAGCGCCCGACTGTCGGCTCCGTTTTCGAGCAGGCCGTAGACGTATTCGAGGACTTCGTAGCTGCTCTCGGCCACGCGCTCGGCTGACTGCTCGGGGAGGAACTTCTCGTACTCGCGCGCGAACATCGCGAGGTCGGAGGGTTCGATCACCACCAGATCGCGACCCGCATCGATGTGTTCGGCGAGGTCGGCGTAGGCGTCGTGGGCGTGGCGCTCGGCGGTAGCGAGCATTCCCTGGGAGAGCGGTGCGCGCCCGCTCGACGCGATCTCGGGGATTCGCACCGCGACACCAAGCGCCTCTAGCACCCGCACCGCAGCCTTCCCGCGCTCGACATCGACGTGGTTGGTGTAGACATCGGGATAGAGCACCACCTCGCGGTCGGCGTCGGCCGCCGCAACCCGCGACCCACCCCGCGCGTCGAACCACTCGATGAGGGTTTCGCGCTCGAACTCGGGAAGGTCGCGCCGGCGGTCGATCCCGAGGAACCGCTCCAGCACCGCGCGGCTCGGTCCCGTGCCCGCGAGCCAGTTCGACACCGGTGCGGTGGCGCTCCCGAGCTTCGCGAGCGTCGGGAAGTTGCCGAAAAGACGCTTTCGGGGGGTGAGGCCGCCAGGCTCCTCGTCGGGCGTCAGTCCCTCGACGAGGAAGTCGAGTTCAGGGGCGTCGCTCGCACCGCTGCCGTCACCGACCCCGCGATTGATCCG
>Ga0136574_100729_pt1 | contig 11768 bp, 14 predicted proteins | sample AntDeeMetagen134_FD_101383 | JGI IMG/M metagenome (GOLD analysis project Ga0136574, IMG submission 101383) | Saline lake microbial communities from Deep lake, Antarctica - Metagenome #134 | ecosystem: Environmental > Aquatic > Non-marine Saline and Alkaline > Saline | place: Antarctica: Deep lake...
CACGCGGACGGACGCGCGATTGAGCGCGTCCGGTCGAGACACGTCGGCCGAGGATTCTCCAGTCAGGGGGTTCCTCGTCGAGACCGATCGGGACGGCGTGAGTACCAACAAGATCGACGAGAAGCTCTCGATGCGCGCCTCCGTCACCGGCGAGATCGGGCTCTCGAACGTCCGGGTGCCCGAGTCGGCGGTGCTACCGGGCGTTTCGGGGATGAAGGGGCCGCTGTCGTGTCTGACCCAGGCGCGCTACGGCATCACGTGGGGCGCGGTCGGCGCGGCGCGGGACTGCTTCGAGACCGCGCGCGAGTACGCCACCGACCGCGAGCAGTTCGGCAAGCCCATTGCAGGATTCCAGCTCCAGCAGGGCAAGCTCGCCGAGATGGCGACCCAGATCACGACCGCACAGCTCCTCTCACACCGCCTCGCCGAGCTGAAGGAGCGTGGCGACCTCCGGCCCCAGCAGGTTTCGATGGCGAAATACAACAACGTCAGCATGGCGCGCGACCAGGCGCGAGTCGCCCGCGAGATGCTCGGCGGCAACGGGATCACCCTCGACTACTCGCCGATGCGCCACCTCGCCAACATGGAGACGGTCTACACCTACGAGGGGACCCACGACATCCACTCGCTGATCCTCGGCCACGATCTGACTGGGATCCCGGCGTTCGAATAGCACCGACGCGAACAGACAACGGACAGGAAATTACTCGGGCCTGCGTTCGACCGGCGGCTCGGCACTGACGACTTTTCCCAACAGGTCCCGCCGGTCGGCCGCCGCTCGGTAGAGCTTCTCGCGGAGCTGTTCGTAGTCCGCAAACCCGTTCAGAAAGCCGAGGATCGTTGGTGGAACCATCCCTACCCGCGCCAGGACCTCCTCGGTGGCCGCCCCGCAGGAGTACACCCTCCCGTCGGCGAGGAGGTGAACACACTCCTCCCAGTCGTCGGGGAGGCGGTCGCGTTCGGCGTCGGTGAGATCGGAGAAGCCGCACGGCTCGAACGCGCCGTTCAACACGGCCCACTCGGCCCACCACGTACAGAACCCACAGTCGTCATCGTAGACGAGTCGTGGCCGCGCGGATCGGTCGGTGCTGCTCATGTCGGCGGTACGGGCCAGCGACGAAAAACAACGTCGGTCAGGTCGCTGGCGACGCTCCCTGATCGGCAAAAGCCGGTCAGTGGTCGCCGTGGAGGTGGACGCCGTCGTCGTCGACGGTGTCGACCATCTCGTCGCGGAGCGCGTAGGTGTCGTCGTCGGTGTCGCCGAACCCGAGGCTCGATTTCACCTCGTCGCCCAGACTCGGATCGAGGTCGACGTAGGCCGCGTCGTCTTCTACTGTGGCGACCGTCCCGACTTCGTCGCCGTTGCTGTCCAGTACGTCCATTCCCGAGTCGATCTCCGAAGTATCTCCCAGCATGACGTCTGTTCCGAGAAGTGCCAACGGGCCATAGCTGCTGCCGTCAGGTGCAAGCCACCCGAGTCACTCCGTCGATCCCTCCGACGCCGATGGCCCGTCCGATCCGTCCGTCTCGTCCGAGCTGTCCGCTCTCCCACCGGCCACATCGGCCCAGAAGTCGAGTCGGTCATCGGGATCGAAAAACCCCGAGAGCACGCGGTCGTTCTCGTCGCCGCCAGGCGGCGAGCCGGCGTACACCCCGACCGCGCCAGCGTCGGGATACCCCACCACGTCGGGCTCGTCCATCGTCGAGATCACGAGATACCGGAGCGTCTCGTCGCCGTCGTTGACGATCCGGTGGGCGTGTTCCTCGCCGGTCGGGAGCGCGACGTACGTGCCGGCCGACAGCGAGTGTGTCTCGTCGTCGAGGCGCAGGAGGCCAGCACCGGCGAGGACGTACACCGCCTCCTCGTTTTCAGTATGATAGTGATACGGCCACGAGCGCTCGCCGGCGGGGAGTTCGTAGAGACTACTCCCCAGCCGGTCGCCACCGGCGTCGCCGAGCTGTTTGCGACGGAAGCCGGTGTCGTCGGGGCCAATGGAACTCCAGTCGAGGGCGGATTCGTCGACGGGCATCGCTCGACACGAAGGGCCACGGCGTGATAGGCGCTCGGGCGGACGAAGACCGACGGTGCGCCCCGCATTGTCGATCGTGGAGTCGTAGGGACAGGCAGCGAGCGGCGTCAGGATCGATCGATGTCGAGTTCGTCCTCGATCCCGGCGAGCGCATCGTCGTCAGCGAGCTCCTGGAGGCGCTCGCGGAGGTGCGTCCGGCAGAGACCGACCTTCAGGGCGTTCTTCTCGACGGCGACGGCAGCTTCGGTCTCGCAGTAGTGACACTGCATCACCCGACCTTCGGAGCCGACGAAGGTTGAATCCTCCGTTAGGGGAGACGTTCGGCAACCCGATCGAACGCCTCGCGGTCGAGCCCCGCGCGCCCGAGCACGTCGTCGTGGGCGTCGCTTCCTCCAGTTGGAACGAGGTCGTGGCGCTCGATCGCGCGCTCGACGGGCGAGACATCGACCGACCGGCCATACTCGTAGAACCGTTCGACGCCACCGATGTGTTCGGACTCGGTGAGTTCGAGGGCGGCTGCGGGATCGCCGTAGCGCAGCGGATGGGCGAGCGAGACGAGGCCACAGGACTCGGCGAGGAGGCCAGCGCCGCGCTCGAAGTTCGGGAGGTTCCGGGCGACGAAACACGGACAGCCCCGGCCGATCACCTCCTCGAAGGCCCCCTGGTAGTCGTACTCGGTGACGTCGGCGACCGCGCGCGCGATGTCGGGCCGGCCGATCCCCGCGGCGGGGTCAATCGGGAGATCGGCCCTGAGGCGGTCCTCGGCGCAGTCGACGATCGCGTGGCCGCGTTCGACCCGATCCGCTTGAAGCCGGTCGATCTCGCGGGCGAGTTCGGGCGTCGGCTCGACGCCGTATCCCAACAGATCGACCTGGCCCGCGTCGGTCTCGACTCGGAGTTCGATCCCGTGGATCGTGGTCACGCCGTCGAGGTCGTCGGTCGGGGTGTCGAGCTCAGAATGAAGGCGCTCGTGGTCGGTGATGGCGACGATCCCGATGCCGGCCGCGCGGGCCGCGCGGGGGACCTCGTGGAGACTCATCGTCCCGTCGGAGTTCGTCGTGTGGACATGGAGGTCGGCGACGGGCGGCATGCCGGGGATATGCACCGCCGGCGACAAGCCTCTTCCGGGCGAGATGAAAGTCCTTAATCAATGAATATCCGATCCGAGTGATTGCATGGAACGTTTATGATGTTCACGCGCCCCGCAACGAGCATGCAGTGCATGATCGATGTCGAAGACCGGCTCGACGCCCACAGCTATCCCGCGACGACCGACGAACTGATCGATGCCTACGGTGGGATCGAGCTTCTCCTCCCGAACGGCACCGAGACGTTCGGCGACGCACTGGGGAGGATCGGCTCCCACACTGTGGAATCGGCGGAGGCCGCGCGGCTCGTGGCCTACAGCGCGGTCGGCGACGCGGCGATCGGCCGGAAGGGGTACTCCGACCGCGATCCGACCGCACCCGGTGAGACCGGCCACGATCAGGTGTCGCTCTAACGCCCGCGATCGGATCGCCCGCTATCTCCCGAGAACGCCGTCGAGTGCGAGCGGCACCGACCCTTTCTCGTAGCCCGCAACCGAGCCGTCGGGCCGCGCACGGAAGACGACCGCCGGCCGGTGGCCCACGCCAGAATGTTCGCCGGCGAGCGCGGCCCATTCGTCGTCGTGAAACGACGAGCAGTCGATAAAGAGGACGGCGTCAGGGTGGGCAGCGAGCTGGTCGTCGGTCTTCGCCGCGCCGGTCTGACGGATCGCGGCCGCCGGCGTGCCCGCGGATCGGCCGGCAGGTCGTCCGGGGCGCGTGACCTCGACCAGGACCGGGCCACGGTCGGTCGTCACGCGGAAATCCAGGGCATAGCCCGAATCGAGTTCGATCTCGGGGGTGGGAGCATAGCCGGCGTCAGTGAGGAGCTTCGCGGCGTTGAACTCGCCCATCGTCGCGCTCATTCTCGTCCGGTCAACGTGCTCGCTGGTGCCGAGCTTCGCCGCCATCGTGTAGCGGTGATCGTCGAACACGCCAGTCGAGAGGAATCGCTCGTAGAATCCGAGCGCGTCGTCGGGGTCAGCATCCGGAAAGCCCGCGGCGTGGTCGGCGAAAAACGCTCGCGAACTCGCCCGGCCGTCCTTCGAGAAGAGGATCGGCAGGAAGAACCACGCGACGTGTTCGTACGCCGCGAGCCACGGATCGGTCATGTCGAGTTCGGCGAGGAGTTCGCGCTGAGCCCATCGGGTGATGGGATAGGGCACTTCCTCGAAGGTGTACTTCTCGGTGCGCCAGAGCGTTTCCGGAGTTTTGGTGTTGCCGAGCCAGTAGGCGTTCTCGCCCCAGACGAACAGCGCGCGGTCGCCGTTGTCCATTTCGAGGCGGCGAGCGCTACGGCCGCCGGGCGGCTTGTACCACGCCGAGGAGCACGTCGCGCCGAAGGTCCCGTCGAGCGGCGCAAGGAGATCGCGCCGCACACGGGAAGCGTCCCACCGCTCGCGTGAGCGCCGGAACCGAAGGGGACCAGCCACGAGCGGGGTTCGCGGGCCGGGCGGTTAGCGGTGTCGGTCCCCCGGTCGTCGGCTGGCAGTCCCATCGGCGATACATTGATAATCATGAGGGACAAACGGCGAGTGGACTTACCATGTCAATGGGTGCCTATGACGCGGCGGAACACCAACGCCGCGAGGAAAAGACGAGTGAAGTGGGCGCGAACGCTGCTGACGACGACGAGCGGACCGAGTACGACGGCGACGTCGAGTACGATGTCGGCGATGCGGATGCGGACGATCTGCTCGCGCAGTTCCGCGACATCAAGTCGCGGTAGCGTCCTCCGGTTCCCTCCGTTTCGTGTGTAACAGCCAGAGTGACGCGCTCGTGACTACGAGCACCGCCGAGACGTGTGCGAGGAGCACCGCGAGCAACACCGGATACTCCGTGACGAACGGCACGAGGAGGAGTTGAATGACGCCGAAGGCGATCGTCTCGACATCGGCCCAGAAAAAGGTGTGCGCGGTGTCGGCGTCGAACCCGTAGCGATACGAGCGCCAGACTGCAGTGACGGTCGCCCACCAACCCGTCCCGATGCGATAGCAGACATCCCAGAGCACGAGCAGCAGGAAGTAGACCACGAGCACGGGTGGGTCGGGGCCGAGTAATCGATCGAGCAGCGGGGCGCGGCCGGTAGCGGTGTTGGGAATGAACAGATAGGTCAACATCGCACAGAACGCGAGCACGGCGAGCACGACATCCATGTTCGAGCCGAAAACGAGTCGGCGGTAGGAATCGGGAAGCTCGACCGAGCGGATGCGACGTGCGACCCGAACCATCTCGATACTGCCGATCCCGGCGACGAACACCGCAGCGCTGCCCGCGAGTGCGACGCTCCAGAGGTCGTAAAACCACGCGAGAAGAAGGACGCCCGCCTCGAACACGCCGAGCTGGATCGCGAGCGCGAGCGTGGTCGAGACCTCGATGCCAGGGAGCGCGCCGACGATGCTCTCGTAGGTCCATGTCTCGCCGAACTCGGTGGGCCGGCTCATCGCTCGGGCTCGATTTCCGCTCTCGCGGCGCGTTCGGTCGCGTCGGGTTCTGCCTGGTGGCCGAGCGCGCGTTCGACAGCAGTCGTGAAGTCGGTAGGCTCGATTGGCACCAACTGTTCGATTCTGGTGTCGTCGACAACGACGGTGTTTTTGAGTCCAAGGATCAGCGGATGCGCGACCGCCTTCGGGATGTCGGTGACGAGATCGACCCAGTACGCCGAGAGCTTCGGTGAGAGCACCGGCACGGGGAGAACGAACAGCGAGCGGTCCGCGATCTCGGCGGTGCGTTCGAGGAGTTCGCGGTAGGTCAACACTGCGGAACCACCGATCTCGAAGGTGTCGCCTGCGGTTTCGGGCGCGTCGAGACAGCCCACGAGGTACGCGATCACGTCCGCGATCGCGATCGGCTGGCACTCCGTGCGGACCCATTTCGGCGTCACCATCACGGGGAGGCGGCCGACGAGCTGTTCGACCATCGCGAAGCTCGACGAGCCCTCGCCGACGATGATCGCGGCCCGGAGTGTAGTGAGGTCGTAGCTGCCGTCGGCGAGGATGGTCTCGACCTCACGGCGGGACATCAGATGCTCGGAGAGACCTTGGCGAGTCTCGCCCAGCCCGCCGAGGTAGAGCACGCGGTCGAGACCCGCCTCGCTCGCCGCACGCTGGAAGTTGTGAGCCGCCTGGCGATCGCGCGCCGCGAAATCGGTCCCCGAATCCATTGAGTGGATGAGGTAGTACGCAACGTCGATTCCCTCCAAGGCATGTTCGAAGGTCCCGGCGTCGAGGATGTCGCCCTCGCACACGTCGTCGGCCGGCCCGTCGTACCCGTCACCACTGCGGGTGAGCACCCTGACGTCGTGGCCCGCCTCGATCAACGCCGGAACGAGACGGTTGCCGACGAACCCCGTCGCGCCGGTCACCAACACACGCATACGCGAGGCAGGGGCCGGCGGAGTATAAGTCCACGCTCGGCGGTAGATCGGGGCGCTATCGGTCGAGGTGTCGTTCGATTTCGGTGCGGTGTCGATGCGGTGGCGCGCGGGAGCACCGAAGGTGCGACTCGCGCGAGGGATGACCGAGTGAGCGGAGCGAACGAGGGAGTCGGCTGGGGAGGGGGTGGCGGTTGCAGTGTGGTGGCGGAGCAGGCAAGCAGTCGAGCCGTGAACGAGGCCGTAGGCCGAGTGAGCGGGTGTTTTTAGTCCAGGTTTTTGCGAGGAGAGATGCGCGAGCATAGCGAGCGCACCCGACGAAGTAAAAAAGTGGGAGTTGAATCGGCTGGGGAGGGAGTGGCTTGCGGCACTCATTTGTGTCGGGATATGATCACAGCGAATCGAGTGTCATCACCGAACGATCGGCAGCAGCTTCGAGAGTCCCTCAGTAGCGGCTGATTCGGTCGCCGAGATCGGGAGAAAGGGCTTTTTCTTGGCAGACCTGTCGTCCGTCCATGACCACTGAGCCGTGTGACGGCTGCGGGCGTTCGGTGCAGATCGCGGGCGGGATCGCGAACTTCTGGACGTTCGGCGGCGACGCGAGCGAAGGGCTGACTCTCGAATTCCAAGACGGTTCCGAACATCTCCTCTGTTATGACTGTATCGAGAGACTTCCCGAAGACGCGCGGGCGGCGGACATCGCAGCGCTCGACGAATACGAGCACACGGGCGACGAGTAGCCCGGAGGACTTACCTTCCGGGCGGCGATTTCCTGAACGTGAACCCCGCCCGGATCGAGAGCGAGTTCCCCGCGCCCTCCTACCGGGGGAATCAGCAAGCAGCCCTCCGTGAGATTCGTGAGGCATTCGCGGCGGACAACGACATCGTGCTGGTGCGCGCGCCCACGGGTTCGGGGAAGTCGCTGCTCGCACGGGCGATCGCAGGATGTGCGGTGCGGGCCGACGAGGCCGCACCTGCTGAACCGGTCGGCGCGTACTACACCACGCCGCAGGTCTCCCAGCTCGACGACGTGGCGGCCGATCCCCTTCTCTCGGACCTCCAAGTCATCCGGGGCAAACGCAACTACACGTGTCTGATTGCCGGCGAAACCGACACTCCAGTGGATCGTGCGCCGTGTGCGCGCGAGACGGGCTTCGACTGTTCGATCAGACACCGCTGTCCATACTTCTCGGATCGCACGATCGCCTCGAATCGACAGGTCGCGGCGATGACGCTCGCGTATTTCATGCAGACCGCTGGCTCGGACGCGTTCGGCCAGCGCGACGTGGCCGTGATCGACGAGGCCCACGGGCTCGCCGAATGGGCCGAGATGTACGCCACCATCGACCTCCGGCCCGACACAGTACCAGTATGGGACGAGCTTTCGATCCCCGACGTCGACAGCGCTGAGGCCGCAGCCCGTTTCGCCGACCGGCTCTCGGGGATCTGTGGCCGCCGGAAGGACACGCTCGTGGGGGCCGACGAACTCACGATCGCGGAAGTCACCGAGCGCGACCGACTGCAAGAACTCATCTCGAACCTCGATTGGTTCGTCTCGGATTATCGGGACCCGGGAAGTCGGAGTAGGTGGATCGCCGACCAGCCGGGTGAGGGTGGGCCGGTGACGATCAAACCGCTGAATCCCGAACGCTACCTCCAGCACACGGTCTGGGACCGAGCCAACAACTTTGCGCTGCTGTCGGCGACCATCCTCGACAAGGAGGGGTTCTGTCGGGGCGTGGGGCTCGATCCCGACGACGCAGCGCTGGTCGATGTCTCCCATACCTTTCCGGTCGAAAATCGGCCGCTGTACGACGTGACCCAGGGAAAGATGACCTACGAGCACCGCGACGAGACCCTCCCCAAAATCGCGCGCCTCGTCGTGCGTCTCATGGCGCGCCACGCCGACGAGAAGGGGATCGTCCACGCTCACTCCTACGCCATCGCGGAGCGTCTCGTGGATCGCCTACAGGAGTTCGGGGTCGACAGTCGTATCCGTACGCACGACCGCGAGGACCGGGATGCGGAGTTGGAGACGTGGCTCGCGACCGACGAGCCGGAGGTGTTCGTCTCGGTGAAGATGGAAGAGGCGCTCGATCTGGAGGGTGATCTCGCGCGGTGGCAGGTGCTCTGTAAGGCCCCCTATCCGAACACGCGCGATTCGCGGGTCGCGCAGCGGTTGGAGGAGGGCCAGTGGGGCTGGTACTACCGGACGGCGCTCAAGACCGTGATCCAGGCGTGCGGGCGGGTCGTGCGCGCGCCCGACGATCACGGCGCGACGTATCTCGCGGACGCGAGCCTGCTCGACCTGTTCGACCGATCGCGCGGCGCGATGCCCGACTGGTTCGCCGCTCAGGTCGATCGGATGAGCCGGCCGGAGCTGCCGGAGTTCGATCCCGACGCGGCCGGTGGTGGCGGTGACGACTCCGCCACAGCGAGCCGGCGAACGCGGCAGTCGCGGACCGATCCCGACGACCACCCGCTCGCGGATGTCTGGGGGGCGGAGTGATCGAGCACCCGACTCGTAGGGTCGGTTGGAAGTCATTTCGGAATCGACCGCACGATGGCGTGCGGTCGAGCCTAACTGATTACAACTGACCCTATTAGAGAATACTGCCGACGGCGTAGGCGAACGAGGAGCCGAGCATCAGTACCACGAGGAGCAGCGCGAGCCACTGCTGTCGATCCATACGGGCCGTTGTGAACCGAGGAATTAGTCGGTTTCGTCCGCTCCGTTGGCCTCGGGTAGGACGTGGAGGCCGGCGCGGCTCTTGAGCACCCGTACTGTGTCGGCGTCGGGATCGAGGTAGTCGGGTCGTGGAATCGTTTTCGCTTCGTAAGTCTCGGGATCGAGCACCTGAACGGCGTGGTCGTCCTCGATCGCGACCAGGGTCGTCTCCGCGGCGTCCCCGTGACTGCCAAGCCGCCTGGCGTCGGGTGCCTCGCCGTCCTCGAACGCCGCCTCGTAGGGTTCGCCGGTGGTGACGTGGATACCTTTTAGGTTCCCCTGGACGCTTCGGACGAGCAGCGGATCGTCGTCGTCGGGATCGATGACGTCACCCGGTGTGAACTCCGGAAGGTGGACGGCGTAGGTCACGCGGTACACCTCGTCGCCGTCCTCGTCTTCGGTCACGAGCGTCGCGGACTCGTCGACCACGCCGCCGAGCTGGCGGACGATCCGGTCGGCGACCGCCCGGCCGATCTGGGTAGTCGAGAGTTTGGTGTCCACCCCATCAGCAGTCTCGTCGAGCTCGGTCACGAACGCGTCGCGGTCGCCGTCGGCCTCGCGCTCGTTGACGTACTCAGTGATGATAGCGATCGATCGCTCGGTCTCGTGGTCGGTCGGGGTACGCCCGCGGGCGCGGACCTGGACCGTACTCGCGTAGTACTCGCCCGCGATCCGGCCACACCGGGTGCAGGTCCCTCGCCCGATCTTCACCGGGATCGTAATCCGGGTCTCGATCGGCCGGTCGTGAACGACCGCTGAGAGGAGACAGTGTATCCGAACAGTGGTCTCGTCGACCTGTTCGGGCTCGACGCGCCACTCGAACTCCTCGGCGTCGACGTGGATGGTGAGGGCTTCTGTCACCTCGTCGATCGCGACCTCGGTGTAATCGCGTGCGTCGACATCGACCCAGCGCTTCCCGCGCCGGATCGCCCCGCAGGTCGCACACACCAAGACCTCGATCCGATCGGGCGCGTCGACGAGGGAGAAATCATCGAAGTAACAGTCCTCACAGATGGGTGCGCGTCCGTCGGCCGCGGCGACCGTCGCCCCCGATTCGACGGGATCGCCACACCGCGGACAGAACTGACGCGACTTGCTCATTGGACGTGGGAGGTTCCTCAGCGGGTTAAGCGGCGTGACTCGGGGGTGACGGACCCGGACGGCGTGCCAGTATTCGAGTCTCAGTGGCATGGAGCGACGAAGATATATGACCTGAACGCTTAGTGAGGAGCACATGGAATGGGAGACCGACTGGGGCCTCCAGGCGAGGATGGGCCTGACGATGCTGTTGCTGATCGCGCTCTACGTCGTCTTCATCGGCGCGCTCTCGCTCTATGGATTCCCTTGGTTCGGTATCGTCCTCGTAATGGGGCTGTTCATGATCGCGCAGCTCTTTTTCAGCGACAAGCTCGCGCTCCGGAGCATGGGTGCCCACGAGGTCAGCGAGGAGGAGTATCCCGAACTCCACGCGACGATCGGGCGGCTCGCCCAGCAGGCCGACCTCCCGAAACCCACGGTGGCAGTCGCGGATAGTCGCCAGCCGAACGCCTTCGCAACCGGTCGCTCGCAGGACAGCGCGACGGTCTGCGTCACGACGGGCATCATGGACACGCTGAACCGCGAGGAGCTAGAGGGAGTGCTGGCCCACGAACTCACCCACGTCAAAAATCGCGACGTGATGGTGATGACGATCGCGACGTTCCTCTCGACGCTCGCCTTTATGATCGTGCGGTGGGGCTGGCTGTTCGGCGGCGGCGACCGCGAGGGCGGCGGCGCGCCCGTGCTCGTGGCGATCCTCGTCTCGCTCGTGGTCGGGGTGGTATCCTTCCTCCTCGTGCGCGTGCTCTCGCGCTACCGGGAGTACGCCGCCGACCGTGGCGGGGCAGTCATCACCGGCCGTCCCTCGGCGTTGGCGTCGGCACTCACGAAAATCGACGGCCGAATGGATCGCGTTCCCGACGACGACCTCCGCGAGCAGGCCGACATGAACGCGTTCTTCATCATCCCGATCAAAAGCGGCGCGATCGGGAAACTGCTCTCGACGCACCCCTCGACCGAGCAGCGCGTCGATCGGCTTCAGGACATGCAGAGCGAACTCGAAACGGCCTGATTGCATTTTACGGCGGACGCAATCGATTTGCTGGTGTTTTCGCGGGGGCTGCAGTCACTCGGTGCTGGTATCAGGACCACACTACTGCCGACTCAAATGAGAACCGCAGGCCACACGCCTCCCCAACCGATTCGCTTCGCTCGGGCTTCGCCCTCCCTCAGTCATCCACTGTCAGAGCGAAGTCGTTCGGGAGAGCGAAGCTCTCCCGTGATGTCGTCAGATTCCGTCGGAATCTGACTGCTTGCAGGAAATCGGCGATTTCCTGCAATGACGGAAGACGCGAAGCGTCTTCCGAACCACTCTGACAAGCCCGCGCTCGCTGCTCACGGCTCGCTTCGCTCGCCGTTCGCGTCGAGGTCGCCCGAGAGAGCATAGTCATCAAGGGAAGCTTTGGGTGTAGTTACCGTAACCTTTACCGTAAACCGCTTTCGTCCACCTCATC
>Ga0136574_100735_pt1 | contig 11708 bp, 15 predicted proteins | sample AntDeeMetagen134_FD_101383 | JGI IMG/M metagenome (GOLD analysis project Ga0136574, IMG submission 101383) | Saline lake microbial communities from Deep lake, Antarctica - Metagenome #134 | ecosystem: Environmental > Aquatic > Non-marine Saline and Alkaline > Saline | place: Antarctica: Deep lake...
CTCTTGTAAACTCTGAAAAGATTCCCTACTCAAAAGCTGGATTCGCTATCATTGAAGGACGTATCACAGAGATTCTTAGCCAAGGTGTTGCTGTTGGAGGTCTTATTCCGGGGTTTGAAGTTACTGTACCAAATCCAAGAAAGGCCAGTCCGAACGATCGTGCCAACCGTGTTGCAAGTGGTTTCGAGTTTACCGCAACATTGGCAGGTGCCGTTCACTTTGTAAGTATCAAGGGCACCTTGACAATTTAACACAACAACAAACAAGAGGTAGGTATAATGGCAGGTCTCCAGACTTTCTCCCCAGATGCTGTGGAAGTTATCATTTCCAATGATGACATTAACCACATTGTAACAAACTTTGCAGAGGGCACATTCGTGTCCTTTGAACCAGCTACTGAACGATTTACTCCAACAGTGGGCGCTCGTGGTGAAGAATATCGCGCACATCAGCCCAGCAAGGCGTTTAACATCACTCTGACACTATCCCAGACATCACATTCTAATGATGTATTTAGTCTCCTTCTCAATGAGGACAGAGAGACTTTGGATGGAACATTCACAATGACTGTCAAAGACACGTCGGGGACAACCCTCTACGTTGATGAATACGCTTACATCCAATCAGAGCCTACTCAGAGCTTTGCAGGTGGAGGTTCTATTGAAGGCCGTGAGTGGATGGTTCGCATGCCGTTCCCGAAGTATACTATCGGCGGCAATGGAAGTTTCTCCACTGAAGATGAAAGCGCTATCAACAAGCTTGGTGGAAACGTAGGCGGTTAATTAGAATAACAGTATAAAGGGGGCGCTTCCGCGCCCCATCAACCTAAGAGGGTATAAGCATGTCTTTGCAAACTTATGACCCCTCTGAAGTTACGTTGATACTAGGAGCTATATATGAAGTAACTTCTTTCAGCGAAGACTCTCTCATCAATCTCAAGAAAGATGAAAAGTTCTATGAAACTTCAGTAGGTGCATTAGGAACCACAGAACGAACACACGTCCCCAATCAGGTATACACCCTGACAATATCCCTCTCCCAGACCTCCCCCTCTAATAAAATCCTAAACCTTCTCTCACAGGTTGATAATCTTACCCAGAATGGAATCTTCCCAATATTCGCCAAGGACTCCTCTGGCACATCTGTGTTCTTATGCGGCCTTTGCTGGATAGAGAAGCCCCCGGAAGCTAAGTACGAAAAAGGGATTGTCTCAAGAGAATGGCAGATCAGATGCACAAATGTATCTTTCGCTATTGGTGGAAATACCGACGTAGACACTTGGGATTCAATTAATTATATTTCCTCTTTGACAAAACAGCTTGGATTGGGGTAAGGAGAGTTTATGTTACAGGTAGGCACATTTTCCCCTAAAGATATCGTCCTCACTATTAATGATTACAGAATAGAAGGTCTTGCGGATGACAAGTTCATAAGTTTTGAGAAGAACTCTCCGACCTTTAGGCATGTGGCGGGTATTAGAGGGAAGGCCACAAGAGTTAATACAAGAGATTACTCAGGTACTATCACATTTAGAGTGATGTACACCCATAGAGACAACAGCGTCCTTACGAAGATAGCTTCAGAGGACAGCTTCAAACAGACAGGAAAACTTCTTGTACAGATACATGATACGGGGAGTAGAGGAACGGGAGTGCAAGCTGGAAACGCCTACCTAGAAGGTGTGCCCAATTTTGAATACAGCTTAAAGAGCGCCACTCCTAATACATGGAAAATCCATTATGAATTCCTCACGAGGCACGACCTAACAGACAACTCAAGGTCACTACTAGAATTCTAATCTAATAAGGGGATAGTTATGCGCGAGCAGAAGAAAGTAACAATCAATGAGAACACATACATGCTTGAACAGTTCGGCGCTCGTAAGGGCATCAAGCTAGGGAAGCAGGTTGCCAAGGTTATGCTTCCAGCATTAGGACGTTTGTATGGTCAGGATGAGAATGAAGAGGTAGGCTTTGGAGGAATGCTTGAGGTTGTGGCAGATAACCTAGATGAACTTGATGAGTCCACTATTGAAGCACTTCTAGAAGGTGTAAGTTGCAACAGTTACGCGATTGATTTCGACAAACAGTTCAGCGGCAACTACGGAGAACTGTTCCAGCTACTTTGGGAGGTGATCTCATTCAACTTCTCTGATGTTTTTTCAATCGTCCCCGGAGATACAGATCAGTAAGTGAAGGGTCCGGGGACGGTAATAATCAAACTTCGAGGGTGTGGAACAACTTTGTAGAAAGCTCTGACATGGAACCAGAGGTTTACGTTATCGTTAAGAATAAATACGCATCCTTGGTTGACCTTGATCGAGATTACTCTGTAGAAGACGCCTATGATTTGTTAGAAATTATTGATATTGAGAACAGTTTAGAGGTTGCTTCCAACAGGGACGCAGAGGCCAACAAGTAGAACAGCACCTTCGGAGGTTAAAATGTCCAGCAACATAGCAAACTTCTATGCTTCGCTAGGATTCAGAGTAGATGAAAAAGGGCTACAAAGATTCCAAGGAAGGCTTAGAAAACTAAAGCAGCAAGTAGATGGCAAGTCGGGGCTAGTAGGGGCTTTTGGCAATGCGTCTATGGCACAGGCTAGATTCGCACAGGGTGCTGTCAGAGGACTTGGTAGAGTAGATCGTGCAACCAAGGCGGCTAAGAATTCCCAGTTAGCACTTAACGCGGCTATCCAACAGGGTAACATCCTTCGTAATAGTTCGTTCATTCCTACAGGGGGCTCTGCCGCTTCTGGAGGTGCTGCAAGGGCCGCTTCGCAGTCTGGTGTAGTGGCTATGGGGGGCTCTCCCGCGACAGCTCCCGCGGCAACACCTAAGAGCACGCCTAAGACAGCTCCCGCGGCAGGTGGCGCACCTAAATCATTCTCACAGGGCATTGCAAGAGACTATCCAAAGGTTCCGCCCAACCTTGGGAGAGCTAGGTCTGATGCGAAAAGGATATCAGGAGATGCCCGAGCTACACAGGCTCAAAAGTTAGAAGCCCACAAGCGTGTCAGCAATAAGATTGGGCAGCTTGAGCAGAAGGCGGCAAGAGAGGCGCAAGCAAATGAGAAGCGCAAACAGGCAGCCCTTGAGAAGACCCGTCAGAAGCTTGGACAAATCGGTAAGAGGTATGATTCCCAGTCCTCAAAGCTGAAGCAGGCTCGTAGGGATTTTTCCTATGTACGTGCCGAGATGAAGCGTGGAAACATCACTCAGAAAAGAGGCTCCCAGCAACTTGACGTTATTATCAGACAGTACCGTCGATTAAAGCGTGCCAAGATTGCAGCAGCTTCCGTAAGAGATAGAACAGGCGCTGGGGGATCACCTCGGCAAGCTGGTAATCACAGACTTATCTCAGCATTGCACTCTGACACGGGACTTGGGATCATGGCAGGGGGCTTTGCTGCTGCCAAGTCAGTACAGTCTTACCAAGGATACAAAGCAGTAGAGCAAGGCTTGACAGGTGCTACAGGCTCAAAAGAGAAGGGTCAGGCAGAAGTAGAATACCTCCACGAGCTATCCCAAGAGATGGGTTTGTTCATGGGGGATATCAGCCAAGACTATGCCAAGTTTGCTGCATCCGCCAGAGATACAACGATAGGTCTAAAAGAGCAAAGAGATACCTTTAAAGGTGTTGCTGCACAGGTTAGGATTCTAAACCTATCAGCAGCAGATTCTAAGAGAATCTTTCGTGCTTTGAGCCAGATGATGTCTTCAGGACAGGTCATGGCTCAGGAACTTAAATTACAAATGGGCGATCAGCTTCCGGGCGCTATGAGAGCGATGGCACGGGCAGCTCACAAGACGGGTATTACCCAAGACGCTTCCATAGAATCAATGAACAAGGCTATGGAAGACGGTAAGTTGATGTCAGAGAAAATCCTCCCAGCGTTTGGCGAGGAGATGTGGAAGGCCGCTAACCAAGGTGGTGCCCTCAAAGAAGCAATCAATAATACGGGCGCAGCTTTAGGAAGGTTACAGACAAACGTCTGGATGACGAACAAGGCGTTCAACGAAGCTGGGTTTGACGAGGGTGTTAGAAGGTTAGTCAACACTCTCTCCGACTTCTTCTTGAGATCAGAAACCTTCTTTTCTATTCTGGGTGCCGCAGCAGGACAACTCGCATCATCTCTTAGAGGGCCAATCGAGCTTATCACAAGCCTGACCTCAAAGTTGAACAAGCTTGAGAATTCTTCTCCAGAGACAGCAGCGCAGATCAAGATTCTCGTGGGCGTCTTTGCATCATTGTTCAGATGGTCAAGACGATTGCTTATAGTATGGGCGCTTATCCTACCTGCAATGTCAGGCGTGGCCAAGGTCATAGATGGTGAGTCATTGAGCTGGCAAGAATGGGCAATAACAATTCTAGGCTCTGTGTTCGCTCTTAGGACTTTGTTAGGAGTTATGGGCAAGGTCAAAGGGGCTTTCAAGGGTAGTCCGTTTGGGGGCAAGCCAAAGATACCTTCGACTACCCCAGCAACATCAACAACCCCCAAAACCAAAACACCCAGCAGCTGGCCCTCGTCAAAGCCGGGATGGGCACAGGGCACGGGTAAGTTTGCGTCGGTTGCGTCGGCAGTGGGGAAAATATTAAGCAGGGCGACCATCGCCGCTTCCTTTTTACCTGACATGACAAGTGGTATCGTAAGCGAGAAGAAGAGGGACCAGATGCTCAGGGATGGTAAAATCCGCAGGGAGAACGATATTCCTTGGTGGAGAGGGACGGGATTAAAACAAGACTGGGATGTTCCTGCATTACGTCAGACGCAAACTCTCCAAGAGAAAAATAGGGCAAGACAGATGATTATATCGGGGGATGTCTTCTTCAACATAGAAGGAGAGAACTCCAAAGAAATTTCAGATGAAGTTCTTCGGACAATCCAAAGAATGACAAGTAGCGCTTCAGTCCAAGAATCCGCTGACGAGAGATGACCATCACGTACAAGAAGGGAGGTGCATTATATGGCACTGGCATTAATGTTTGAGGATGACAGTGTTCTATATTTGGATGCTGTTATCAACTACAATAAGGAGAGAAGTAACAACATCACAAGCCACCCTGTAGACGCCTCTGGGGTTGTTTCGGATCACGTATCAAAGAGCAATCCGAGATTTGTTATAAAAGGTGTCATTTCCTCCGCCGACTTCCACAACCCTTTTACACGACCCTATGAGTTTTCAGATACGGTTGATAGGGAATATAACACCCCTGTTGAAGAGGCTCATGTGGAGAGTTTGCCAAGCCTGATGGATTTCCTCCCCGGAATACTGGGACAGGTTGTTGGTTCGTCGAATACAGATATTGTAACCTTAGATGAATTCAGGGGGTATTCCCATCAAGTTGCCAGAGAAAGGCTTGAGCAGGCTTGGGAGAAAGCAGAGGGGATAACCCTTCTTGATTATGACTTTGATATCAGGACAGGCAGATACATCTCAACACGACAATATGAGAATTGCTACATCCTGAATTATAGTGATAAGGAGGAAGTAGGGACGGGTGATTCTCTGGCTTTTGATCTAACTCTTAATCAGGTCAAGAAAGCATATATCAAAGAGTCTGATATTGAGATCACAAACACCGCATCAGCATCAGCATCTGGCGATGGCGATGGTGGCGAAGCTAATGGAGAGATAGGGGACGAGACATCCGAAGAAACGGACATGGGAGACAACCCTGTCAATGAAAATAAGAGGCATATTGAAGTCATGGGAGACACGTTCAGAGAAATTGGATTCGATGCCAGCTCTGGGATTGTCGATAAAATAAAAGCACTCTTGGGGGATTGAACATGGAAGTAATAAATTGCCCTCTGTATGACAACGCGTTCTACAGCTATACAATAGGGATCAAGCAGGAAACTCATACACTGAGGTTTAGGTATAATAGTAGGTCGGATAAATACTTCATGGACATTTTGGATGCTGAAGAGAATCCTATACTGCTTTCAACACCTCTCGTACCTTTGTACGGATTGGTGGATCAGTATGCCCTTCCATCATTAGGAGGGGACTTCTACTTATTGCCTATTGAGACATCTGGACATATCGGTTTGGAAGTTCCTGACAACAGACATATATACGAGACACATTATCTTATGTTTTTTCCATATGATAAAAAGGCCAACCTATGAACGTTCTTCAGTTTAACAGGACTTACGAGCTTATAATTGGGGAGGTTGGCTCTGGAAAAGGTCTTAGGATAGAGGGAAATGAAAAGGAAGACACAGGGCTCCAGATATCATTTTGGATTAAGAAGAGTGTGGATAACAAGAAGTCTTCTAATACATGTGAGATAAACCTTTACAACCTGTCAGAAGATTCTGTTAACTACCTCCAAAAGCCAGAGAGCGCCGTCATCTTGAATGTAGGTTGGGATGGTGTTAACAAGACCCTTTTCAGGGGGATCATCAAAGAGGTGGAAACCAATGGAAAGACGGGAAGACTGGATCGTATTACAACATTGGAATGTATTCCGGGGGAAGGAATTATTTACAAGTCCGATATCTCAAAAACATTCCCGTCAGGATCAACGCCCCGTGATGTTATAGAGTATCTTATAGAAGAGACGAGCACTATTGAGAAGGCGTCATTCAATAGTGAGAGGCTTTCTGAGGTAATGGCGTTTGGGTATACAGCAGAAGGGACTGTGAAGTCCATCATATCAGACCTAGCACACGCTTATGATTTCTACTATCAGATTGACGATCACAAAATCTTCGTGAGTGATTTTGATAAGTTCCAAGCCCCCAACTCAGTCCAAAGAGCATTTGTTATCACCGCTGAAACAGGGCTTATAGGAACTCCCAGCTTTGTTGCAGACAAGGGAGAGATGCAGAAAGAAGACCCTGAGAGGTTTGATGGCGTCAAATTCAAAGCCCTCTTGAATCCCTCGATAAAGCCGGGCATGGCAGTGTCATTGAAAAGCTCAATAGTCACAGGAATATACAGGGTGGACAATGTAGATTATGCTGGTGATTGGAGAGGAGGAGAGTGGAATATAAATTGCACCTGTTCCAAGATCAATGCAAGGGAGGTTTGAGAGGTTTGAGGGGGTTAATCTATAACATTTAGGAGGGGTATTACAAATGCAAGATTCAGGGATGGAAGGTCTTTTAAGACAGTACATAAATAACCATGTCAACAGGATGTTCACAGCCATCCCTTGTAGAGTTGTTGGAGATATTAACCTAGCAACCCAGCGTGTTGATGTACGGCCTGTTGTAGATGTTGTAAAACCTGATGGAAGCTTGAGACCTCACGCAGCAATCTTAGGTGTCCCTCTGATGTTCCCCGGTTCGAGTACTGCGCAGTTTTCATTCCCTGTCTCAGAAGGGGATACAGTGTTGTGTGTATTCTCCCAAAGAAGCATTGAAAGGTTTAAACTAGGAGCTGGGGATAGCCACAGGCCTCTAAATCTCGGAAAGTATAGTAAACAGGATGCGATGGCAATCCCCGGACTGTACACCTTTGATGCAGCCGTCAACAACCCCTCTAAGCGCTCGCTAGAGCACTCTGTAGATGATACCGTGATGTCTACCAACATTGGATCAGGTAGCGAGTGTGAGGTCAGGTTGGGGTCTTCCGGTGACATTACTATTAACTCTCCCAAGACCGTTACGGTTAATTGCAAAGACTCTGTTGTGAATTCTGAAACAGCCGCTATTAACGCTTCATCGTCCATGACGATTGATTCCCCAACCACAACGGTGACGGGAGACATGCTTGTGCAAGGGGTGTTTACATACACGTCTGGACTTGTTGGCAGCGGCGTGGCAGGAGGCTCTACAGCGTCTATCTCGGGGTCTATGGATATCACGGGCGATGTCACCTCAAGCAGCGATGTCAAGGCTTCAGGAGTATCTCTCGCAAACCATGTCCACGGTGGCATTGAATCTGGCAGCGGAACAACAGAAGGGCCAAAATAATGGACATCCTATTAGACGATAATCACGACATTGAATTGTTATTCCAAGAGAGGGATTTTGGATTAACCAAGACCGAGAGTGAATCCCTCAAGCAAAGGCTCCTCATCAAGCTTCTCACATACCAAGGGGAGTGGTTTTTAGATAAGAGTGAAGGCGTTCCTTACTACCAGTCAATCCTCGGTAAAAGGAGAGCCAAGGAAAGCATTGATATGATCTTTAAGAATAAGATCCTTAGCACAAGAGGAGTGGTATCTCTGGAATCCTTCTCATCTAACATTGATCAAACAACCCGCGAATACAGAATGAGTTTTAGAGTCGTCTCTGATAATAAAAAAGAGGTTGTCCCTGTTGAACTCACCATATAAATTTTAAGGAGATAACCATGTCGGGCGTGAGTACAAAAGGATTCAGCTTAAAAAGATTCAGGACTATTCTAGAGGATATGGAGGAAGAAGCCGTATCCCAATATGGATCATCCATCTCCACAGATACCAACAGCGTATTGGGAAGGGCATTGAGGGTTGTTACCCCATCCCTTACCGATCTTTGGGAAACGTCAGAGGAAGTGTACAGCAGCTTCTCCCCAGAGAAAGCAACAGGGGTTTCTCTAGATGCGTTGGCAGCTTTGGCAGGTCTTACAAGATTCTTGCCCAAGCCGACAACATCTCCCGTTATTCTAACAGCGGATTACGAAACCTTCCTTCCAGATGATAGTGCAATGGCGAGCACTTTCACCAATCAGAGGTATACTCTAAAGGATTCTGTATACTTTGGTCTTGAGGGCATCACAGGGCTCCAAATAGAGCCTGTAGACGCCGTTGCAGGTTTAGACTACTACTTGTACTACGGAGACTCTAAAGTCTCTTACACGGCTTCTGCGGGCGATACAGAGGCTGATATTGCAAGGGAGCTGTCAACCCTTGTTGATGGTACATCGACCTTCAATTCTAATGTCTTAGAAGACGATGATAAGGTTGCCCAGTTTCGCACAAAGGATACCTTCCAGTCTGTTGATTTCAGGCTATCACCCCATCTTGTGGCTAGAAGCGTTGAGAAGGTTTCCACGGCTGTGTCCACAGAGGATGGGGAATACAACCAGCCTCCCGGAACGATTAACAAGGTTGCCGCCCCTGTAAAGGGTTGGACAGGGGTTAACAACCCTGTAAAGGCTTCCCTAGGACGTCTTGGAGAGACAGACGCTGAGCTTAGAGAAAGATTCAAGATGTCCAAGGAATCCCGCGCATCCAATACACTTGAAGCTATCTATTCCGACATCCTTGGTGTTCAAGATATTGAGGAGGTGGTCGTGTATGAGAATGATACAGGTGAAGAGAATGAAAGAGGCTTTCCTGAGCATTCTATTACAACAGTAGCAGAAGGCGGAAGCTCTCTGGAAATTGCTAATATCATCTGGAGAAACAAACCGGCGGGTATTCAGACGTTCGGAAACACGACAGTAACTATTGTGGACTCCCAGGGATTCAATCAGGATATTAATTTCATCCGTCCCGTTGAGGTTCCCGTCTATGTTGACCTAGAGATCAAAGCGCTGGAAGGGTTTCCATCAAGTGGTGACGAGGATATTAAGCAGGCGATCGTTGATTACATTGATGACAAATACTCCATTGGTGACAGGGTTATTTACTCAAGGTTGTATACTCCCATTAACAGTGTTCACAACCACGAAATAGAGAGCATGTTTATTGGAACCTCTCCGTCGCCTAAGTCAACAGGTAATATCAATTCAAACTTTGATGAGATTCCAAGGTCTGCTACCTCATACATCAATGTGAAAGTTACCTAGGAGGTAAATGATGTCTGAAAAGATTATCACCAACATCAAAATTACGAAAGAGTTTGAATCGGTGCAAACCACCTCTGATGACCAGACAGAGATTACCCTTAAGAATATTGAGGTTGATGAAGATGTTAATAACATGCCTTCGTTGTACATAGAAGGTTCCTTCGAACTTGATTTCAGTGTGACCTCTCCGACAACTATAGAGCTTCTGTCCACATACCCTAAAGGGACTACGGTTAGCGTTCTACAGTATAACGTAGACGACGGGAGATAACCTTATGAGTATCGAGATAAAGGATTACGTTGACATTGCAAGAGGGAGGTATACAGAACAATTTAAGAACAAGCCTGATTTTGACAGCCTAGTCTACACGTGGCTCCAGCAGTCAGAAGAGTTACAGCAGGTTGTCTCAGGTATTTCAGACATCAAGTTTATCGAAAGGGCTGAAGGGCAGCAGCTCGACAACATCGGTGAGATTGTTGGACAATCGAGGCTTTTGATAGACGCTAACTTGATAGACTTCTTCGGGTTTGAAGGTATCTCCATCGCACGGTCATACGGTGATCTTGATGATAGAACGAAAGGCGGCAGGTGGAAATCATTAGGTGAGAAGGCAACAGGTAATATCACACTGTCTGATGATGAGTACAGATTGTTCCTCAAGTCTAAGATTATCAGGAATAGCACTACAGCGACAACAGAGGATGTAATCGCCTCCGCTAAGTTCCTTTTCCAAGCTGATAAGGTTCATCTTATTGAAGGCGAGAAGCCCGCTTGTTACTCAATTGCAATAGGTAAGAGATTAACGCAGCAAGAGAAGAACCTTCTCAAGTATTCTTATGTTGATGGCGTAGATAGAGCGTTCCTCGTAAAGCCTGCTGGTGTATGTGTACAAAACTACAGGGAGTTTGATCCGCAGAACTTCTTTGCATTCCAAGGCGTCAGAGGTGCGAAAGGATACGGTGATATTCTTGAGGTCGCTGAGTATACACCTTACTACGAAAGCTACGGCATGTACGGCTACGGTGATCTAAAAGATATCGCAGAGACCTTCATGACGATCGAGAACAGCCTTTTCAAAAAGGCTACCACAAGGTACGTAGGAGAAGATGGTGATAAGGATGTTGATATGCCGTATAACTCTTCATATACATCAGAAGTGTATGTAGAAGGTGCGCTGTCAAACAACCACTTTTTAAGTTCTAACAGGGTGTCTTTTCCGTATGAGCTAAGTAAGGGTACCAAAGTAACTCTGGTAGGGATGCACGCTCAAGAGGTTAAGGAGACGCGCTATGAACTCAAAGACCCTAATGTCACCGAGCTAACACGTAAGAATTATGAATCATCCTTCGGAGATGTGGATCACCCTGATGTAGGTTCTCGATTCAAGTCATTAGGTGAAGATGGCTCTGACAATAACATTTACTACGACGGACACATCAAGAAGATAGAATATAAAGACCCCGATGTGACAAAACTAACAATCGGCGGGATATACTCATCAATCGTCAACTGAGGTAACAAACATGGCTAAACTGGAAAAACCGAGTAATCTTACAAAATACCTATGGGCTTCAGGCGGCGAGGCTGTAGAACCTACGGATGATAAAAAGCTTCAGGGTGGATTGCTGAAATTCCACCGTTCCAGTTTGAGAACTGGCTTCGCAATCGTAACGAAAGAGCTATCGCGCATATTGTACAGGCGGGTATTCCCGATTGGGATGATTCAACACAGTATCAAGCGAACAAGTCATATGTACAGGATGAAGACGGGACGATCCATAGAGCTACACAGACTCATACGGGTGTCAATCCTAAGTTTGACGAAGGAGAAAACTGGACTCAGCCATTTGACTTCAACAACCTACTGGACGACAAAGCCGACCAAGCCACGACCTACACAAAACTTGAAACAGTTGCAGAGTTTAATCAGTATGGGCTAGGAGCAGGGTCCTTTTCTGGTGAACCCAATATTGA
>Ga0136574_100750_pt1 | contig 11608 bp, 11 predicted proteins | sample AntDeeMetagen134_FD_101383 | JGI IMG/M metagenome (GOLD analysis project Ga0136574, IMG submission 101383) | Saline lake microbial communities from Deep lake, Antarctica - Metagenome #134 | ecosystem: Environmental > Aquatic > Non-marine Saline and Alkaline > Saline | place: Antarctica: Deep lake...
CCTCGACCAGCGGTCCCGTGGCCGTGCGCATCAGGTACCCGATCGCGAACACGAGGAGGGCGAAGATGACCAGCGTGAGCGGGACCCGTATCCACTCCGGCTGGATGCTCTCGACAAACGGCAGCGTGGCGATGGAGTTGTAGATGAACGCGATAACGTAGAGGGTGACGATAACGGGCACGAGCACGATCAGCCCGCTCGTGGCGTCGCGCTTCCAAGAGACCATTTGTTCGACGGTCACCCCCGATCGTAATGAGCGCTTCCCCTACCGACCGGCGATCGCCCGGAGCGCGAACGTGAGGTTCTCGGTCCGTTCCATCGCCCGCCGGGAGAAATACGACAGCCACTTGCCGCCGTAGGGGGCGTACTGCCAGACATCGTACTCCTCGGCGAGTTCGAGTTGGGCCTCCTCGCGCACCCCCATCAGCATCTGAAGCTCGAACTCCGTCCCGAACTCCTCGTGGCGCTCGATCGCGTGGTCGATCATCGCAGGGTCGTGACTCCCCACCGCGATGCCGTCGTCGAACTCCTCGAACATGAGATCGAGGCAGTCGCGGTAGGCCTCGTTGACCCGCGATTTCTCCCGGTGAGCGATCGCCGCGGGCTCGTCGTACGCGCCCTTCACGAGTCGGACTTTTCCCGGGAGGTCCGCCAGCCGGCGGAGGTCCTCGGGGGTGCGTTTCAGGTTTGCCTGGACGCAGATGCCGACCCGCTCGTACTCCGCGGCGTGGTCGGCGTAGGCGTCGAGCGTGGCGTCGGTCGTCGGATGATCCTCCATGTCGATCCAGACGAACTTTCCATGGGTGGCCGCCCGATCCACGATGACCGCGAGGTTCTCCTGGAAGGTGTCCTCGCCGATGCCGAGCCCGATCTGGGAGGGTTTGACTGAGACACACGCCCCGAGGCCCGCGTTGTCGATGTCCGTGAGGAGGTCACAGTAGGCGTCGCGATCCTCGCTTGCGGGTCCGGGCTGCTCGTAGTGCTCGCCGAGGCGGTTGCAGATAGTTCTGACACCTCGATCTTCGAGCTGGCGGACGTGTTCCAAGAGTTCGGCTGGGGTCTCGCCCGCGACGAACTGACTGGCGATCGGCGGGATCATGCGCGCAATTCTTGCCGGGCGAACAATAGCAGTTGCGCTCCGCGAGCGAAGACTGGGTCCTATCGGCCGTCGTCTCCTCGGCAAGAAATCGAATCGGTGTGTCGAGCGCGATCGTTACGAGATATTGTCGACGATGACATCGGCGAACTCGCTGGTGGCGAGTTTCTCGCCGCCCTCGATCTGGCGGTGGATGTCGTAGGTCACTTGTTTCGAGGAGATGGCGGCCTCGACGGCGTCGTAGATCTTCTGGGCGGCGTCGTCCCAGCCGAGCTCTTCGAACAGGATGCGGACCGAGAGGATCAGCGCAGTCGGGTTGGCCTCGTCCTTGTCGGCGTGTTTCGGTGCGGAGCCGTGGACGGGTTCGGCGACCATCCGGCCGTCACCGATGTTCGCGCCGGGGGCGATCCCGAGCCCACCGATCTGTGCGCCGGCCGAGTCAGAAAGATAGTCACCATTGAGGTTCGGCATCGCGAGCACGTCGTAGTCGTCGGTGCGGGTGAGGATCTGCTGGAGCATGTTGTCCGCGATGCGATCGTTGACCACGAGGGTGTCGTCGGGTGCGTTGCCGTCCTCGTCCTCCCAGAGGGTGTCCTCGGTGATGACCTCGTCGCCGTACTCCTCGGCGACCTCGTAGCCCCAGTCGCGGAACGCGCCCTCGGTGAACTTCATGATGTTGCCCTTGTGGACCAGCGTGACCGACTCGCGGTCGTGTTCGAGGGCGTAGTCGATCGCCTTCCGGACGAGTCGCTTGGTCCCGAACTCGGTGATGGGTTTGACGCCGATCCCCACTGCTCCCTCGTGAATCGACTCGTCGAAATCCATCTCCTCCTCGACGAACTCGCGGACTTCCTCGACCTCCTCGGTGCCGGCCTCCCACTCGATGCCGGCGTACACGTCCTCGGTGTTCTCCCGGAAGTTGACCATGTCCATCGCGCCCGGGTCCGATACGGGCGAGGGGACGCCGTCGATGTGGAACGTCGGCCGGATGTTGGTGTAGAGATCGAGTCGTTTGCGGAGCGCGACGTTCAGGCTGCGAAAGCCCGCGCCGACGGGAGTCGTGAGTGGGCCCTTGATGCCGACGTTGAACTCCCGGAACGCCTCCAGGGTGTCTTCGGGGAGGTTCTCGTCGTAGCGCTCGCGGGCGGCCTCGCCGGCGTGGAGGCGCATCCAGTGGATTTCGTGGCCCGTGGCCTCGGCGGCCGCTCCCAGCACGCGCTGGGCGGCGGGGGCGACATCTCGGCCGATACCGTCGCCGTGGATGATTGGGATGATCGGCTCGTCGGGAACCTCGAATGCGTCGTCGCCGACAGCTTCGATGCGCTCACCCTCGTCGGGGACGTCGACACGGTCGTAGCTCATATGATCCCAAATCCGCGTGGCGCGCTCAAAGGTTTGCCGTTCTTCGATCCGAGACGCGGACACCCACCGGGTTCGTGAGAGTTATGCGACCGGCCCCGGTGGCCCACCCATGCAGCTCATCGTCCACGGCGGGGCGGGCAGTGCGCCCGACGAGCCCGAGACGCGCCAGACTGTGCTCGACGAGGCCGCAGCGACCGGCACCGAAGAATCGACCCCGACCGCCGCGGTCGTCGCCGCCATCGGCGTGCTCGAACGCGCCCCGCGGTTCAACGCCGGCGTCGGCGGGGCGATCCAAGAGGACGGGATCGTCAGAACAGACGCGGGAATCATGACCGACGAGCGCGAGGTGGGGGCGGCGTGCTCAATGCCCGGCGTCCGCGATGCGAGTGCGGTCGCCCGGGTAGTCATGAACGAGACGCCACACGTGCTCGTCGCGGGCGAGCACGCGAGATCGCTGGCCGAGGGGTTCGGCATCGAGACCGAGGTCGATCTCACGACCGAACGCACGCGCGAGCGGTGGGCCGACCTTTCGCCGCCCGGCAACGGCGATACCGAGGAACGTCTCGACTGGGTGCGCGAGCAGTTCGGGGGTTCCGATACGGTGGGTGTAGTCGCCGTTGAGGACGGCGAGGTTGCGGCGGTGACTTCGACCGGGGGACGGTGGTGTGCGCTCGCCGGGCGGGTGGGTGACGTGCCCCAGGTCGGCAGCGGGTTCTACGCCACGTCCGCCGGTGGCGCAAGCGCGACCGGGGCCGGCGAGGATATCGCGCGAGTGACGCTCTCACGGCTGGCGGTCGAGCGACTCGAATCCGGCGACGATCCACAGACGGCCGCCGAGCACGCCATCGACGAGTTGGTGGACGTGACCGCAAGCGAGGCAGGGATCATCGTGCTCGACGCCGATGGTGGGGTGGGGAGCGCCTACAACACCGAAGCGATGCAGACCAGTACGGCCGAGCAGTCGTAGACCGAACGGCAGGCGTTTTGGTGGCTCGGCCCAACATCGAGTCATGAGCGACGTGGACCTCTCGTCGGAGGAGTACGAGAAACACCGCGAGGCCGGCGAAATCCTCGCCCAAGTGCGCGAGGAGGCCGCCGAACGCGTCGAGGTCGGCGCGAGCCATCTCGATATCGCGGAGTGGGCAGAGGAGCGCACCCGCGAGCTGGGTGGCGAGCCCGCCTTCCCGGTCAACATCTCGATCGACGAGGAGGCCGCCCACGCCACGCCGAGCGCCGACGATGCCAGTACCTTTGGCGAGGAGATGATCAACCTCGATATCGGAGTACACGTCGACGGCTGGCTCGCCGACACCGCTATTACTGTGGATCTCTCGGGTCATGACGACCTCGCCGAGGCCCCGGAAGCCGCGCTTGACGCCGCACTCGGCCTCGTCGAACCGGGCGTCGAGACCGGCGAGATCGGCGCACGGATCGAGGAGGTCATCGACGACTACGGCTACAATCCCGTCGTGAATCTCACCGGTCACGGGCTCGGTCGGTGGGACCAGCATACCCCGCCGAACATTCCAAATCGGGCGGTGAGCCAGAGCGTCGAACTCGAAGCGGGCGACGTGGTCGCGGTCGAGCCGTTCGCCACCGACGGCGGCGGCAAGGTCTCCGAGGGCGGCGACGAGGATATCTACGCGCTCGACCGCGAGCAGTCGGTCCGGAACCGCGATGCGCGCCAGGCGCTCGAACAGATCACCGAGGAGTTCCGCACGCTGCCCTTTGCCACCCGATGGCTCGATGTCGATCGCCCCGAAATGGCACTGCGGCGGCTTGAACGCCAGAACGTGGTCCATAGCTACCCGGTGCTCAAGGAGGATGACGGCACGCTCGTGAGCCAAAAAGAGCACACCATTATCGTGACCGAGGACGGCTGTGAAGTAACGACTGAGCGCTGAGACGGCGGTTGTGAGGCGGTCGCGGTGCAGGCCTGGCGTCTCGACGAGCGTAGCGAGTCGAGGTTCAGGAGAGCGTGCTCTCCTGGTGGATGAAGGGCGAGGCCGCGAAGCGGCCGAGGGCTTCGGCGGTTGCGGTTGGAGTGCGGTGCAGTTCCTGGTGGATCGAGGGCGAGCGACCGCAGGGTGCGAGGGCTCGGGCGGTGCTGTGCGGAGCGGAGAGCGCTAGCAGTTGTACCGCGAACGACCGCAGGGAGTGAGCGGGTGTTTTTAGTCCACCGGAAGAGCTCCGCTCTTCCGAGCCTTCGTTCGCTTCGCTCACGAAGACAGGCTTTTACGAGGAGAGGTGCGCGAGCGGAGCGAGCGCACCCGACGAAGTAAAAAAGTGGGTTACCATGGCTCACTTTTCAGCCCCACCTGATAGGCGATCACATTGGTGCCGACGTGGAGCAGCGGCGTGAGAACGAGGACGACCGCGAGAACGGATAGGGTGAACGTTGCAGTAAACCACTCGAACGCGCCGAGAGCAGTCAGGACGAGCGCGCCGAGGACGAAATCGAACTGGTCGATGCCCGGGAACGCCGCGCCGCGCTCGCGTCCGGTGCGACGTTTGAGGAAGGAGGCGAGCGCGTCGCCGACCATCGCGCCAATCGGTAGTGCGACCATCGCAACAGGGGGGAACGCCGGGAGCGGGAGGCCGGTCGCGGCCGAGATCGTGGGCCCGACGGCGTTCAGAACGAGTGCGAGCGCGATCCCCGCGAGCGCGCCAGCGGCGGTCCCGCGCCACGTCTTGCCGTCGCCGAGCACGCGTGCGCCGCGCCACGTCCGCCCGGCGTCGATGGGATGACCGCCCCCGACGAGAACCGCGGCGTTGTTCGGGACGTACGCCGGCAGCATCGCCCAGACCGCGACGGCGACGACTGCGACAGGGTCCATACCGCCGGATCGGCGGTCGGCGGTATGATACTGTCGGAGTTCGAAAACCCCCTGACACGAAGCGAACGTTACACGCCGGGGATGAACCCGACGGCTTTCTGGACGACCGGTGGTAGCCCGTAGTACGTCGACAGCCGGTCGCTGGCGCGCTCCAGCAGACTGGCCCCTTTCTAGACGCCGGCGGTGGCCACGACCGCGATCGCCCCGTACAGGGCGACCTGACTGGCGCTCATCGTCCACCGCTACCGCTGGCCGGGCAATAACGCTCCTGTTATCGCTCGACCCCCACCGATTCAGCCGAGCTGGTCGGCCACGATCGCGTCCGCGCGCTCGACGAACCCTTCCTTCTCGTCGGCCGGGATGGTGGCCCCGGCGGCGACATCGTGGCCGCCGCCGTCGCCGCCGAGCGCGCGGGCGGCCTCGCCCATCACCGCCGAGAGGTCGAGCCCTTCTCGCACCAGACGGTGGCTTCCGCGGGCCGAGACCTTGCTCTCGGCGTCGTTTTTCGCCGCGAACGCCACGATCGGCTTTCCGGCGTTCGTTGCGTCGGCTCCGAGCGCCATTCCCGCGATGATCCCCACGATGGTCTCGCGAATCTCGTTGCCGGCGTCGAACCACTGGAGATGCTCCTCGCTTTGTACTCCTGTTCGCTTCACCCAGTCGAGCCCGGTCGCGAGGTTCCGGCGGTGATTCGAGAGCAGGCGTCGTGCCCGGTCGAGCGCCGTGTCGCGATCGTCGAGACAGACCGCGAGGCCAACGTCCGCGCGGTCGTAGCGGGCGGTAGCGTTCAGGAGTGTCGAAAACTCGCTGGCGTCCCGGAGCTCCGTTCCTGTCGGTTCCTCCGCCAGCGTGTAGGTCGTCCCGACGAGGTCGTCGATCCGCCCGGCGGGGACGCCGCGCTCGACCGCGCGCTTGACGAGCCCGCTCGCCACGGTCTGGCGCTCGCTATCGTCCAGATCGACCCACCGCCGCCAGCCGTCATCATCTTCGAGGTCGAGGCCGAGCCCAGAAAGGAACTCGCGTGCCCCGCGCTCGCTCCCCGAAATTCCCGGAATCCGGACATCGGTCGCGTATTCGAGGAGCTTCGGCAGCGGCCGGGTCTGCTTGCCGTAGAGCGCAATATCGGTGGTTTCGTTTACAACGTCCGCCGCACAGCCCTCGGCGACGATCGCCTGGTTCGCGCCCGTGAGCTCACCGTCGCTCGCCTGCATATCGCCGACCGCGCCGACGACCGCGAGGTGGGCGAGATCGCGGTTGTCCGTCGCTGCCTCCTGGTTCGCGTCACCGTCACGCTCCGCCAGGGCTCGCGCGAGAACGTACGCCGTCCCAGCGCCCGAGAGCTCCGACGACCCGTCGAGACCGACGAGCAGCGGGTTCAAGTGAAATGCCGTGTCGGCATCCGCGGGCTGGTGATGGTCCGCGATCACCGGCGTGAACGAACCCGCGGCCTCGTGTTCCGCGATGTGATCGAGCTGGCCGCTGCCGAAATCGGTGAACAGCACGGTATCGAACTCCGACGCCGCGATATCGGCGATCGCGCCGGCGTCGAGCTGCTTCTCGAAGATGACTTCAAAGGAAACTTCGGCACGTTCGAGTGCCCGTGTGGCGATGGCGGCGCTGGTCAGCCCGTCGGCGTCGATGTGCGAGGCCACGAGCACCCGGTTGGCCCCGGCGAGTTCGTCGGCACACGCGTGGGCCGTTTCGGCGAGCTCTGGGACCGGTTGGGCCATCGTCATCAGTTGGCGCGCGATCCGGTTTAAGTCTCCGGACCGCTGGCGGCCGTCCCGTCGAGGCGATCGACTCCGGCCCGTGCGAGCGCGTCGAACGATGCCTTCGGGGGAACGATGTCGACGCCGATCCCCGCGGTCTCCGCGGTCAGCCGGGTCGGCTCGCCGATCGCCCCGACGACCGCGCTCTCCAGCCCGGTGACCGCCGCCTCGCGAATTCCACGGTCGGCGGCCGCGTCGAGGAAATATTCGACCGTGAGCGAGGAAGTGAACAGCGCGGCCCCGAGATCGCCTGCGGCGGCGAGTTCGGCCGAGCGGCCCGCCTTCGGCGGGCGAACGAGTTCGTAGAGGATCGTTTCGTGGACGTACGCGCCGTGCTCGGCGAGCCCGTTGGTGAGCACTGCCGAGCCGTGATCGCTCCGGGCGACCTCGACGCGTGTGCCGGGAACGTCCTCCGTGAGGTGGGTCACGAGGCCCGCCGAGGAGAACTCCTCGGGAACCCGGTCGACGCGGTAGCCAGCCGCCCGGAGCGCGTCGGCGGTTGCGGTGCCGATCGCACAGAGCTCGCCATCGGGTTGCCAGCCCGCGTCGGCGACGATCTCGACGCCGGTCTTGCTCGTCAGCACAGTATAGTCGGCGTCCACTCGCGGGATGGCTCCCGTGGGTTCGATCGCGAGCATCGGGTCCGCGACAGGCTCGACGCCGAGCGATTCGAGCAGCTCGCTCGCCCGTTCGATGCGCTCGTCCGCCGGGCGGAACACCGCGACGCGGGTCATCGTCGAAGGAACTCCTGTACCCGATCGCGCTCGCCGGCCACGTCGCCGATGACGGTGATGGCGGGCGGCTCGATCTCCTCGCGCTCGGCAATCCCGGCGATCGTTTCGAGCGTACCGGTCACGACGCGCTCGTCGGGCCGGCTCGCGCGCTCGACCAGCGCGACCGGTACCTCCTTACTCATCCTGGCCTCACGGAGCGCTTTCGTGTACTCGGGCAGCTTGCCGACGCCCATCAGCACGACGATGGTGCCGCCGGTGTCCGCGAGCGCGTCCCAGTCGACCGCCGATTCGTCCTTTTCGGGGTCCTCGTGGCCAGTCACGAACGACACAGTCGAAGCGTGTTCGCGGTGGGTCGCGGGGATACCCGCGAGTGCGGGACCGGCGAGCGCCGAGGTCACGCCAGGCACCACCCGAAAATCGACGCCGTGGTCGGCGAGATAGGCCGCCTCCTCACCGCCGCGGCCGAATACGAACGGGTCGCCGCCCTTCAGCCGCACGACGTGGTTTCCTTCGCGCGCGAGTTTGACCAGCCGTTCGTTGGTGTATTCTTGGCTCGTGCGATCGCCGCCCGCACGCTTGCCCACGTCCTCACGTTTGTCCTCAGGAATCGTCTCGATGATCGTCGGTCCGGGGAGCTTGTCGTGAAGCACGACATCGGCCTCGTCGATGAGCCGGCGGGCTTTCACAGTCAGGAGTTCGGGGTCGCCCGGGCCGCTTCCCACGAGGGAGACCAGCCCGGCCGATTCGCTCTCGTTTCCGGTCATTCCGCGCGTTTGGCCTCCCGTTCGTCGTCCCGCTTGGCTTGCTTGATCAGGTCGGCTGCACCCCGGTCGGCGAGGTCGGCAGCGAGATCGCGGGCTGCCGTCGGATGGCGCTCGATCGGGAGGTCGCGCGTCGCGGCCACCTCTTCGGTGCCGTCCCGACTCAGCACGCGGACCGAGACCCGGACGTACTCGCCCTGGATGACCGCGTGTGCGCCCATCGGTGCGACGCAGCCACCACCAAGTTCCTCCAAAACCACTCGCTCGACAGTAGTTTCGACACGCGTTCGGGGGTGATCCAGCACCTCGTTCAGCGTTGCCGCGAGTTCGTCGTCCCGTGCCGTGACCGCGAGCGCGCCCTGGCCAGGGGCCGGAACGAACTCGTCGGTCGGCAGCTCGCGGGTCTTCACGTGACGCACGAGGCCCGAACGCTCCAGTCCCGCCGCCGCGAGCACGATGGCGTCGAACTCGGTCTCGTCCTCGCGTTCGAGCGATCGGCGCTCGATCTCGTTCAGGTCGTCGAACCACTCCTGGGGCGTGCGGTCGTACTCCGGCAGGTCGTCCTCGCTCCCCTCGCTGTCGTTTTCCTTTTCGTCTGCTTCCGCGGTCTCGATCCGCCGTTCGTGTTCGCGCTGGCGGTGCGGTGCGAGCAGCTTCTCGATCCTCGTGTCGACGTTGCCGCGGAGCGGTTGGACGTCGAGATCGGGCCGTGTCGTAAGCAACTCCGCTTTCCGCCGGAGGCTCGACGTACCGACGACGCTGCCCTCGGGGAGATCGTCGAGCGTCGTCCCGTCGGGCGTGACGAGTAGATCGCCAGGCGTGGCGCGCTGGGGAACGCCCGCGACCACGAGGTCGTCGGGGCTCTCTGTGGGAACGTCCTTCATCGAGTGAACCGCGGCGTCACAGTCGCCGTCGAGGACTTGCTCGTCGAGCGCACGGACGAACGCACCGGTCTTGCCGAGCCGGTGGATGAGTTCGTCGCGGAGCTGGTCGCCCGTCGTCTCGACCTCGACCAGCTCGACCGTGTGGCGGCGGGCTTCGAGGCGTTCTTCTACCGTCGCCGCCTGGCGGATGGCGAGATCGGAGCCGCGTGTCGCCAGCCGGATGGTCCCGTCGCGCGCGTTCATACCTGCTTTCGGATACCGAGCTTCAAACCACCTTCGAGAGGAGCGCGGTCGCTGGTTGGTCTTGTGGATGGCTGTGGCGGACGCGATCGACAACGAGCCACGGGCTGGTCGGGTGGGCGGTGTCGTGGAGAAAACCCGATTACGCGTTGTTCATTCGCAGCGCCGTCTCGTCGCCACAGATCATGCACTCGCTGATCCGATACGGTTCGCGCGAGAACTCCGCGTTCTCCGTCTTGCCGCTCTCGGTACGAAGCTCGATCGAGACGCTGTGTGTCGTGTCGCGATCGCAGACATCGCAGGATTCGCTGACGCCGTCGGCAGTATCGGTGCTGGTTGACATCGACAAACTCTCAGGCGGAGACCATCATAAACCTCCGATTCCGTTATCCGCTGTTCCGACGATTCAACGGCCAGTAGCGGTGAATATGTCGGAAGTGGGCTTGAGAAACGGAATCTACCGCCCACCGTTTAACCGTTCATCTTCCGTGAAACAGTCGAAAACGGCCGAAAGTTTTATTAGTAAGCTCGAATGCTGCTCGATCCATCCGGAAGCACCTAAGACGCACCGTCGCTCAACTCCCACATGGACCAGGTGTTCGCTCCGTGGCGCATCGAGTGGGTCGAGCGCGACGGCGACTCAGATGGCTGTCCGTTCTGTGAACTCCCCGACCGCGGCGCGGATCGGGAGGCACGGATCGTGGCCCGGAGCGATCATGCTTTTTGTCTCCTGAACAACGCGCCGTACAACCCCGGCCACGCGATGGTGATTCCCTACCGCCACACCGGTTCGTACCCCGACCTCGACCACGAGGCGCTCCTCGATCACTCGCGGCTCGTCCAGCGCACGCTCGCGGCGATCGACGACGGGCTCGATCCCGATGGAGCGAACACCGGGATGAATCTCGGGGACTCGGCCGGCGGCTCGATCGACGACCACCTCCACACCCATGTCGTCCCGCGCTGGGCGGACGACACCAACTTCATGCCGGTGATCGGCGACATGAAGGTGATCGTCGAAGCGATCGATGACACCTACGACCATCTCCACGACGCCTTCGCCGCACAGGACGGGGTCCGTGATCCCGGTCTCGACGAGGCGATCGTCATCGAATGAGCCCGCAGCCTCCCGCGCGGTGTCGGAGCGTCTATGCCGCCCGCTCGCCAACCGTCGACGATGAGTCGCGCGGCCGCAGTCCGGCGGGTCGGGCTACTCGTGCTCGCCGCGAACGTCGTGCTCCTCGTGGTCAAGGGGGGCGCGTGGGTCTCCACGGGGAGCCTCGCGGTCGGCTCGGAGGCCGCGAACTCCCTCGTGGATGCGGGCTACGCTGCGGTCGTGCTCGGCGGGCTCTATCTCACGACCCAGCCGCCCGACAGCGAACACCCCCACGGCCACGAGCGGATCGAGCCGTTCGTCGCGCTCGCGATCGCGCTTGCGGTCTTTCTCACCGGCGGCACAGTTCTGTGGCGCTCGATCACCGCGATCGCCGCGGGGAACGTGTCCGCCACCGGCAGCCCGATCGCGGTCGCGGTGCTCGGCAGCGCAGCGATCGCCAAGTTCGGGCTGTATCGCTACTGTCTCGCCGCCGGCCGGACCCACGACTCGCCCGCGCTGACCGCGACCGCGCTCGACAACCGCAACGACGTGCTGACCGCGAGCGCGGCGCTCTGTGGCGTGATCGGCGCACGGCTCGGGTTTCCACTGTTGGACCCGCTCGCGGCCGCGATCGTCTCGGTGGGCATTCTCTATACGGGTGTCGAGGTGGTTCGGGACAACCTGCCGTATCTCGTCGGTGGTGCCCCCTCCGAGGCGTTCCAGAGTCGGATTCTCCGGCGCGCGCTCGCCCATCCCGATGTCGAGGGCGCACACGACGTGATCGCCCATTACGTGGGTCCGGAGATCGACGTCAGCCTCCACATCGAGG
>Ga0136574_100767_pt1 | contig 11455 bp, 13 predicted proteins | sample AntDeeMetagen134_FD_101383 | JGI IMG/M metagenome (GOLD analysis project Ga0136574, IMG submission 101383) | Saline lake microbial communities from Deep lake, Antarctica - Metagenome #134 | ecosystem: Environmental > Aquatic > Non-marine Saline and Alkaline > Saline | place: Antarctica: Deep lake...
GGTCGCCGGCGGTCGCCACGCCACGCTCTACGCCGGCAACGGCATCGTCGCCGACTCCGACCCCGACGAGGAGTGGGCCGAACTCGGGCCGAAGTTCAGGCCCGTGCTCGACGAGCTCGAACGCGAATGACCGGGAGCGAGCGCAACAAGGACGATCGGGATGATGCGTCGAACGACGAGCCGAGCTGGCCGAATCGCAACACGCTCTGGGCCGAGACGTTCGTCGACGAGCTCGAAAAGGGAGGTGTCTCGGCGGTCTGTATCGCGCCGGGCAGCCGCTCGACGCCGCTTACCGTGGCGTTCGCCGACCATCCCGACATCGAGATTTTCTCCCACCTCGACGAGCGCTCGGCCGCCTTCTTCGCGCTCGGACGGGCGAAGCGAACCGGCGAGGTCACGCCCGTGCTCTCGACCTCGGGGACCGCGACCGCGAACTTCCATCCTGCGGTGATCGAGGCGAACCAGGCACGGGTTCCGCTGCTCGTCCTGACCGCCGACCGGCCGCCCGAACTCCGCGACAGCGGCGCGAACCAAACGGTAGATCAAGAGAAGCTGTACGGATCGGCGGTCCGCTTCTACCGCGATCTCCCCGAACCCGCTGCCGACGGCCGAAAACTCCGATCGCTCCGGGTCGATTCGGCCCGCGCGCTCGCCGCCAGTACCGGCACGCCACCCGGTCCTGTGCATCTCAACTTCCCGCTCCGGAAACCGCTCGAACCGATCGCCGTGCCAGGCGACGTGCTGGACGGATTTGCGGACGAGGAGCCACTCGCCGCGACGGGCCGCGACGGGCCGTTCGTCCGGACCGAATCCGGCCGGCCCGAACTCGACGACCACCGTGTAGAACGGGTCCGCGAGGCGCTCGCGGTCGAGCGCGGCCTCGTCGTCGCCGGCCCGAGCGCGACGCTCGATCCCGCGGCGTTCGCCGTACTCGCGAATGCGACCGGCTTCCCGGTGCTCGCCGATCCGCTCTCGAGGCTGCGGTACGGGCCGCATCTCGCCGATCTCGACGTTCCTGTCTGTGGCGGCTACGATTCGTATCTCGACGCGCGTGCGATCGAGGACTGGCCCGATCCCGAGGTTGTCCTCCGGGCCGGCGCGTCGCCCACCTCGAAAGTCCTCAGAAACTACCTCCGCGACGCCGTTCGGGAGTCGGGGACGCGCCAGTTCGTCGTTGATCCCGCTGGCGAGTGGCGCGAGGCCACCTTCACTGCGAGCGACCTCGTGATCGCCGATCCGAACCGACTCGCGCGCGAACTCGCCGATCGATCGGAGCGAATCGACTCGTCCGCGAGCGAGGCGTGGCGCGAGCGATTGCGGACGGCCGAGGCGCGCTACTGGGACGAAATCGAGGCCGCCCACGACGAGCAGTTCTTCGAGGGCACGGTTCCGGGGGACGTGATCGCGGATGCCCCCGACCCCGCGACGGTGTTCGTCTCGAACTCGATGACCGTGCGCGACGCCGACCGGTTCGGACGGCCCCGCGACGCCGCCCTCACCGTGCTCGCCAATCGGGGCGCGAGCGGGATCGACGGGATCGTCTCGACGGGATTGGGCGCGGGGAGCGCGACCGACGACCCGCTCGTGCTTGTCCTCGGCGACCTCGCCTACTACCACGACATGAACGGCTTGCTCGCGCTCGCGCGGTGTGACATCGACGCTACGGTCGTGCTGGTCAACAATGACGGCGGCGGCATCTTTCGGATGTTACCGATCGCGGAGTTCGATCCCCCGTTCACCGAGCAGTTCCGCACCCCTCACGGCCTCGATTTCGCACCGACCGCCGAGCTGTACGGCTTCGAGTTCGTTCGGACTGAGGGCCGCGACGCGTTCCGGGACGCCTACCGTGCGTCGCTCGAAAGCGACGGCACCCAGGTCATCGAGGCCGCCTTCGACGCCGAGACGAGCCACGAGTTCCGCGAGACTGTCCACGGACAGGCGTGCAACACGATCGACGAATGAGGATCAGTGGAATCGTCGGCCTCCGTCACGGGGTTCACTGGGACCGACAGGCCTTCGATCCCACAGCGCTATCGGACGGTATGAGCGTTCTCAGCAGGCTCCTCGGTGCGAACTGGCGGTGTGAGACGTGCGGGAAGGAGTACTACCGAAACCCGTCGTCGTGTGGCAACTGCGACAGCACGGTCTTCGAACGACCCTGATCCGGTTTTGAGCTCGTGGGTGGGTGTCGGGGAGCCGCTCGGCCCGTGGCAGCGATCCGGTCCGACGTGGTGCTGCTGTCGAGCTATCGTTCGCGGAGTGTGAGCGCGCCCACTCGGGTTTCACGTACCGTTACCGGATGGCCGCCGAACGACCAACCTTTTTCCGCCGCGGGTCGCACGAGACGCATGGTTTCGGCCCTGTTCGACCCCGAGAAGTGGCTCCCCGTCGACGAGTTCGACTTCACGGACATCACGTACCACCGCGCCATCGAATCCGGCACCGTCCGCATCGCGTTCGACCGGCCCGCGGTCCGCAACGCTTTCCGGCCGGGGACTGTGGACGAGCTCTACGACGCGCTCGATCACGCGAAACGCCAGACGGACGTTGGCTGCGTGCTCTTCACGGGGAACGGCCCCTCACCGAAGGACGACGGCTGGGCGTTCTGTTCGGGCGGCGATCAGTCCGTCCGCGGCGGATCGGGCTACGAGTACAACGAAGACGATGGCAACGAAGACGAGGGCGACGGGAACGAAGACGAAGCCGAATCGAATGGGGAAGAACACTCGAAGACGGGACGGCTCCACATCCTCGAAGTCCAGCGGCTGATCCGCCACATTCCGAAGCCGGTGGTCTGTGTGGTGCCGGGCTGGGCGGTCGGCGGCGGTCACTCGCTCCACGTGGTCTGTGATCTCACGATCGCCTCCGAAGAACACGCGAAGTTCCTCCAGACCGACCCCGACGTGGCGAGCTTCGACGGCGGGTTCGGCTCGGCGTACCTCGCGAAACAGATCGGTCAGAAGAAGGCCCGGGAGGTGTTCTTCCTCGGGAAGACCTACGATGCCGAGGAGGCCACCGAGATGGGAATGGTCAACGAGGCCGTCCCGCACGACGACCTCGAATCCATGGCACTGGAGTGGGCGGCGACGATCAACGGGAAGTCGCCGACCGCGATCCGGATGCTGAAATACGGGTTCAACGCCGCCGACGACGGGATGGTTGGCCAGCAGGTCTTCGCTGGCGAGGCCACCCGGCTCGCGTACATGACCGACGAAGCCCAGGAGGGGCGCGAGGCGTTCATGGACGGGCGGGAACCGGATTTTGCGGACGTTCCCTGGCATTACTGATCGGACATAGGATGATCGATCCTGACGGTTCAGGCCCGGAGCAGGCGAACGCCGCGGCTCGTGGCCAAGTCTGATACCCGTGGAATACCACGGTACGGGCGATGAGTGCTTCGGGAACCGATCGGGAGGCGATCGACACCGGCGAGGAGATCATGGCAGCGACGTACCGCGCGCTCAGCAAACACGGCTACGCAAACCTCACGATGCAGGCGATCGCCGACGAGTTCGAGAAGACCAAGGCCGTCATCCACTACCACTACGACACCAAAGACGACCTGCTCGTCGCCTTTCTCGATTACCTCCTCGATCGCTTCACCGAACGGCTTGCCGTCGGCGAGGACGCCGACCCGAACGACCGACTCGATGCGCTCGTCGACGAACTGTTGCTCGGGCTCGGCGACGACGAGGCAGCGACCCGGAGCAACCACGAGTTCCACGCGGCGCTGCTCGAACTCCGCTCGCAGGCCCCGCACAACGACGCCTACCGCGCACAGCTCACGACGAACCACGAACTCCTCATGGACATGCTGACAGCGGTCATCGATGACGGCATCGAGCAGGGCGTCTTCCACGATGTCGACGCCGAGCAGACGGCAACACTCGTGCTCGCGACCATGCTCGGCGGCCGCGTCAATCACATCACGCTCGATCACGAAAACATGGCTGTCGACGTGCGCGACGCTCTCGAAGCACAGGTGCTCCGCGATCTCCGCGTCCCGGACCGGACGTAAGGCTGTTATTTTCTTTCATATTGTGGGTGTGTAGAAATCTCATAAGCGCTGTCGGGCTCGGCACCGTGATCGGCCCGCTTCGCCTCAGGATATCTGAACCAGAACGGTCTCGCTGCGCCGTCTGCGGCCGGGGCTGTGGCGGCCGCTCTCGGCGCGGTGCTGGTCTACACCCGGATCGAGGAGATGATGACACTCGATCGTGGCACGACAACCGTTCCGGTGGGGGTCGGCGAGTGGTCGACGACCGGCACGTCTCCGACGACAGACTCCCCCGAAATTCGTCTCGCCGGAACGATGGATGCGCCACCGTCGCGGTGTCGCCACCGCCGCATCGTCCGGAGCGGACGGCCGCCAGCAGCGTTCGAGATTCGTCAGTCGAACTCGTGGTGAATCCGTCGTCCCTCGTCGTTCAACACGGGGCCGGCGACCTCGGTGATGTCATTGAGGATCGTCGCCGACCGGACTGACGGCTCGTCGTGGCCGAAGTCGGGGAGTTCGTCGCCACCGACGCTGTAGACCACTCGCCCGAACCCCGCAGTGGCCATCCCGCCGGCACACATCGGACATGGCTCCGTGCTAGTGTACATCACCGTTGCAGCGCGTTCGTCGGGATCGAGCTCCCGACACGCGCGATACGCAAGGTGGAGCTCGGGGTGGCGACGAACGTCGTCCTCGGTGAGCACGCGGTTCGAGTCGGCCATCACGACCGCGTCGTCGCGGATCAACACGGAGCCGTAGGGTCGGTCACCACGGTTTGTGGCCTCGCGGGCGAGTTCGAACGCCCGTCGCATGTGCGCCTCGTGGTCGAAGTCGTCGAAGCTCGGACCGGTCACGTCTATTCATCATCCGGTGGCCCGAATAACCCGTCGGCCGATGTCGGTCTCGTTCGAAAGGACGCGCCCGATTCGATCCAGTTGACCCTCAGGCGGTCACCACAGCGTCGGGCGGGCGCAACCCGATCGCGCCGAGGATGAGAGGAGAGAGACCTGCCAGAGTTGGGTCGCGTGGGCGAGTCCAAAGTAGCTACCGCCGGCGAGCACGGCGGTAGATTGAGGGATGGCTCCCGAGACCCGGATACTGTCATGTCCGCAGAGTACGAAACCGAGCGGTCGCTCGATCGGGACGTGATCGCGGATGTCTTCGAGAGTTTCGCGGACGAACTCCGTGGCGACGACGAACTCACGCTCGCGGTCGGTAGCGAGTACGTCCGGATCAACCCACCGGAGAGCTGCGAGTTCGAGGTCGAAGTCGAGGAAAAGACGGCTCGGGTTTCGGGACGGCCGAGCGGAGCGTCGAGTTCGAGATCGAGTGGACGAGACGCCGAGCGCAACCTCGTGGAATAGGGTCGTTTCGACGGCTGTGAACACACTCAGTAGCGGGGCCATTTTGTACGGCTCTCGCTTGTATACCTGATTTGCTGTTGGAGAGTATAGCAACGGTTTTATTTTGTTGTAACTCATAACAACGGTCGATGAGAGGGGATGGCGAGGCGACGAAAGCCCTCGACATCAAAGAGCGCTTTCCGGCGAACGGGACGCTCGCCGATGTCACCGCGTGGCGCGTGCCTCAGTCCGACCGTTATCCGCAAGGAGTGCGATACTCCATGCAGTACGGGTGGATCGACGGCGAAACCATCATCCGGTACGACGACTTCCCGGATCACCCCGGCGCGTCGCGCCACCACAAACACACCGAGGACGGGTCGGTCGAAGACATCGAATTTCCCGGCCTGTTCCCTCTCTTCGAGCGATTCAAACAGGAAGTACGAAATCATGGCGAACACTGGCCCTAACGACGACGAGAACGACCCCACGCTCACGATGCACATCCGCTTCGGGCGCGGTAACACAGAGCGCGTCGAGGAGACGTTGCAGGCGCTCGACCGGGGCGAGACACCCGAACCCTACTTCGAGCGTGTGTACCGCGATGAGAACAATCTGCACCGGCTGACACGCCCAAAGAACCTCGAACTGCTCCGAACGCTGGCGAGCGAGCGCCCCGAGAGCATCCGCGAGACCGCCCGGCTCGTCGAGCGCGACGTTCGGCAGGTACATCGTAACCTGGAGGAACTAGAAGACCTCGGTCTCGTCGAGTTCGAAGAGAATGGGCGCTCGAAGCGCCCGAGTGTCTGGTACGATGAGATCGCCGTCGAACTGGAGTTGACGACCGACGAAGACACACGGACGAGTGGAGTCGTCAAAGCCTGACTGGACCCTTCGTTTTCACTACCTTGGGCGGCGTGGAGCGGTGTTGAGAACGTTATGAGCGAAAGAGGTCCTGTCTTTCGTCCCTCCTGACATCGCGCGCGAGCAGGATCGTGGAGGTGGCGGGCGCAGCGTGGGTACGTGGTCAGGCTTTGGCCGGCCTGGAGGGGCGGGATTCTTTGGCGGTGCGGTCGCAGTTGGTTTCTCATTGAGGGCCACGTGCGTACGAATCATATTGGAAGAAACTCACAAACACAGCTGAAAGTAGAGGTGTTGCTAACAACCAATGCAAGAAGCACGAGTGACAAGGAGGTAACAGTGAGGAAGCCACAGTTATTAAATGCGGTATATTTGGCATCGTTCTTATCTCGGTTATCGCTCGCAGTTATTTCGTAATCCAGCAGTAGCTTCTCCTGTTGGGCTTTTACCGTATCATATTCGGCATAATCGTGAAAGTCCATGATCTTTTTCCCGGGTCGTTTGTATTTTTGAGAACGTATGGTGTAGAGTCCTAGTCCAGCTGAAAGCAGCGCGGGTAACAATGCAATTGTGAGTTGAGCGATTGGAATAGTTTGACTAAGTGCGGCCCCAAGTGATACAATAAGTGCATCAGCAGTAACTACAATCCCAATCTTGCCTTCAACAGACTCTCGACGACGCTCTTCATCGTCATACTGACGTCGGGCTTCCTTCAGAGTTAATTCCAGCGTTGGAAAATCAGCACCACCAGTGCGATCTTGACCACCAGTTTGTTCTTCATCTGTACCATCATCTTCTTGGTCTTTTTTACCGACACTATTCTCTTCAGCTTCTTCTCCCATTTATAGCCGTTTTCCGCACCGACTACAATACAGTCCCGATTGATTAGGGTCCTCTGAAGAGTCTGAAGAACTAGCGTTCGCTCTCGTTCGATATTCCGCTTCTTCGATGCAAGACTCACAAAGTGGCATCAGATTGGATTCCTGCATCGACTACAGATCTCGGGATTTGGATCTTCTTCCAACTCTGCTGTAGTCGTTTCAGCGTCCTGCCGGCATTCTTGACAAATGGCCATCGTTATAGCTCCTTTCCACACCGACTGCAGTGTTGAGTCTTCGGCTGTTCTGGTGATTTACCGCCAAGGATGGATACCGTTTCAGCATCCTCACGGCAATCTGAACAAAGTGGCACGGTTCAGAACATTCTCCCACAACGGCTACATCTCTTCTTACCTTTCTGTGTGTCGGAAGATTCCGCCTGACTTCGACACTTGGGACACAACGGCATACTCTCTGATATGCTCTGTCAGTATTAAATGTTCTTGATGGGTATTGGGATGAGACGTACACTCAGGTGAAAGCACGGAGTTGCACGCCGTGATATCGCCAATCCTGATTTTGCACATCCGCGAGCGGAAACGATGTGCAAAATCAGAGGTCCATGAGGATCGAAACCACCAGAAAGTACGACTGGCGCACCGATCTTTAGCACAACGGCTCGTTTTCGACTTGCTTCGACGGCTTTAAACCCACACGACAGTGTTTTCGTGACGAGGCAGGCAGCGCCTGTTTAACGCCGTAGCAGCCACGAAGGCGTACTACGGAGGTGGATAATGGCAGATCAGGACATAGAAGAGGCCGTGACGCGCGCGCTTGACGAGGCCCCGCCGCGAAACTTCGGCGAGACGGTGGACCTCGCGGTCAACCTGCGCGATCTCGACCTCAACGACCCATCGAACCGCGTCGACGAGAGTATCGTTCTTCCGGAAGGAACCGGCCAAGAGACACGCATCGTCGTGTTCGCCGAGGGCGAGACCGCCCTCCGCGCCGAGGAGGTCGCCGACGACGTACTCGACGGCGACGACCTCGAAGAGTTGGGCGATGACGACGACGAGGCGAAAGACCTCGCCGGCAAGACCGACTTCTTCATCGCCGAGGCAGGGCTGATGCAGGACATCGGTCGGTATCTCGGCACCGTATTGGGTCCCCGGGGGAAGATGCCGACCCCGCTCCAGCCCGACGACGACGTGGTGGAGACGATCGAGCGGATGAAAAACACGGTGCAGCTCCGGAGCCGCGACCGGCGCACGTTCCACACGCGGGTTGGTGCCGACGACATGTCCGCCGACGGGATCGCGGACAACATCGACGTCATCGTCCGGCGACTGGAGGCCGACCTCGAAAAGGGGCCCCTCAACATCGATACAGTGTACGTCAAAACAACGATGGGGCCCTCCGTGGAGGTGGCCTAAATGTCCGCCGAGAGCGAGGCGGCCGACCGCCAGACCGAGGTGATCCCGGAGTGGAAGCGCGAGGAGGTCGCGGAGCTCGCCGAGCTGATCGAGACCTACGAGAGCGTCGGCGTCGTCTCGATCGGCGGGATCCCGAGCCGTCAGCTCCAGGCGATGCGCCGGGAGCTCCACGGCGACGCCGAGCTTCGGGTCTCCCGGAACACGCTGCTCGTGCGCGCGCTCGACGAGGCCGGCGAGGGCGTCGCGGATCTCACGAGCGAGATCGAGGGCCAGGTCGGGCTGATCGGCACGGACGAGAACCCGTTCGGGCTCTATCGTCAGTTGGAGGCGTCGAAGACGCCCGCACCGATCAACGCGGGCGAGGTCGCCTCCGACTCGATCACGATCCCCGAGAGCGACACCGGCGTCGATCCCGGGCCGTTCGTCGGGGAGCTTCAGCAGGTCGGCGCAGCCGCCCGGATCATGGACGGCTCGATCCACGTCACCGATGACTCGAAAGTTCTAGAGGCGGGCGAGGAGGTCTCCGCCCAGCTTGCGAACGTCCTCGGCGAACTCGGGATCGAGCCGAAGGAAGTCGGTCTCGATCTCAAGACCGTCTACGCCGACGGCATCCTGTTCGAGCCCGACGAGCTCGCGATCGATGTCGACGAGTACCGTGCGGATGTCGCGGCCGCCGCCGCAGCGGGGCGGAACCTCTCGATCAACGCGGGCTACCCGACCGATCGCACAGTCGGGACGATGCTCGGCCAGGCGAGCACCGAGGCGCGGAGCCTCGGCGTTCACGCCGCGGTCGAGAGCCCCGACCTCGCCGACGAACTCGTGAGCCAGGCGGACGCGCAGGTCCGCGCGCTCGCGGCCCACATCGACGACGAGGAGGCGCTCCCCGAGGAGCTCCGCGGCGTCGAAGAAGCGGGTAACGCAGGTGCGGACGCAGACGAAGACGAATCGAGCGACGACGAGGCCGAGGCGGAGACCGAGCCCGACGGCGACGCGGACGACGAGTCCGATGATGACGACGCGGACGCTGGCGCGGGTCTCGGCGACATGTTCGGCTGATTCGATCACGAGATCGATACCACACCCCAACACCACAACAATGGAATACGTTTACGCAGCACTCATCCTGAACGAGACGGACGAAGAGATCAACGAAGAGAACCTGACCGACGTGCTCGACGCGGCCGGTGCGGATGTCGAGGACTCGCGCGTGAAGGCGCTGGTCGCAGCCCTCGAAGACGTCGACATCGAGGAAGCGGTCGACCAGGCTGCTGCGGTGCCGGCGGGCGGCGCTGGCGGTGCGGGCGGCGCAGCAGCCGGCGGAGACGACAGCGAGGCCGACGCTGAGGAGGCCGAGGAAGCCGACGAAAAGGGAGCGGCCGAGGAAGCCGAAGCGGACGACGACGATGACGACGAGGACGACGACGCCGGCGGCGAAGGTCTCGGCGAACTCTTCGGCTGAACGGCAGTCAGTTCGACTCACGCTTTTCTTTCAGTAACCCGATAGCCATGCGAGCGTTTACATACCGGGACGCAGCCACCGCGGGGTGAATGGCTCCGTTCGGCGAGAGCGTCGTGGTCGCGCCCGAGTCCACACTGCCGGCGCTCGGGTTCGTGCTCGGCGGGATCGCGCTCGGGACGGTAAGCGGTCTTGTGCCCGGGCTCCACGCCAACAACTTCGCGCTGCTGTTGGCGGCGGCCGCGCCACAGGTCCCGGGGCCGGCGCTCTACGTCGGCGCGGCGATGCTCGCGGCCGGCGTCACCCATACGTTCCTCGACGTGGTGCCGGCGCTCGCGCTTGGGGTGCCCGACGCCGCGATGGCGGCCTCGGCGCTGCCCGGCCATCGACTGGTGATCGAGGGCCGTGGGCGTGAGGCCCTTCGCTTATCGGCGCTTGGGAGCGGACTTGCGGTCGCGTTCGCGGTGCCGCTCGCGATCCCGATGACACGGCTGATGGTAGCGGTGTACCCGACGGTGCGAGCGCATTTGCCGCTCGTGCTGGGCGGTGTCGCGGTCTTCCTCGTCGTTACTGAGCGATCGAACTGGGCACGGATCGGGGGCGCGCTCGCCTTTTTGCTGAGTGCTGGACTCGGGTGGCTCACGCTCGACATCGAGCCGAGCGCACCGCTCGCTGCGGGCGGGATGTTGATGCCGCTGTTCGCGGGGCTGTTCGGTGCGCCGGTGTTGATCGAGGCGATCGACGGGGCAGGCGTACCCGAGCAGGCCGATGCTGCTGTCACGACGCCGAGACGGACGATCGGGGTGACGGCGCTCGTCGGTACCGCCGCAGGTGCAGTCGTCGGCTATCTCCCAGGGGTGTCGGCCGCGGTCGCGGCGACGGTAACGCTGCCCGCAGTGCCCGAAGACGACGGTGCGCGCGGCTTCCTGATCGCCACGAGCGGCGTCAATACGAGCAACACGATTTTCGCGCTGTTCGCGCTCGTCGCACTCGGATCGCCCCGGACTGGAGTGCTGGTTGCCCTCGAATCGACCGGCGTGCCGCTCGATCTGCCGCTCTTACTTTCGGGCGTCATACTCGCGGCGGGAGTCGGGTTCGTGCTCGTGCCATGGGTCGGCGACCGATATCTCCGAACGGTCGGCCGGGTCGAGTACACCCACCTTTCGGTCGGCGTGCTCTGTCTTCTGCTCGGGCTCGCGTACCTGTTCGCCGGACCGATAGGCGTGGGTGCGTTCTGTGCGAGCGCGCTGATCGGCCTGGTTCCCGCGAAGTTCCGCGCGCGGCGCGTCCACCTGATGGGCGTGTTGATGGGGCCGCTGATCCTCGGTATCTGACCGCCACAGCGCGTTTCGGGGTGTTGTGGCGGTAGCTGTGCGGAGACTGAGCTGAATAGTGCGGTAGTGGTATCGTGCAGTCGCGGAGCGATGCTGTTCGGAGCGGTAGCTGTGCGGTAGCGGGAGGAAGCCACGCGGCCGCGTTTATCACGGCCGCACGGGGAAGGGCAGGGCCTTAGCGCGTGCCGCCACGAGGCGCGTAGCGCCTCGGAC
>Ga0136574_100775_pt1 | contig 11380 bp, 11 predicted proteins | sample AntDeeMetagen134_FD_101383 | JGI IMG/M metagenome (GOLD analysis project Ga0136574, IMG submission 101383) | Saline lake microbial communities from Deep lake, Antarctica - Metagenome #134 | ecosystem: Environmental > Aquatic > Non-marine Saline and Alkaline > Saline | place: Antarctica: Deep lake...
ACCACTTTCACTCCATCGCCCGCCGAACGTTCTCGACGGCGCGCTCGACGGCAGACCGATCGATATCGAGGTGGGTACAAAACCGGACCACGTGCTCGCCGAACGCCGTCCCCTGCACTCCTTCGTCGGCGACCCGTTCGAGAAACTCCGCAGCCGACGGCTCGGTCTCGATCAGGACGATGTTGGTCTCGGGTGACTCGACGGTGAGTCCGTCGATGTCGTCGAGGCCCTCGGCGAGCACCGCGGCGTTTTCGTGATCCTCGGCGAGCCGATCGACGTTCGAGAGGGCTTCGAGGCCGGGCGCGGCGATGATCCCCGCCTGGCGCATCCCGCCGCCGAACAGCTTGCGGTGACGGCGAGCGCGCTCGATGAACGCTTCGCTCCCCGCGAGCACCGAGCCGACCGGCGCGCCGAGCCCCTTCGAGAGACAGAACATCACCGAATCCGCTGACTCGACCACGCGGCTCGCGTCAACGTCGTGGGCGATTGCGGCGTTGAACACCCGCGCGCCATCGACGTGAACCGGAACATCGAGATCGTGGGCCGCGTCGGCCGCGGCATCGATTTCTTCGGGGGCGATCGCGACGCCGCCCTTGCTATTGTGAGTGTTTTCGAGACAGAGCAGCCCGGTGCCGGGCCGGTGGCCGTCCTCCTCGACGTACCCTTCGCGGACAGCCGCGGGTGTGATGGTCCCTCGCGGGCCGCCGTCGAGGGTGCGGGGCTGGAGGCCCGAGAGCTGGGCAAGCCCGCCGACTTCCCACTTGTAGACGTGGCTCTCGCGCTCGCAGAGCAGCTCCTCGCCCCGATCGGCGTGGGTTCGCGCCGCGACCTGATTGCCCATCGTCCCGGTCGGGACGTAGAGGGCGGCTTCCATCCCGACCGCCGCGGCGGCCTCGATTTCGAGTTCGTTCACCGTGGGGTCCTCGCGGTAGACATCGTCGCCCACCGCGGCCTCGCTCGCAGCTTCGCGCATCTCGTCGTCGGGTCGGGTGACGGTATCGCTCCGGAGATCGATCATACTGCCCGTAGCGCCGCGACGGTGAAATACGCTATCGGTGGGCGACTCGTTTGCCTCATCCGCCGGCGACGCGACCGCCGAAGACGCTCTTGCCCCGTTCGCGCCGGTCTACGAGCGAGCACCTCTGGGAAACCGACGCCGACCCGGCGGCGTGGCACCGCCACGCGGCCGCCGATCCCGATACCCCCGCCGCGGATCGATCGGTGTCTGCCGAGGATCGAGGGGTGGCGTTGCTGGCGGAGGTTTATACTGCCGTATCGCTGTTCCTTCGTATGAATCACACTCGCGACCGCGACGATCTCCTCGACGAGCTCTACGACCGCTTCGACACCCGCACGCTCCGGGCGTACCAGACGTTCGTCGACGTGTTCCCGCCGGTGGACTCGCGGGTCGCGCTCGATCACTGGCAGGACGCCGAAAGCGCGCTCGCCGAGTCGAAGACCGAGATTCGGGAGGCGTTCGACCGGGGCGAGCCGCTTGCGGCGATCGCGGCCCACGCCTCGCGCGAGGAGGCGTTCACCGCGCTCGATCTCCACGAGCGCCACGGCCGACCGATCTCGGCGTTCGTGCTCGATGTCGACGAGACGCTGCGCTCGGCGGGCAGCACCGACAACGAGATCCCCCGCGAGACGCTCGGCTTTCTGACCGAGTTCCACGAAGCCGGGATACCGATCGTGATCTGTACCGGCCAGACCTTGGAGAACGTGAAAGGGTTCTTGATCCAGGGCCTCGGCAGCGAGATATTCCACTCCGGCGACCTCAGCGTGGTGTACGAGGCGGGGACTGGCGCGTTCACGCCCGGCCACGGCCCCGAGACCAAACAGCTCCTCTACGAGGAGTTAGACGACACGATTCAGGACGTTTTCTACCGGCTGCGCTCGGCCGTCCTCTCCGAAGCCCCCGAGGCGATCCAGCGGGGCTGTCACCTCCAAGGCAACGAGTTCAACGTCACCCTCAAACCCAACTTCGAGACAGGCTCTGCCGACGCAACCCACGTGATCGACCGTGCGCTGATCCACCAACTCCACCTGCTCGGAAGCGCAGCGAGCGAGGCGTGCGACGCGAGCGAGGCGGACGCCGCGTCGTGGGCGCGCGCGTTCTACGCCGCATCCGACCCCGAGATTCGGGCAGTGCTCGAAGCCGAAGACGAACTCCCCGACCGCTCGGCCAGTAGCGTGCCCGACGGCCTCGGGAACCTCTTCGAGCGGATCGATGTCGCCTACTACGAGGGCGACGCCGCCGAGATCGGGAGTCGTGAACTCAACAAGGTCGTCGGCGTCGAGGCCGCCTTCGACGTGCTCGGACTCGACGACCCGTTCGCGCTGGTGATGGGCGACTCCAAGAGCGATCTCCGGGTGATGGAATGGGTTGCCGAACACGATATCGGAATCGCGGCCGCACCCGAACACGCCTCGATCGACGTGCTCGATCACGTCATCCGGACCGACGAACTCGTCTACGATCAGGGCGACGCAGCGGAAATCCTCCGGGTCGTCTACGCGCTCAACCAGCTCGCACGCCTCGATTGACGAACCGTCGTTTAGGGCCATCCGCCGATGAGGTACGTCCGCGTTCCGGCACGAAGTCGGCTCGATCATCGTCCTGCTGGCTCCGCCCCCGCCGAATCCAGTACGTATATCAGTCGTCCGAACCGATATGATCGGTAGACCGACGCTCTCCAGCCCAACCGCCCTCGAATTCACTGATGTCCGCCACCCAGATGCCGTTCCCGACGATCACTCACTGGCCATCCGGCGATCGAAACGCTACACCCTCCCGCCACAGTCGATGAACCGCCGGACGTTTCTCCGGTCGGTGGGGGTGCTCGGCGCTGCCGGGACGAGCGGCTGTGCAGCACAGCTCAACCCGGTTGCCGAAACGCCGACCCCGGAGCTCACGCCGACGCCCGAGCCGCCCGCGACCCGTGCAGGGACGGCGCTCACCGGGCTGTATCCCGGTGGGCCGAACCGCGAGAACGCGACCGCGAACCTCGGGGCCTACACCGAGTGGCTCGACCAGCCGCCCGCGGTCGCGCTCGTGTTCGTCGATGGTCTCATCTCTGACGGCGCGAAGCAGGGGTTCGTCGAGGGGCCACTAACCGATATCTGGAACGCAGGCCACGTCCCGATGCTCACGTGGCAGCCGTTCGCCCAAGCGAAACAGCAGACGAGCGAGACCGTCGAGCGCGCGATCGCCGCGGGCGAGCACGACGACCACCTGTCGTCGTGGGCGACGCTGCTCGAATCGTGGGCCCGGCCGCACGGCGACCGGACGCGCGGCCGACGCTTCTATTTCCGACCGGCCCACGAGATGAACGGCGACTGGTTTCCGTGGAGCGCGGTCGATTCCTCACGGATCGATACGACCGTCACCGCCGTCCCGAACGGCTCCAGCAGCGCGAACGCCACCGGCAGCGAGAGTCCGGCAGCCGGAACACCCGGAGAGTACGTCGAAATGTGGCGGCGGCTCCACGACGCGTTCGGGGCGACCGACCTCGACGCGACCAACATCCAGTGGGTCTGGACGGTCAACGCCGACGAGGTCGGCGGGGTTCGGATGGAGCGGTACTATCCGGGCGACGAGTACGTCGACTGGGTGGGCCTCGACGGGTTCAACTTCGGCGGGAGCCAGCCGTATTCGAGCTGGCGCACCCCCGAAACGCTGTTCGACCCGATGCTCGAACGGCTGCGCGAGCTGACCGACAAGCCGGTGGCGCTGACCGAGTTCGCGACGAGTTCGTTCACGGGCTCGAAGGGTAACGGCGAGTATCGCCCGGCGCGGAAAGCCGACTGGATCGAGGCGGCCTACGAGTACGTCGCTGAAAACGATATCAAGATGACGTGCTGGTTCAACGTCGACAAGAGCGGGGCCGACGAGACCGATTGGGCGGTGTTCGGCAGCGAACGCGGCACATCACCGGTTTCGATCTCCGGCACGGAGTACGCCGCGTACGCGGCCTACAACCGGACGGTTTCCGGCGACGACTTCCTGGGTGCGCTGACCGACTACCCGCCGCTGTTGACCGACGCCGAGTTCGCCGGCGAGTTCTGAGCGAGCTAACCGTCCCGCGTTTCGATTTTCCCATTCGCCGAAAGCGCTCACTCCGTCGATCCACTCTCCATCTCGTCGACGCCCGACCCGCAGCCGGCGTCGGTCCGGTCGCACTCGCCGACGATGTGGATCGCGTCCCGCGGCAGCGATAGCCGCACCCGCTTGCGGTCGTCGAGTTCCAGCCGTTCGTACTCGGGTGGCGACAGCGTGACCTGGAGCACGTCGTCCGCGCTCGCCGGGACGACATCGATGCGGTAGCCGTCGCCCTCGAACACCCGACGGCGAACCCGTCCATCCAGTACGTTTTGCCCCCCAGCGCCGGAAGCGTCGACTACGGTGACGTACTCGGGACGGATACAGAACCAGACCGCCTCGCCCACCGGGTACTCGTAATCGGGAACGTCGAACTGGTGGCCGGCCCATTCGAGAGCGGGATCACTCTCTCCTTCCGCGATCCGTGCCCGGAACAGGTTGGTCCTGCCGGTGAACGACGCGACGAACGGCGTCGCGGGCCGGGCGAAGACCTCGCTTGGCGTGGCGCACTGCTGTATCGCGCCGTCTCTCACGACGGCGAGGCGGTCGCCGATCACCGTCGCCTCGTGCTGGTCGTGGGTCACGTACACGACGGGGATCGAAAGCGACGACAGCAGCGGCCGGAGTTCGTCGCGGAGCCGGCGCTTGATCGGCGCGTCGAGGTTGGCGAGCGGTTCGTCGAGCAACAGCGCGGCGGGATCGGCGGCGAGCGAGCGCGCGAGCGCGACCCGCTGGCGCTCGCCCCCGGAAAGCGTTGCCGCGCGCTGATCGAGCACGTCGCCGATTTCGAGCGTGGCGGCGAGTTCGTCGATTTTTCCTGTGGATGCCGCGGCGTACGCGACGTTCTCGCGGGCGGTCATATGCGGAAAGAGCGCGCCGTCCTGAAACACGAGCACCGTCCCGCGGTCCTCCGGCGTGCGGCCGGTGAGCTCCGTCCCGCCCAGCGTGATCGTCCCGGTGTCGGGGTCGGTGATGCCGGCGATCACCGCAAGCAGCGTCGTCTTGCCACAGCCCGACGGGCCGAGCACCGAGAGCACCTCCTCGTTGACTGTGAGATCGGTCGGCCCGAGATCGAACGCGCCGTAGGACTTCTCCACCCTGTTGATTTCGAGCATCTCAGTCCCAGGGGTTCGACGCGACGGTGTTGAGGACCACGAGCGCCGCGACCGCGATGACGACGAGGATGATCGCCACCGGATAGGCCCCATCGAGACCGACCGACTGAAACGACTTCCAGATTTTGACCGGCATCGTCATCGGGTAGTACGCCACCATCATGGTCGCGCCGAACTCCCCCATCGCGCGTGCAAAGGCGAGTGTCACGCCGGCGAGAATGCCCGGTGCGGCGAGCGGGAGCGTCACTCGGCGAGCGGTCGTCCAGCGGTTCTTGCCGAGCGAGCGCGAAGCGTGTTCGAGGGTCCGATCGACGCTCTCGAAAGCCGCCTTCGCCGTCACCACCACGAACGGCGAGGCGACGAACGTCTGGGCGAGCACGACACCGGCGAGCGATCGCGTGAGCGGGAACCCGGCGGCGACCGCGGCCGCGCCGATCGGCGCGTTCGGCCCGAACACGGTCAGCAAGACGATCCCACTCACCGTCGGTGGGAGCACCAGCGGCAGGACCACGACCGCGAGCACCGCGTTCGTCCACCGCGCCTCGCTCCGTGCGAGCCAGTACGCGAGCGGCAGCCCGAACACCGTCGCGATGGCTGCGCTGATCGACGCCGACAGCAACGAGGTGGTCGCCGCGTTCACCACCGTTGGATCGCCCATCCGGCCGATGATCTCCCCGATGGGAACCGAGAGAAACAGCGACACCAGCGGCGCGAGGTAGTAGAGACAGAGGACGCCACCGAGCACCAGCGCAACGGTGAGCCAGTCGAGCGTCGGCGTTGCCGTGCGTGATTCGGTCGTCTCCGCGGCCATTCAGACCAGCACCGTGATATCTGACACCGCTGAGGACAGTTCTACCGGTGCTGTGCGCTGTCGTAGCTGGTTCGTCGACTGAGCCGCGCTCGATCGGTTGTCGGGTTGCGTCTCGCTTGCGTTGGCTCCGCTCGCCCGACCGACCGCCTGTGTGACGCGATCGGGGACCGCTCCCTCGAACGTCGGGAACTGCTCGCGCAGGACGAATCCGTACTCATCGAGATAGCTGCCGGTAGTATGCACGTCGAACACCGACAGTGCGGCGTCGCTCATCCTGCGGATGGTCGAGCCGTAGCTGATGGGGCCACCCAGGATTTCCTGTCCGTTCGGGAGACCGTACGAAACCGTCGAGTACCACTTCTCGTCGTGTTTCGGGTTGCTGAGGTCGATCTCGTCGGGGAGGTCGATGTACTCGTAGTCGCGCTCGATGGCCATACTGCGGTAGGCGATCGCGGCGTCGATCGAGCCGGTCTCGAACTGGCTGATCAGCGCGGTCTCGGGATAGAGCTGGTTGTTTTCGAGGATTTCGTCTTTGAGGTTCGATGCGTCGTCGTAGTACCGCGAGGCGAGTTCGAGGGTGAACAACGCTCGGTAGCCGAGCGGGTCCTGTTTCGGGTCGGTGCGACCGATGTCGATCTCTCCGTTCGCGAGCGGGTCGTGCCAGTTTTCTTTCCCGGCGTCGGCGAGGTGCTGTCCTCCCTTTGTGTCCGGATTGTACACGAGGACGATGGCGTTGCTCGTGAACACCGAGTGCCACGACGGGGTGAGCGGTTGCTCGAACAGCGCCACGTCGGCGACGCTCACGATGTCGGGATCGCGTTTGCCTTCGGCGATCAGGCGAGCGACGGTTGCCGAGCCATGTGACTCGATCGTCACTGGGACATCGACTACGGGTTCGAGACCGTTCGTCAGTGCGTTCTGTAGACTTCCCGCCGAAAGGATCGCGATCGATGCGGATGTGCCGCTACCACCGCTCTCGCGACCGCTTCCGACACAGCCGGCCACTCCGGCGAACCCCATGGCTCCGATGCTCCCGAGAAACCCTCGCCGCGAACACCCCTGCAAGCGTTGTTCCGGCGTGGACATAACACCGTTATCGCAACCTTGACATAAAGCTCTTGCTCGCGGATCACGAGGGAGGAGTATGAACGCGGGGTTCGAGGCACGCTTACAGACCGACGGCGCGTCGTTCGAGGCGGCGGATGCGGCGCTGTTGCGTGCCATCGACGAACAGCGCTCGCTCAACGCGGCCGCCGACGCGCTTGGGCGGTCGTTTTCGCGGGCTCATGCACGCATCACGGTCCTCGAAGACGAGTTCGGCGCGCTCGTCGAGCGCCAGCGCGGCGGGGTCGGCGGGGGCGGCAGCGAACTCACCGATGAGGCCCACGACCTGCTCGCACGCTTCGATCGGCTCCGAACGGCATATACCGGCACCGCTACTGTCGAGGAGACCGTTCTCCAAGGACGGGTCGTCGACCGTGACGGCGAACTGGCGACCGTCGAGACGGCTGCCGGAACGGTGCGCGCGCTGGCTCCCGAGGCCACAGAACGAGTGCAGGTGACGCTGCGGGCCGACGCCGTCACGCTTCACGCGCCGGACGACATCCCGGAAACGGGCGAGATGAGCGCACGCAACCGATTCTGTGGGGCGGTGACCGACCTCGATCGCGGCGAGACGATCGTCCGCGTCGGTGTCGACATTGGGGCTAGGGAGCCGCTGGCCGTGCTCGTGACCCACGACGCGCTCGCGGCACTCGACCTCGCGGCCGGCGATTCGGTCGTCGCGTCGTTCAAGGCGACGGCGACCCGCGCGACGGCCGCCGAATAACCACGCGAGAACGCTCCTTCGACCGAATCCGGTCGAGGCCACCGTTTCGACTGCTCTTGTTGGGAGCAGCATCGCTGCCGCTCATTTTCGCTACGTCGGGGAGCTACAACCGAGAACTCGAAACTATAACCTGATTACGATACTCTCTGTTGTGAAATCAATACACCGACCGAATCGCCGTCGGGATTCTTATGTGAAATGACTATTTTTGGCGGGTCGGAAGGAAAATACGGAGTATGAAACCAGTGCTGCCGCTCTTCGGGTACGCGAACTCGAACGACCTCAAACGGTGTTAGTCTACTCTACGGAGGAACTCACCCAGCGCCCGGACGAACGTCTTGCCCGTGATCTCCGGCGGCGAGCGAATCTCAACGTCCTTTCCTCGCTTGATCAGGTAGTCGGTCAGCCGCCACAGCACGTAGAACAGTGTCGCCAGCACGAAGTTGCACAGCCGCACTCGGTAGTCGGTCGAGGACGTCCGCGGCAGGAACTTCTTGATCGACTTGTACTGATTTTCGATATCCCAGCGCCGACTGTAGCGGTTGCAGACCCCCTCGATCTCGTCGGGTTCGACACGGCCACAATTGGTCGCGAACACGGCGTACTTTCCATCGGCGTCATCGTTTGAGCTGGGAACGTAGAGGAACTCGGCGGTGTGGTGGACCTCGCCGTCGTGCCCGAAGGGAACGTCGTGTTTGACCGCAGCATCCGCCTCGGGATGAGATTCGATGTCCTTGATCACCTCATAATCGTCCTCGTATTTAGGAACCGGTGAAAGGTACGTCAGGCCACGGTCGGCGACCGCCGCGTAGACGTCGTTGCTGTAGAAGCCCCGGTCGAACATCACTTCGTCGATATCCACGAACTGGAGCGCTTTGTCCAGCAGGCGTTCGACCAGTGCAGCTTTCGAATAGGATGGTGCGTCGTCCTCTTCCCAGTTCGAGTTCTCCTTGACTGGCTCGATCGCCAGCGGAATCGGGACAAGATCGCCGACCAGCGTGATCGTCGCGTACTTGTACCCACGCTTGTACTCCCCGCTCTTCTTGTAGCCGCTGACCATCCGCGGGTAGTTCGGCTTCGGGATGCCAGCGGCCTTGTCCTGCCACGGAAAGACAGTGAACTACTCGTGAGTGATATCGATGGCCGCCGTGACCTTGCGATCGTCGAAGGGATCGTCACCCCGAATCGTGTTGATGACGTTCTCGACGGAGCTATCGAACGCCGTCATGATTTCATCACGAATTCGGTCGATGTCGGGCATCCGGTCATCGTCGAGGATTTCGTCGATCGTGAGCTGGGCGTCCTCGCCGTCGGGCGTGCCGAACAACTTGAGCACACGAAGGATGGTCGAGCCGTGGGCGGTCTGATCGTCGTCGGTGACCCAGGCGTGCTCGCCCTCCTCGTAGGCACTCCCTTCGTGCGCGCAAATGCTCGCAAGCATATCGAGGATCTGCTCGTCGTCGTACTGCCGGTTGAGCGTCCGCCCGCTCTCGAACTCGGGGAAGGCGTGTTTGCGGGCGAGTTTGAACGTCTTCTTCGCCTTCCGACGTGTGTACTCCTTCTCGTCCTCACCCTCTTCATCGGCTTCGTCTTCGGGTGGATCGGTCGGGACGAGTGCTTCCGCGATGACGTCGTTCTCGACGGCGGTGCGGCGAAGTCCGATACCCGTAGCCTCGATGATATCGCGGGTGTCCGCCCCGAGTTTTCCCCACACGTCCGAGAGTGCTTGCTGTGTCGGGGCTGATTCGAGACCGAAGCAGTGTACCAGTATCGGGCGCTTCTTCATGCGGTCGGCGAGTTGATTCTGTGAGAAACCGCGAGCGTGCTGGTAGAGAAATGCCCGCGTGATCGGCTCGGTTCCGTGCGTAACCTTGTGCTGTTCTCGGGTATCTACGAGGTGGTCGGTCGGAATCGAGAGGTGCTTCATGAGATCCCAGAAGTGTTCGACGTGATCGCAGACCGCCGTACCGTGTAGGACGATTTCTTGGGCCGCAGCAGGGGTCTCGGACATCTGTGATTTCGTATGTTGTTCGCAAGAGGGTGTTGATCGCTATACTATTACGTTTGATTCGAACAAGAGTGCGTACTACCTCGTCACATATAAACCTTTGCGAACGGTTGTTTGATTCGAACAATGGGTGAGAACGAGTCTATGCAGGGGATCAGTGCTGAGGTTGCTGATTTCCTCCAACAGAAGGGGACCCTCGAAATGGTGGTGAGGATCGGCGAGAAGGGCTCTCAGCGTCACACTGATCTCCGTAACGAATTACTGATGAGCTCCAGCACGATCCAAAAGCGGCTCAAAGCCGGCAAGCAGCACGGTCTCTGGGAACAGCAACTCGAAGAGCGCGACGACATCGCCACGAAGGTCTACAAGCTCACGTCATTGGGAGACGAACTCTTCGAACGCGCACAGGACGAGGAACTCAGTGACTGGTATCAGTCCCGGCGAGATACCGTTCGGCAGATTCAAAACCGGGAACGCAGAGTGATTCTAGAGTCCTCACCGCGCGATGTGGACTGGATATCGGAGATCACGATGGAAGAACACGATCTCAGTCATCAACAACAATTCCTTCCACAATTTGCCGATAACTGACTTCTTGGAGCACGATTTCTGAGAACATACCCGTAACTGTTTGTGATTGGAATTCCGGCGTGGAGAAGAGTTAATACACAGTACACGGAACATGGATTGTGATGTCAGTACCGGACGATCAACTCGGGCCCACACAGATCGACCCGGAGGATACGTTCAACGATTTCCTGACCTACGCCGAATTGTTGAACACGCCGGAGCTGGCCCGGCTGTACACCTACATTCTCCAGCAGGGGCCGGTCGCAATCGGGACGATCAAGACGGAGCTCGAAGTTCCCCACTCGACGACCTACAAGTACGTAGGACGGCTGGAGGAGATGGGCGTACTGACCCGCCACGACGCGGAGACGCCCACGCTGGTAAGCGTTGAGGCGATCCGCCTGCTACTGGACACCGAGCAGGGAGAGGTGGCCGCGTCACCCACGCTTATCGATGCGATCGGACGCCAACTCGATACCGATGACATCAGAGTCTTCGCCGAGCGGCAGGGCATCGCCAAACTGGCGGCCGCGCTGCACTATGCGCTGCGAGTCATCGACGGCGATCTCACCCAGCGGACCGCGACGAACAAGCTCGGAGTCCATCCCGTCGAGGGGATGACGGTAATCACGGCGCTTCAGGACGTGATCGAGGAAGCCGCCGATTACGATCCGTACCTCGATACGCCCGCGTGATGGCCCGAAAGTCCTCGATTCCACCCAAGAGCACGGCGATCATCGACAGCAGCGTCCTGTTCGCGATGGGCGCTCCGGACAACGAAAAATACCGAGCGTTCGAGGAATTCGTCGTGAATCGTGGTCTCAGGGTGCAGATTCCCCAGCAAGTGGCCGAGGAACTGGGCGAGAGTCCGGAAGGATATGTATATCAGCGCGATCGGCTCCGGGCGGCTCAGGAGGCTGGATGGCTGCAATCCGCCCGAATTGAC
>Ga0136574_100780_pt1 | contig 11333 bp, 8 predicted proteins | sample AntDeeMetagen134_FD_101383 | JGI IMG/M metagenome (GOLD analysis project Ga0136574, IMG submission 101383) | Saline lake microbial communities from Deep lake, Antarctica - Metagenome #134 | ecosystem: Environmental > Aquatic > Non-marine Saline and Alkaline > Saline | place: Antarctica: Deep lake...
AAGATCGGCGTCGGTCGGCGTCTCGATCGTCGTCCATCCGCCATCGGCGCGCTCGAAGACGCCACCGGCGTCGCCGGCCGCGAGACCCGCTTCGTTCGTGAGGTCGATGGCTCGAAGCGCGGTTTCACCGGCGCGAAGCGTTGTCCAGACCGACCCGTCGTAGCGAAAGACCGTGCCGTCGCCGCCCGCCACGACGAGTTCGGCGTCGGTGGCCGCGAGCGACCCGAAGTCGGTGTTCGCGTCCTCGATCCCGATGGTTTCGTAGTGCTCGCCGTCGTCGGTCGTGGCGTAGACGCCCTGGCTGCTGTCACAGACGTACCCCACGTCGTCGAACGCGAGATCGGTGATGCTGGAGCCGCTGTCTGGTTTGTGGATCTCGCCCCAGTCGACGTCGCCACCGTCGTATGTGCCCCGCAGAACCTCGCCGGAGCCGTTCGCGAGATGAACCCGCTCCTCACCCGCCGGACCGACGACCGCGACGGCGGTCCATGTGCTCGTTTGATCCTTGGGTGCTGAGTGGTCGGTGAGACGGCCCTCCTCGATATCGTAGTGCCCGAGCGCGCCGCCGTCGCCAGCGAACCACACTGCTTGGCCGTCGTCGGTGGCATCCACACCGCGGAGCGTCTCCCCGTTGGCGCTCGGACCGTCTTCGAGAACGCTCTCCCAGCTATCGGCTCCGCGGGCGAGCACGACGCCGTTCTCGCCGACCGCGTACGCACCGTCGTGGGTCGCGACGACGCCGGTGAGGGATTCGTCGGTCGGGGACTCGACTGCGTTCCAGCCATCGCTTGCCTCGTCGTCATCCTTCGGGCTGATGTCGTCCGCGAGCGTTCCCGAATCCTCCGTCGATTCTACCGAATCCGCTCCGGAACCGGCGTTGTCCTCGGATTCCGGGTCGTTTTCGGTCGTTGTCGACGCTTCGCCGTTCTCGTCGCTGTCGTGGTTCGCATCGGCCTCGGCGTCGGACGACGGACCGCCGCCCTCGTGCTGGCCATCGGAATCGTCTCCCGTGGCCGGTTCGGCCGATTGGGACACTCCCAAAGCGCCCTTGCTCCCCGACGGCTCCGTGGATTCGGTGGGTTCCGTCGGCTCTCGGGATTCCGTCGATGCAGCCGTCGCCGGTCGTTCCGATCCCGGTGATGAACGTTCGTGCTCATCCTCATGCCCGTCAACACCCCGGTTCTCGTGGTCCTCGCTGCCGACGACCGAGGGAACGCGCTCGCCCTCGCCAGTGAAGTACAGAAACACTGGCGGGAGGACGTAAACGGCGATCGCCAGGAGAACGAACCACTGGGTGCCGGTGAAGCTGGCGAGCAGGCCGAACGCCGTGAGCGCCGCTGCGCTCGCCGCATGGACACCGGAGCGGGCGTACTCCCGGTAGTATGCGAAAAAACCGTGGGACTCGGCCGACGAGGCACTCATTGCTGGGTGGTGGGCCGCTGACACTCATGAGGGTTCGGCTTGAAAGCGACATCCCGCGGTCGGCGAACAACGCTTTTCACCGACCCTCCCCCGGTTTCGGCATGCGCGTGACCTTCCTCGGAACCGGTGCGGCGATGCCGACCGGCCGGCGGTCCCAAACTGGGCTTCTCGTCGAATCTGACGACGATCGCGTCCTCGTCGACTGTGGCAGCGGCGTCCTCAACGCGCTCGCGCGGACCGACGTGGGCTACGAGGATGTCTCGACGGTCATTCTGACTCACCACCACCTCGATCACGTCGCCGATCTCCTGCCCCTGATGAAAGCACGGTGGCTCGCGGGCGAGGAGCATCTCGAAGTCGTCGGCCCGCAGGGAACCAAGGAACTCCTCGACGGGCTGCTCTCGGTCCACGAGTACATGGACGGCCGGATCGACCTCCGGGTGCGCGAGATTGGCCCCGAGTCGTTCTCGCTCGCGGGGTTTGCAGTCGAGGCGATGGAGACGCGCCACTCGATGTACTGTCTCGCCTATCGGTTCACGCACGAGAACGAGGCCGAAGACGGGGGCGAGGAGGACAGCGACATCGCCCCGCCGACCTTTACGTTCGGTGCCGACAGCGAGGCGTTCGAAGGGCTGGCGAACTTCGCCGACGGCTCCGCGGTGCTTGCCCACGATTGTTCGTTTCCCGACGAGGTCGACGTGTCGAACCACCCGACGCCGAGCCAATTGGGCGAGACGCTTGCGGATTCGGGGGCCGAACTCGGCCGGGTCTACCTTACCCATCTCTACCCCCATACCGAGGGCCGCCACGAGGAGATGCTCGAATCCATCGGGGAACGATACGATGGCGACGTTCGATTCGCGCGCGATGGGCTGACCGTCGAAATCGAGTGACTCGCCGGACTCATTCGAGTCGATACCGCAACAGCGCCGCGATCCCGCCGAGCGCAGCCAACTGATCGCCAGGCGCGAACTCGCTCGAAAAAACGGTGACAGTACCGCCCTGCTGTTCGACTGCTTCGATGATGTCGTTCACGTCGATCGACCACTCGCCCTCGCCCGCGCGCTCCTCGCGAAGTCGGTCATCGAGCACGAGCAGCTCCTCAATCGCGCCGTAGTCGGCGGCCTCGGCGACTGCCTCGATGCCGTAGGTCGCCGCACCGTCCTGGGCGACCCGAGAGGTGAGTTCGTCGATTTTTTCTGCTTCCTCGGCGATTCTAGTTTCGTCCTGAACCTCCTCGACTGCACCGCGTTTCAGCACCTCGTGGACACCACGGTCGCCGATCGCGCTGGTGTCGACAGTCGCGCCGAGCGTGGCCGCAACCTCCGGGTTGTTCTCTTCGATGTGCTTCCGGGCGTCCTCTTTCGTGAAGCCTGGCCCCGCGAGCAGGATGGCGTCGACGTCGAGATGGGAGAGCGCGCTTGCGAGCTCCCCGAACAACTCGGAGCGCTCGCGGGCGTACTCGCCCTTTCCGGTGGGCCCAGTGATGGAGGCGTACTCCTCGGCCCCGTACTGGGCAACGGTGTGGATCGCGGCCGCGCCCTCTTCTACTGTGGCGATGGCGACATCCGTGTTTTCGGTGGCATCGACGGCCTCCTCGATGCGTTCTCGCTGGTCTGGCTGCCAGATTTTCTCGATTTCGATTTGGCGTGCTCCTCGACATTTAAGGTGTGGTGATGGCCCACCTGATCCTCGCGGGAGGCTGACTCGATGGTGCCCGAGACCCGGAGTCGGTTGGCGAACTTGTGGAACTCGCTCTCATCGACAGTGATGGTCACCGACATGGGTTCGCGCTCGCCGCCGGTGTCGCGCATCCGGTCGTCGTTGCGCTGGATGCGGCGGGTGGTGTCGCCGGAAACGAGATCGCCCGGTTCGAGCACGTAGGAGAGATGCCAAAGGTCGTCGAGGCTCTCGGGCACGAGCGTCCAGCGCTCGCGCCCGCCCTCGATGCGGGTGCGGCCGTCGATGCGCATGCCCTGACTGGGTACTCGGAGGGTAAGTGCGCTGTCGTTCGCCAGTACAGACGGTCGATCCGAGCCGAAAACGAGTGCTGGTGGCGACCCGAACGGGTGGATGGCGGGTCGTGCGCCAGGATCGGTCGAAGTCGCGAAGACGAAACAAGAGTTATGTCGGTGCGAACTGATTCACGGATGACAGCCGATGGACGGCACAACGAACGCGGACGCCAATCGCTCGCTCGCGTCGGACGGAGGTAAGCCCCGATCCGATGCCGGCGAGTCGACCCTCGAAGCGGACGCGACGGACGACCGATCGCGAGAGGCTGCGCCGAGCGAACGGTCCACCCGGCCGACGAAACAGCCGCTCGGTGCGGACGAAGCCTACTGCTGGGGCTGTGGCGTCCCGATCAAGTCGGCGGCGGAAATCTGTCCGAAGTGTGGCGTCAGACAGCGCCCGCCACCGTCGACGGGCCAGACGAAAAGCCCCGGCATCGCGGCGCTCGCCTCGGCGGTCTGGACCGGCGCTGGCCAGATTTACAACGGCGAGATCGGCAAAGGCATCGTGCTGATGGTGCTCATGTTCGTCTCGGCGCTCTCGATGATCGTCGTGATCGGGTTTCTCACCACGCCGCTCATCTGGGGGTATAGCATCTACGACGCCTACCGCACCGCGGAACGAACCAACCAGCAACAGTCCCGATCGCCCCATGAGTTCTGAACGCAAACGAAGTTCCGAGGAGGTGTTCTGTCGCCACTGTGGCGAGGCGATCAAGGTCCAGGCGGAGGTCTGCCCACACTGTGGCGTCCGCAACGAACAGTACGGCCGCTCGATGGGCGGCACAGGCGATTCGACCGGCGGGTTCGGGGGATCGACGGGTTCGATAGGAGATTCAACCAGCGGCACCAGCCTAGAGCCAAACGTCGCCGCCGCGCTCTCGTACGCCCTCGGATTCGTTTCGGGGATCGCGGTCTACGTGCTCGAAGACGACGATCGGTTCGTCCGCTTCCACGCCGCCCAGAGCATCGTGGTCTTCGGTGTGCTCGCCGTGGCGAACGCCGTGACAAGCGCAGTGTTCGCCGCCATCGGCATCGGCTCCGTCGCGGCATTGTTGAGTGGTCTCATCTCGTTACTGACGGTCGGTCTCTGGGTGTTCCTGATCGCCACGGCCTATCAGGGCAAAACCCAGCGGATTCCGGTCGCGGCCGACGTCGCCGACGAACTGTTCTCCGTATCGAGCGGAACGAGTCGAACGTCGTCGGGCGGCAGCGGCGGTGCAAACCTGGGAACGGCGACGGACACGGACGCGCTGGCGGCGCTTCGACAGCGCTACGCCCGTGGCGAGATCGACGAGGCGGAGTTCGAACGCCGGCTCGAACGCCTGCTCGAAAGCGAAGGTGCCGAGGGAAACCACTGGCACGAACCGGCCGAGACCGAACAGTCACGGTAAGCGCGGATCGACGGACGCCGCGCTCGTCGTCGATCAGTCCTCGATCGTTCGGCTGCCGCCTGGCGGCAGAAACTCCGCGATCAGATCGGGACTCGCGACCTTCCTGACGAACGACGTGTCCGCGAACCGTTCGCGGAACTCGCGGTAGAGGCGTTTCGCCGCGTCGTTCTGGGCGTACTGGCCCGGCTCGACGGTGATCGACGTTTCGGCGCGTGGCTCGATCGCCGCCGGCGGCCCGCCGATCACGCGGGTCTCGGGCTCGCAGACGATCCCAATCGCGGCCCCGACCGCGGTATCCTCGAAGTACGTGCGATCGCCCCGCACCGCGAACCCGCCCTTTTCGAGGTACTCGCCGCTCTCGGGCGTCTTCGATACCTGGTCCGGGCTCGCCATGTACGCGTCGCCGGCGAACCGTCCGCTTTTCCAGACAGAGGAGTACGAGACCGCGAACTGGGCGGTCTCCTCCAGCGTCGAGTCGGAAAACTCGATCTCCTTCGTGGACTCGCTCGGTCCAGTCGCCTTCAACACCGTGACCGGGCCGCCGGGGGCCTGGGTGTGGAAGAATCGATCGCCGCGGTCGAGGTATTTCTTCACGAGGTCCTCGTTCTGGTCGGCGCTGCGCCCGCCGAGCACGAGGAAGTCGTCGCTCGTGCGGAACCATCGGAACCGCTCGTACCACTGCTCGTTCTGCCTGACGGGGATCGACCGCCGATCGAGCCAGTCGATGTCCTCACCCTCGTCAGTGTCGGCCGATTCTATCCCGCTTTCGTCGCCGGCCTCCCACTCGTTGCGGCGGCGCTGGAGGGCTTCGAACTCCGCGCGGGTCTCGGCGACCGCCTCCTCCGCGCCCTCTTTTTTGCCCACGACGCGCTTCGCTTCCTTGTAGAGCCGGTCCGCGTTCTGCTCGACGCCCTCTCGGGGATCGAGTTCGACCGACCGGTCGTCGATTTCCACAGTTACAGTCCCCTCGCTCGGCGTGACGCCCGAAACGGCCTCGGCGGCCGCGATTCCACGGTCGGCCCCCTCCGCAAACCGTTCCTCGATGTCTTCCCAGCCGGTGCCCTCTTCGCGCGCGTTCCGTACCGTCGAGAGGATTTCGTCGACGAGGTCGTAATGGGCATACAGCGACTCGGCCTTCGCGCGCTCGGCGTCGGCCTGGTCCTCGAAGTCCTCGATCGCGTTCTCCTGCTGTTGGATGATCCGTTTTTGACGTTCGATGTCGTCCTCGAAATCGGGACGTTCCCGGCCGCCGCTCTCCTCGTCTTCGGTGGTGTCGAGCGCCATGAAGTACGTGTCGAGCGCCGCGGTGAACGAGTCGAATCCCTCGCTGTCGAACTCGGCGCGCTCCTCCAACGGGAACGGCGTTACGTCGACAGATGTGTCGTCCTCGCGGTAGAGTCGCGGCTCGAACGCGCCGCTCGACAGCTGGTCGGTAAGTCGTTCGGTCGCCTCGTAGAGCGCCGAAAACTCCTCCTCGCCCGAATCCTCGATGGCGAGTTCCTTCTCAACGCCGGCGCGGGTACACAGCTCCTCGGCGTACAGCCCGCCGAAATTCAACTGGGTGGCGAGCGTCCGGACGAGATCGGTGTTCGATTCGGCCATCCGCGCGGCGAATCCTTCACTACTGACTGCGAGCGGGTTGAAGCGCGAGGAGGGAAACTCGTAGGTCGCACCGGGTGCGACGGTTCTCGATTGGAGGCGGACGGTGTTGAGACAGTCGACCACCTCGTCGTTCGCGTCGAGCACGGCGATGTTGCCCTCGCCGAACAGTTCGGCCACGATCTTCGTGTTCTGGTCCTCGCGCTCGAATTCGAACGTGAGAACGCGATCGAAGCCGAACTGCGAGACGCCCGCGAAATCCGCGCCCGAGAGTCGATTCCGGAGCATCTTCGCGAAGCCCGGCGGCCGACCGGGCGCATCGGGAACGTGGTCGGGATCGACGACGTGAGCGCGTTTGGTTTCGCCGACCTCGATCAGGAGTTCGACCCGGCCGCGGTCGAAGTCGCGGAGTTTGAGCCGGAGGAGATCGTCGCCGTAGAGATAGGCCTTGTCGAGCTTCGCGCCCGCGTACCGACCGAGTTCGGTGACGAGGGCGGCGAGATCGACGCTGGTAAGCTCGCGCTTCGGGTCCATACCCGGCCTCCGGACGGCCAGGGAAAATGGGTGTCGCTACGTACGGGACATCAGTGTCGGCGTCAGCGTCGATCCGCCGACCCTCACTCGCTGTCGCCACGGAACGCCCGGAGCGAGACGAGCGCTACCGCCAGCTGCACGGCAGTCGTCCGGCGATCCGCGTTGAACAGGTTGTGGAACCACTCTTTCGTCCACGGCAGGAGCCCGAGCACGACTTCGGCGAAGAGGGCGACGGCAACCACGCCCGAGTACGCCCGTCCGCGCTGGGACGCCCCTGCAGCGATGCCCGCGACGCCGACCGCGATGTGTTCGACCGCATGCAGTCGGTTCATTCCCACGAGGCCGAGGACGCGCTCGCGCGAGAGCCCGCGGACGCCGACGGCCGCGAGGAAGAGGCCGAGCCTGGTCGCGAATCGGTCCTGTCGAGTCGGTGTCTCTTCGCTCATCGCTTCGACCACGCACGCCAGTGGCATAACCCCATCGACGAACCACGAACGGCAGTGTTCTCGGTCGGGGTTTCGTGTGTCTTCGATGGCGGTGGCGCGCGGGAGTACGTCGAAGACGCACGACTCGTGCGAGGTCTGCACGAGCGGTGGGCGGCGCGAGCGCAGCGAGGGCCGCCAAGCGAACGGGGAGGTACGACCCGTGAGCGAAGCGAGCGTCGCGAGCGGAGCGAATCGGTTGGGGGGAGTGGCCGTCGTGGTTGGTGGTGGAATGCCAGTTGCCGGACCGCGAACGAGCGGAGCGAGTGAGCGGCTTTTTTAGTCCACCGGAAGACTCGCTTCGCTCGCCTTCCGAGCCTCCGTTCGCTTCGCTCACGGAGACAGGTTTTTGCGACAAGTGGTCGGCGAGCGACGCGAACCGACCCGAGGAGGAAAAAAGTGGGAGTCGAATCGGCTGGAGAGGGAGTGGCCTGCGATCTCTCATTTGCGTCGGAATTCACTGGGGACGAAGCGGTTGTCACCAGTAAAGCCGAAAACAGGGCTGTCGACGCTGTACTCCGCGACGAGTCATGTCGAATGTGTTCGATCGTCCACAGTACATCGTCGATAGTCCGCGTCTACGGTTCCAGCCGATGGGCGATCCGCTCGCCGGTGTCGAGCCCGTTTCGGAGCGCGAGGTGGACCCGCCCCTCGCCCGCGACCCAATCACCCGCAAAGAAGAGATCGTGGTCCCCGGCACGGTCGAGCGGTTCGGCCGCGACCGCGTCGCCCGGCTGGGCGTAGCGCCACCCCTTATAGTCGGCCCAGTCCGGATCGGCGAGCCGATCGTCGTCGAGCAGGTCGGCAGTCAGGGCGGCGGCGTCCGCCACGACCGCGTCGGACGGGTCGTCGATCCGACCGGCCGACCAGTCCGCCCCCAGCTGGACGATCAGCAGACCCTCACCATCGGGGACGTGACCTGGTTTGCACTCCTCGCGCGAGCACCACCCGATCTCGTGGTCCTTGTCGGTGTTCACGAGCGCGTAGTACGGCCGATCGAGCGCGAAGGGGTAGTGCAGTACCGCAGTAATGGTCGGCCGAAACGTCACGTCCCGAACGGCGGTTTCGAGGCCGTCACGGAGGTCGTTGTCCCACTCGGTGGTCGCGAGCAAGTCGGCGGTCTGCGGTGCTGGCGGGGTGAGAAGCAGCGAGTCGTGTCGCCCGAGATCGGTCCCGTCGGCGTCCGTGAGTGCCCAGCCTCCGTCGACACGCTCGATACCGCCGACGCGGGTCGATTTCTTGACGGTGGTGTCCGTCCGCTCGAACAGCCGTTTCGCGAGCTGGGTGATCCCCGCGCGGTACGTCCACTTGTGGCCGTCCGTGTCGCGGCCCTCGCTGACCGTCCCGTCGGCGTCGAACGTCCAGACCGGCCCCTTGGCCTCGACCAGGCCGTCGGTGTCGAGCGTTTCGGTGACGAGGTCGGTCACTCGCGCGTCCTCGTCCTTGAAATAGTTCGCGCCGTGGTCGTACCGACAGCCGTGCTTGCGGCGGGTGGCGGCGCGGCCGCAGACGCCGCGGCTCTTCTCGAAGACGGTAACGTCGACCGCAGTGTTCCGTAGTGCGTACGCCGCCCCTGCGCCCGCCGCGCCAGCCCCGACAATAGCGACCGTAGCCTCCTGGCTGTTCTCGTGATCTTCCATCGCCCCGTCTATGCGCTCGGCGGTCTTAACTCGCCGTCAAGCGATGCTCGATATCCCTCGAAACAGTCGTGACGAGCCACCCAAAATCAACGCACGAAACCGACTCCGCACCACGGGGTTGCGGTCCGTTGCGTGGCATCACCCATATGACCTTGCCCCATTACCATCCTTTTGTGCCACCGTAATAAATGAATTGGCCGATTTCGGGTATGTATGCCGTTCGCACAGCCGTTTTTGGATCGCGGTCGCCCCGCTATCAGCCGATTCATCCGGTAATCGGTCCGTCGGCCAGTCCGCCTGATCGGCCGGATCGAACGCAGCGAACGCGATCGGGCACGATTACAGCCGCTTCGAGACGTAGGGGCCGTCCTGATGGTAGCCCCGATTGCGGTAGTATTCACACCGACCTTTTGCTACACTCGGTCGTTCCACTCCCTCGCTGGCAAAAGGTCGATCAAAAGCCATCGTCACCCTCTCCGAGGGTTCCTCGGCCCGCTCGCTCACCCCGTTCGCTCGCGGCAGGGCTACTGGCGCACGCCACATGACCGCACAGCACCGTAGAAGCCCTCAGTCGCTTCGCTCCTTCGCCCTTCATCCACCAGGAACCACACCGCAACGCCTCCACGCCGGCGGTCACGCGCGACCTACCGCCACATTTCACAACCGCTTCGAGACGTACGAGCCGTCCTGGTGGTAGCCCCGGTCCCGGTAGTATTCTCGCGCGCCGATGCCGCTGATGACGCTGAGTTTGTCGAAGCCCGCGTCGGCGGCCATCGACTCGGCGTGGCCGAGGAGTTTTCCGCCGTACCCCTCGTGCTGCCAGTCCGCACTCGTCTCACCGACTTCGACCATCGGGCCGTAGACGTGGAGTTCGCGCACGATCGCCGCGTTCTGTAACTCGCGTCGAACCGGGTCATTTGGGTAGCGGAGGCGACAGAAGCCCACCAAGAGATCGCGATCCGAGTCCTCGTAACTGATGAACTGTTCGGTGCCGCCACCGGACTCGTAAGTGAGAACGTCGCGTTCGACGTTTTCGGGCGGCTGGTCGTTCATCCCAACCTCGCGACACCGAATGCAGTCACACGTCCAGCCGTGATCGTCCATCCGCTTGCGCGCGAGTTGGCGGAGGTTCGACTTCCAGACGCCCGCGTCGATGAAGTCCGCCGGAATGTCGCGCTGCACCCGCTGGAGCCGGACGTACTTCGGAATCATCGACTTGATTTCGGCCACCAGTTCGGCGGCGGTCTCGTTGTCGAGCGGCTCGATCTCGTCGCGTCGCCACATGTCGTAGGTCGCGGTGCCGCGAACGACGAGCATCGGATAAATCTTGAGGTAGTCCGGCCGCCACTCGCTCTCCTCGAACAGCCGTCTGAAGTCCTCGATGCACATCTCCCGATCCATCCCGGGCTGGCCGGGCATCATGTGAAAGCCGACTTTGAACCCCGCATCGCGAAGCCGGCGGTTGGCATCGACGGAGGCCTGAGTGCCGTGGCCCCGGTGCATCGCCCGATTGATTTCATCATACGTCGTCTGTACGCCGACCTCGACTTTCGTCCCGCCGAGGTCGAGCATCCGGTCGATCTGCTCGGGATCGCACCAGTCGGGTTTGGTCTCGAAGGTCGTCCCGATGTTTCTGATCCGGCCGCGCTCGTTTTCGGCGATCACGTCTTCGAGGTACTCGAACTCGCGCTCCGCGGGGTCCTGGGCGAAGCTCTCGGTCTCCGAAGGATGAGGCTCGGCGTCGGGATCGAAGTCGTTCATCGCTGCGAGCGCGCGCTTGACGAACCACTCTTGGTAGTCGTGGCTCCGGGCGGTCATCGTCCCGCCCATCAGGATCAACTCCACTTTGTCGACGGGATGGCCGATCTCGCGGAGCTGATTGAGTCGGAGGGTGACCTGGCCGTAGGGGTCGTACTCGTTCTGGACGCCGCGCGCCGCGGCGGGTTCGTGGCCGGTGTAGCTCTGCGAGCTCGAAAACTCCGAGTCGGGGCCACCGGGACAGTAGAGACACTTGCCGTGGGGACAGCCCTGTGGCGAGGTCATGATCGCCACCGGCGAGACGCCCGAGGCGGTCCGGACGGGTTTGCGCCGGAGCACCTGCTCCAGCTCCTCGCGACAGCCCTCGGGCGCGCGATCGAGGAGCTCGGAGTTTTTGGGAACCTTCGGTGAGGAAAACCGTCCGCACGCCTCGCGCTTTGCGGCCTCGACGCCGTCGCGTTCGAGGTCGCCATCGAGGATTTGCTCGATCAG
>Ga0136574_100787_pt1 | contig 11283 bp, 13 predicted proteins | sample AntDeeMetagen134_FD_101383 | JGI IMG/M metagenome (GOLD analysis project Ga0136574, IMG submission 101383) | Saline lake microbial communities from Deep lake, Antarctica - Metagenome #134 | ecosystem: Environmental > Aquatic > Non-marine Saline and Alkaline > Saline | place: Antarctica: Deep lake...
CCGATAGGGACGGGAAGGTTGAAATACACTATTCTGATGCCACCGAGGCATTCAATATCGATGTAGATATTGTTCAAGATCCGGATAGCATCAGACAAGTTGATTCCATTGATCCAGCTAACATTCAAGTGGGAAGTATCGGTCTAGATATCGAGTTCCGATTACCTTTCCATCTTCTCGAAGACACCCTATTCAATCTTGGATCTTTAGTGAACTACCTAGAAGATGGATTCAATAGCGAAATCAGGGGTAGCTTCAGCGATGGAAGCCTCGTTATTTCACCGGTTGATGACGGATTGACGATAGACGATTGGATCGAAGAAGAACAGTTCGACATCAGTTTGTTACTGACCACCGAGGGGGAAGACAGGACGGAAGTGGAATTCTTCCCAGACCGAGCCGTTGTCAAATCCAATAAAAGGGAAATTGACGCGCAAACGGTGCGGTACACGAAAGAACTGCTGCTGAACTACTATCTATGACCTACCTCAAAGGCACAATCCGGAATGATGACTTGAAGACCATATTGAACGCAGTCACTGTGCTAGTTGAAGAAGCTCGCGTTTTCTTGGAAAATGGTGAAGTGTTAATTAGAGGCACCGATCCTGCCGGTGTAGGTATAGTTCAAATCACGATTTCAGAAGACGCATTCGAGAACCCAGAAATCCGCCAAGCGAGCATGTGTCTGGATTTCACAGAACTGACCGACATGGTAAACACGGCAGACGCTGATGCCGATGTTCATATCCAGGTTCATGAACACGACATGGAAATTGATGTCTTAGATCTTGACTTCTCGTCAACTTTAATCGATCCAGAAGCTTTGGACAGTGACCAAGCTATACCAGATCTGGATCTTCCTGCTGAAGTGGTCATTAGCAGTTCCGCATTCAAACGGGGCATCCAAGCTGGCAATTTGGCAGCTGAACATATTGAATTCGGTATTAGCGAAACTGATCCAGCATTCTATATGCGGGCAAGGGGTGACAGTAACGAGGTTGTGATGGAAAAGAAAGAAGAAGATCTTGGTGCGCTGACCGCCGATTCAGTCAGTTCCACGTATTCCCTGGATTATTTGACCGAGATCCGCGGATCGGTTCCAACAGATACGAACATCAGGATCAACCTGGGAGACGATCATCCAGCCGAAATATCATTTGATCTTGTGGACGGGAACGCGACGGTTACATACTTCTTGGCCCCAAGACTTGAACCGGGTTCGTGATTCTACCGGTGGCTGATCTGGATTCGTCCGATTCCGTAGCTTAGATTGAAGTGCCAGCCCCCGGTAGTTCCATCTAACCATGTCCGATGATGATTTCGTACACATAGGTGGGGAAGCAGTAGCAGGGAAAGACGACATCGAAGCCATGCAATCGAAGATCAAAGAACTAGAAAATCGGATCGATGAACTGGAAGAAATCGTGATGGAATAGCCCTGCTCGGGCAGTCCGTGGGAAAGGCATAGGTCGGATCAGCCTGTAGCTTCTGCTGGGGTCTGACGCCATACCCTCGTGTCGGACCCCTTTTGCGGAACGGCCCCTATACAGTCCTATCACATGACTTTAACGAAGCGCATCATCCCCTGTATCGATGTCGATCTCGACAAAGACGGCGAGCCGGCGGTCTATACTGGTGTGAACTTCGAGGACCTTGAACACACCGGCGACCCAGTCGAAATGGCGCGGCGGTACAACGAGGCCGGCGCGGACGAGTTCGTGTTCCTCGACATCACCGCGTCGGCCGACGGCCGCGAAACGATGCTCGATGTCGTTTCTCAGGTTGCGGACGAGGTGTTCATTCCTCTCACTGTTGGTGGCGGGATTCGCACCCGCGAGGACATCCGAGAGACGCTCCGAGCCGGGGCTGACAAGGTCTCGATCAACACCGCCGCGCTCCAGAATCCGAGTCTCATCACCGAGGGGGCGACGGCCTTCGGCAGCCAGTGTATCGTGATCTCGGTCGACGCGCGCCGGCGGTACGACGAGGCCGGCGAACATTACGAACGCGTCGACGGCGAGTCGTGCTGGTTCGAATGCACAGTGAAAGGCGGGCGCGAGGGCACCGGCCGAGATGTCGTCGAGTGGGTGCGCGAGGCCGAATCGAGGGGCGCGGGCGAGCTGTTCGTCAACTCGATCGACGCCGACGGGACGAAGGACGGCTACGATGTCCCGCTGACGCGGGCGGTCTGTGATGGGGTCTCGACGCCGGTCATCGCCTCGTCGGGCTGTGGCGGTCCCGCGGACGCCCACGAGGTGTTCGCGGACGCGGATGCGGACGCGGCGCTCGCCGCATCGATCTTCCACTTCGACGAGTACTCGATCCGCGACGTGAAGGAGTATCTCGCTGATCGCGGCGTTCCGGTGCGGCTGTGAGGACCGCGTCCGGCCAGGCGATCGGCAGCGTCGTGATCGGTGGGAAGGCATCGTCACGATCGCTACCATCGTATGGCTGCACAGGACGACGCGGATCACGGCGGGGGAGGCTCCATCCCCACGGCGAGGACGATCGCGGAGAGGGATACGGCTTCCGAGGGAGACGTTCGCCAGCCGTGGTGTAGCGGGGCTGGGTCGAACGTGGCGGAGCTACCGGCGATTTCCTGGTGGCATGTCCGGCAGCTCACTCGGTCAGCGGGAGGACGATCCCGAAGCCGAACACCGAGACGAAGGCGACGAGAATGCCCACGACTTCGCCGTCGACGAGCAGGGTTCGCTCCCAGCCGGGGAGCGGTCCGGCCACCGCGGGACCGATGGCGGAGCCGGCGACCCCGAGAACGAACAGTGCGACGCCCAGCGCGACCCCGTACTTGGTCAGTCGTCCGTAGTCGAGATCCCCGTAGCGGGCCATACTCGTGATTCGAGCGGGTGACGATCAAACCGGTTTCGGTTCGGCCGCTCGAAGCGCAACTGCTTTTGGGTTGCGATGAGTAGCGACGCCAATGCAGGAACCGTTGTTGCAACTCGGGGCGGAGTTCGGTGCGGCTGCCGTCCGTGCGATCGGTGCGGTGTGTGCGGCCGCCCTCGGTATCGTGGTCGAACTGAACGGACTCCAGACACTCGATGCGAACGTCGGCGTCGTCGGGGTCTTGATGACGGTACTCGGCTGCCTGCTGCTCGTCATCGGCTATATCCTCGCGAACGACGCGATCGATCTGGTGCGAGCGCAGCGCCAGCCGACGAACTGAGTCGTTTTTGAGCGCGCTCTCAGGCCGCCTGGAACGCGTCGCGGAACGTCGTCGTCATCTCGCCCACCCGATCGGCCCCGGCTTCGAGTGCGTTGAGCGGCTCGGTGCCATCCTCGGTTCGAACCGTGAGAATGGGATCGGTCTGGCCGCCCGACTGCTCGGGGTTCACGTCGTACGTGGCGGCGATCACACCTGAAGTTTCGAGCAGCGCGCCTTTGAGCACGTTCATGAACGTGTGATCCTCACCTTCGATCTCGATCGCCAGTTCGTCGTCCTCGCTTTCGATGACCCGCAGATCCATACTCATACTTCGGCGTCGCGCGCTTCAACCTGACGACTGACGACTGGCGGATCGTGATCGGGCCAACGGACCGACGTATGCACGCGACAGAGTGAAACCGTCGCAGTCCTTCGCTCCCGCATGGCCCCGTGGCAGACGCTCGCACGGATCGCGGTGGTCCTCGCAGCCGCGATCTCGCTGGGGGCTATCTATCGTCTCGACGGGTGGGGAAAATGGGTGCCGGCACTCCGCGCGCGCTTTCTGGCCGGTGTCCCGTGGGGAACACTTCTCACAGTGGCCGGGCTGCTCTGGGTGTATCTGTTCGTCCAGAACGGCCTCCAGAGCTGGTACTGGCCGGTCGTCCTCCCGTTCCGGGCGTGGTCGTATCTCTCCCCCCTCGGGATGGCGGTCGCGTCGTTCGCCCACGTCGGGCCGGGCCACCTCGTGGGGAACCTCGTCGGCGTCTGTACGTTCGGTGTTGTCGCCGAGTACGCGTGGGGACACTACCCCACCGAGCGCGGCGCGTCGACGTTCTCGTCGCTCGGGACCAACCCCTACGCTCGCGCGCTCGCCATCCCCGTCGCATCGATCGTCGTCGGCCTGGTCGTAGCGGTGTTCTCGATCGGCCCGGTGATCGGCTTTTCGGGCGTGGTGTTCGCGTTCGCCGGAGTCGCGCTGGTGCGCTACCCGCTGACGACGGTGATCGCGCTCTCGGCCAGTGGCGTCGTTCGGCTCGTGTATCGCGCGCTCCGGAACCCAGTAGTCCAGTCGAGCGCCGAACCCTCGTTCGGGACGCCGTGGTGGTCTGGGATCGCGATCCAGGCCCATGCCATCGGACTCCTCATCGGGGTCTTGATCGGTGTCGCGCTCTGTCGCCGGCGAAACGTTCGGCCCACGGCGAGTCGGCTCTGGCTCGGTACCCTCTTGTTTGCCGTGGGGCAGTCGCTCTGGGCGGTCTACTGGTTTCGGGGCAACGGCGAGTACGTGCTCTTCCGGGCGATCGGTGCGGTGCTCGTCTTCGGTCTCGCGCTCGTCGTCGCGGCGAGCGTCGCCGCCCCCGATCGCCTGGCGCTTCCGCGGCCACGTCTGCGGGGTATCGAGCACATCGCCGAGTTCGACTGGACCGGGGGCGTGAAGCGGCGGACGGCCTCGGCGGGCGTCATCATGCTCGCGCTCGCGGTGCTCGCCGCGCCAGCCGTTCCGGTGAACCTCACGACCGTCGATACACCGGCCGAGGAGGTGTTCGCCTCCGGAGCCGGTGCCGGCCCCCAGCCCGGACTCGACGCCGACGTTTCCGTCCGGGACTACTCCGTGAGCTATACCGAGAACGTCACGAACCGGAAGGTGTCGGTGTTCGACATTTCGGCGTTCGGGGAGACGACCCAAGTACGAGCCAGCGGCGTGATCGTCGAGAGCGAGGATCGCCACGTCTGGACCACCGCGATCCAATCCAGCGAGCTGGCGTTCGACGGGCGGTCGGTGGTCAAGCTCGGCGGGCTCGGCTGGAGTGAAACCGTGGCGGCCAACCGGAACGGCTGGCAGGTCGTCGGCGGCGGCCACGCCTACAAGGTGTATCTCAACGGGCCAAGCGAGGGCCGACAGCTCGCGTACCGCTCGGCACCCGCGACCGCGGAGCCGGTCATCGCGGGCAAGAACATCTCGCTCGCCCCTCAAACGACGGGATTCGATCTCGTCGTCTCGCGGAACAACGAAACGCTCGGTAGCGTTCCGCTCCCGAAGAAGGGAACGACCGCGCAGGTGGCGAACGTCACCTTCGACCGGAAGGAAAAGCGTCTGTTCGCCGTCGCCGGGCAGACACGGGTCCGAGTGGCGAGCCACGAGTCCTACGAGTGAGTCGCCGAATCAGTCCCACGCGACCCGGAACACCTCGGCGTCCACAGTCCGAGAGTCGGCGTCGTGGAACTCGAACTGCCGCGGGAGATCGAGTTCCGCGCCGTAGGCCCGGGTCACCTCGCCACCGTTGTCGTCGGCGAACGCTTCGACGAATCCAGAACTGTCGGCGTTGTGAACAGAATAGGAGACCGTCGCCACTCGGGCGGCGGTGGCGAGAAACGCCCGATCGGCGTGTTCGTTGTCGTTCTGCGCGCCGAACGGCGGGTTCATCACGACCGTCGTGGGCGTGTCGGTCTCACCGGTCCCGTCGTCGGCCCCTGCGTTCGATTCGGCCCGCGAGCGAAGCGGCGCGTCGGTCGCGTCGGCCCGGACCCACGAGATGTCGGCAGTAGTGCCGACCCGGCGCTCGTTGGCCCGCGCGGTCCGCAACGGATCGGGATCGATATCGATCCCGACGACCGACTCCGGCCCGCGGAGCGCTGCACCGAGCGCGAGCATCCCGGTGCCGGTGCCGAGGTCAAGCACGGGCCGCCCCTCGATGTCGCCCTGCAGGTCCGCGACGTGGATCAGGTGGGCCGCGAGATCGGGCGGCGTGGGGTACTGTTCGAGACCGACTTGTGGGTCCTCGAACCCCGCGACCACCGCGAGTCGCTGGGCCAGCGCGCTCACGGAACTCATCGTCGGCGATACCCAACGGACATACGAAAAGGTTTGGTAATTCTCATCAGTAATCCGATCCGGGCCAAAGCTAAGGCACGAGCCACCGTCGATGTCGGTGACGATGGCTGAACTCGATCCCCAGGTGCGGCAGTTGCTCGATCTGCTCGACCAGCAGCGTGCGCCGCCGACCCACGGAGTGTCGGTCGACACCGCGCGCGACCAGCTCGACGAGCTGTTCTCCACGCTCGATCCCGAGTCCGTCGGCGACGTGCAGAACCTCACGATCGAGGGTCCGGCGGAGCCGATCCCGGTACGGGTGTACGCACCCGAAGACGAACCCGACGAGCCACTCGGCGTGTTCGTCACGTTCCACGGCGGCGGGTGGGTGCTCGGCGATCTCGACACCCACGACCCGTTCTGTCGCGCGGTGACGAACGCGGCCGACTGTCTCGTGGTCTCTGTCGACTACCGCCGCGCCCCCGAGCATCCGTTCCCGGCGGCGGTCGAGGACTGCTACGCGGTCGTCGAGTGGGCTGCGGAGTACGCGGGCGATCTCGGCGGCAACCCGGAGAAAGTGGCGGTCGGCGGCGACAGCGCGGGCGGGAACCTCGCGGCCGCGATCACGCTGCTCGCACGCGACCGCGGCGGCCCCGACCTGTGTCACCAATCACTGCTCTACCCTGGAGTCAACTCTCCCGTCCACACCGAGTTCGACTCCTACGAGGAGAACGGAGAGGGCTACTTCCTCGAACGCGAGAGCATCGAGTGGTTTCAGGAGCGCTACATCCAGAACGACCTCGACGCGCGCAACGAGTACGCCGCGCCGCTGTTGGCGCGCGACCTCTCGGGTCTGCCGTCCGCGACCGTCATCACCGCGGGGTTCGACCCGCTTCGCGACGAGGGGATGGCCTACGCCGACCGGCTCGACGACGCCGGCGTTGCAGTCTCCCACGAGCACTTCTCCGGGATGATCCACGGGTTCGTGAGCATGCTCGACGTGGTCGATCGGGCCCACGACGGGATCGAGACGGCCGCCGACGGCCTCCGAGACGCGTTCGACACACAGGCCCGATAGCCCGGCAGGCTGACAGGCGCTGACCGGCGACGGAACTCGATTGCCGGTACTCCGTGGATGGCCGGTTTTTGCCCGCTTTCGCCACGGATTTCCCCGCCAAACGGCTATGCCTGTTGATGTCGGAGGATCTATTTACGCCGCTCGAACTGCGCGAGACCCGCGTCCCGAACCGGGTGATGGTCTCGCCGATGTGTCAGTACTCTTGTGAGAAAACGGACGGTCTCGCGACCGACTGGCATCTCGTGCATCTCGGCAGCCGTGCGGCCGGCGGAGCCGGGATCGTGATGACCGAGGCGACCGCGGTCGAGTCTCGGGGACGGATCTCGCCACAGGATCTGGGACTCTGGAGCGACGAACATGGAGAGGCGCTCGCGCCGGTCGCGGAGTTCATCGAGGACCAGGGATCGGTGCCGGCGATCCAGCTCGCCCACGCCGGCCGGAAGGCGTCGAAAACCCGTCCGTGGGACGGCAGCGAACCGCTCCAGCCCGACGAGGGCGGCTGGGAGACGGTCGCGCCGAGCGCCGAGCCGTGGCCCTACGATGACGGGGCGACGGCGACCGCCGAGATGACCCAGGCCGATATCGAAGACGTGATCGATTCGTTCGGGGCAGCGGCCGAGCGCGCTCGCGACGCAGGATTCGCGATTGCGGAGGTTCACGCCGCTCACGGCTATCTCCTCCACGAGTTCCTCTCGCCCGTGACGAACCGCCGCGAGGGCGATTATGGTGGTTCGTTCGAGGACCGGACGCGGATCGTTCGCGAGGCGACCGCCGCCGTCCGGGAGGTCTGGCCCGACGAAAATCCAGTGTTCGTCCGTCTCTCCGCGACCGACTGGCTGCCCGATCGGGCGTCGTGGACGGTCGAGGACTCGGTGCAGCTCGCCGACGATCTCGCGGCTGTGGGAGCGGACCTGATCGACGTGAGTGCTGGTGGGCTCCATCCCGATCAGGAGATACCGTCGACGGGCCCGAACTATCAGGTCCCCTACGCACAGCAGGTCCGCGAGGAAAGTGACCGCGAAATCGCGGTGGGTGCGGTCGGCGGGATCTCCTCACCTGTGCAGGCCGACGCGATCGTGCGTAACGATCGGGCCGACCTCGCGATCCTCGGGCGCGAGCATCTCCGCGATCCGTACTTCTCGCTCCACGCCGCCGAGACGCTCGATCGCCCGGGGGAAGCCGAGCCGCCGTTGCAGTATCGCCGTGGCTTCCAATGATCCGACCGTCGTCGAGCGCCGACCGGCACGCGGGACTCTGGATGTCGAACGGTGCTCAAGCTGGACCGTCACTCTCACAATCACTGCTCTCGAACGATCGACATAGCTGATGAACCAGACCAGTTCGGATCACAGCCGGCACGCATCGCCCCGAGATACGGTCGAGTGATGCGGAGACGGGACTATCTCCGCGGGCTGGGCGCGATCGCCGGTATCGTCGGTCTCGCGGGCTGCTCGTCGGATACATCCGAGGAGTCGACCACCGGAACGACCGCCCGACAGCCAGCGGGAACCGCGACCAACGAGTCACGAACCGAACGCACCGCGACGGGATCGGCGACCGATCGACCGACCGATGGATCGGCAACCGCCCGGACGACCGACAGCTCGACGGCCCAGCCGACGGCCACGGCGACGGCAACGACCACGGCGACGCCGACGCCAGCCCCGACGCCGGAGCCGCCCGCGAACCGGCTGTTGCTCGCGCCGGCGTTCGGTGCGGGCTGGGGGTACGCCGACGGCTCCGTGCCCCGAGTGCGGGACAACGGCACGATAACGGCGCTGTATCGCGATACGGAGCCGTACACACGAACCGTTCGGACACGGCTCTGGCGATGCGAGGGGCAGACGCTCGACGCGCTCGGCGGGATGTGTTCGCTCGGGACCCTTCCGGATCGGTATCGCTCGCGGGAGGACATCGAGACGGCCAGTCCCGCGATCGATGAGACCGCGTTCGCGTGGTGGTCGTCGGGCGACGCGAGAACCGACATCGAGGTCGTCGCGGCCGATCACGTGTTCCGGATGAGCCACATGCCGCCCACGACACAGGGGAACGGGGGCAGTAGCTCGCTGCCCGGTCGCGACGCGCGGCTGACTGAACTCGTCGAGTTGGCACGACAGCAAGCGGCGAAGCTCCCCACGTCCGGCTGAACTGCGGCGTCGGTGCGAGATTTGTCTCTCGATCGTTCTCGCCGCTGTCCCATCCGAAAAACGCCCGATCGACTGCCGGGGCCGAAAGAGGCTACTGTCGGTCGGTCGTTCGTGGCGACGATGGCAACCGAAAACCGGAGCGACACGTTCGACATCGGCGGCGAGGACACGGTGCATCGACTGGGATTCGGCGCGATGCGCCTCACCGGTGAGGAGATCATCGGCCCGCCCGACGACGAGGAGGGGGCGCGAGAGGTCCTCCAGCGCGCGACCGAGCTTGGCGTCGATTTCATCGATACCGCCGATTCGTACGGCCCAGCGGTCTCTGAGCGGCTGATCGGCGAGGCGCTCGCACCGTACGACGACGCGTTCGTCGCCACGAAGGGCGGGCTCTGGCGCGACGACCGCGACGGCGCGTGGCCAAAGTGCGGCGAGCCTGGCTACCTCCGCAACGCGATCCTTGGCAGCCTCGATCGCCTCCGGACCGACCAGATCGACCTGTATCAGTTCCATCGTCCCGATCCGGATGTCGATTACGAGGAGTCGGTGAACACCTTCGCGGAGTTCAAGGACGAGGGGAAGGTCAACCACGTCGGCGTCTCGAACGTCTCGGTCGAACAGCTCGAAACCGCCCGCGACGTGGTCGAGATCGCCACCGTCCAGAACCAGTACAACGCCGGCGACCGTGAGCACGAGGAAGTGCTCGAATACTGCAAGGACCACGACATCGGCTTCATCCCGTGGGCACCGCTCGGCTCTGGAGAGCTCGACGGCCTCGACGAGGTCGCGGCCAACCACGACGCCACCGAGTACCAGGTCGGCCTCGCGTGGCTGCTCCAGCACTCGCCGGTAATGCTCCCGATCCCGGGTACGTCGAGCGTCGACCATCTCGAAGAGAACGTCGCGGCCGGGGAGATCGACCTCTCTGACGACGAGATCGCAACGATCGAGAGCTGAGAACGCCCGCAGTCGTCCCAAGCGTTTTGTTCAGTAGCGTCGTCCGTTGGCTATGGTCGAGAGCGTGGAGCAGCGGATCGTGAGATTCGATCTGGTGATGGCGTGTGTGACGGTCGCCAACGGCTTCGTTCTCGCGTCCGGGCTCGGCCTCCAGCCAGGCAACATCGTCGCTGGAACTGCCGTCGCGTTGGCCACCACAGTTCTCCATGTGGGTGCGGACCGGAGCCGTCTCGGACTCTGGATGTTCGTTGTCGTCGGCGTTCTCGTGGTGGCCGGCCTCGTTTTCGTGATGGTTGAACTCGCGACGGCGGGAACCGAGTCGTGGGTTTTCGGCGTTATTCCGGGTGGAATGGTCGGGCTGGGCGTCGGCTGGCTGCTGAACCGGGTGCTGTTCGGCGTCGTCGGGTCGGTTCCCGAGACGCGGGTCGAGCGAGGACTCCGATGGTCATGGTAGGTTCCAGCCGAGGACACCACCCAACTGACAGTCAGTAGAAGGGTGGCGTGCGGGGGCGCGTGTTCGACGTGCGACACCTTCTCCATCGATTCGCGTCTCGGAGGCAGTCGATCAGGGGGTTGTGAGATGCTGAAACGCCCTGTCTGCGAGCTGTTTCAACCAGATGGTCGAACGTTCTGGATCATTACCGTGCTTGACCACGCCATTCGTACCACGGGTGACACCTCACCCAAAAGTACTTATCCCTGTGCTCAGTTCAACATATATATTGAGTATGGTTCGAAACACAAATCAGGCGGACGCGTCAGAAGACAGCGATCAGGACCGTGAGACGGAGTACGAGATGACCCGACGACGCACGGTATTGAAGACGGGTGCGGCGATGATCGCTGGGACCGCCATCGCGGGCTGTCTCGGCGGCAACGGCGACAACGGCAGCAACAGCAGCAACGGCAGCAACGAAAGCGGAGCCGGGACGAGCGGAGGAACCGATACGTCGATGGGAGAAAATGGTACCACGATGGACAACGGTACCACAATGGGCAACGGCACCTCGATGGAGAACGGTACCTCGATGGAGAACGGTACCTCGATGGAGAACGGTACCTCGATGGAGAACGGTACCTCGATGGAGAACGGTACCTCGATGGAGAACGGTACCTCGATGGAGAA
>Ga0136574_100800_pt1 | contig 11187 bp, 9 predicted proteins | sample AntDeeMetagen134_FD_101383 | JGI IMG/M metagenome (GOLD analysis project Ga0136574, IMG submission 101383) | Saline lake microbial communities from Deep lake, Antarctica - Metagenome #134 | ecosystem: Environmental > Aquatic > Non-marine Saline and Alkaline > Saline | place: Antarctica: Deep lake...
ATGCTGCTCTTCCCGAGGGTAGAACCAGTCCGTATCGACGCCGTGCGGAATCATCGCCACGTCGTCTTCGTCGAGCCCGTACTGTGTCGTCAACTGCTCGTAGGCGTGATCACTAATCGCGATAACCTGATCTGCATCACGACCCGCCAAGTAGTCCATCACGATGTTCATCGGATGGAAGAAGAACTTCAACAGGTAATCCGCAGGCGTCTCCAGCGCAACCGCCTTCGTCTCCCCGAGCGATGTCCCGTGACTCGTGACCACGACCGGCGCGTCGATGTCGTTGAACGGCGTTACCGCGACCGTCGACGCTGGCATCATCGTCCCGTGAATCACGTCGTACTGTTCGAAGTCGATCACACGACGGGCTCTGAAACTGAACCACAACGTCTCGAAGGTGACGAGCTTCCGTCGCGCCTTGCAGATCCGATGCACCGTTACGTTGTCGTGTACATCGGCCGATTCGTCCGGACTGTCGATCCACTGCGTGTAGACATCAACATCGTGTCCCCGTTCGGCGAGCCCGTTCGCGAGCTCGTGCGCGTACGTCTCTGCGCCCCCGACGCCAGGAGGAAACTGCTTCGAGATGATACAAACGCGTAGTGACTCGTCCATACTACTCCTTGTACCCCAGCGCACTCAATCGTCGCTCGATTTCCTCGTCGACGTCGTCATCGGACTCGACTTCGCCGCCGTTCTCGACCCGAACGCGTTCCTCGACGTGCGCTTCGAGCTCTGCTCGGAGCCCTCGATCGGGTACCTCGGTGAACTCGATCCTCCCAGTGTCGGTATCTCGTTCACAGAAGCACGCTCCCTCAGTAGTCCGGACCGCGTACCGACGGAGATGACTGTACTCGTCTTCGCCGCGCGCCTGCGAGTACATGCGCCGGTCCTCATCCACGTCGTCCAACAACGAAACCCCTGCCGTACCGCCGAACACAGACTCGATCGTCCGTGCGATGTCCAGCGTGCTCGCAGGCGCGTCCACCGTTTCACTCCGCCCGCCAGGCGGCCGCACGAACAGCGGTACGTGCGTGATCTCGTCGTGGAGGTATCGCGGATGTTCGTAATAGCCGTGTTCGCCGAAGGCGTCCCCATGGTCGGCTGTTACAATTACGAGTGACTCCTCCAGTAGCTCGCGCTCACGCAACTCCTCCAAAAACACGCCAATCTCTGCGTCGTTGTACCGGATTTCGCCGTCGTACAGGTCGATTAGCCACTGCCGTTCGTCTTCGGTGATCGACTCTGGATTGTCGATGGCGCGCTGGTACAGCGACTGGGCGTCACGGCCGGATAGCCCGCGATCGGCGTACCGCGTGGCATACTCGCCCGGCGGCTCGTAGGGGCCGTGCGTGTCCATGTAGTGGTTCCACAGGAAGAACGGCTCGTCGCCGTCAAGTCCGTCCAGCCACGATAGCGACCGCTCGTTGATCTCGTCGGCCCGCGCGTAGTGGCGATTCCGGAGCTTGTCGAACGCCCGCTGGGCCAGCGCGATCAGCTTGTTCTGCCCCAGATGCAGGTCGTCGTCGAAGTGGTCGAACCCCCGGTCGAAGCCGTACGCCCGCGAGACGAATGGGTTCGAGTGAAAGCCGGCGGTCGCCAACCCCTCCTCGGAGAGCGTCGATGCCACCGTCTCCGTCGCCAGGTGGTACCCCGAATCGATGGCGATGTCCGGGTACTCGCCAGTCAACAGCGCGGGTACCGCTTCCCGCGTGTGCGAACTCGCGCTGTAGGCGTTGGTGAACCGGATGCTCTCGTCGGCGAATTCGTCAAGAACGGGAGACGTGTCTCGGCCGTAGCCGTAACACCCGAGGTGGTCGGCGCGGAGAGCATCGAGCGACAGGAGGACCACGTTCTGTAGCGGTTCAGCCATCATTAGATTTCTCTCCGCATGGTGTATTATCTCTTACGGGAGTGATACTTAAGTTACTGACCTACGAGACTACAGTATGTGGCGTTCTCTTAACGAATTCTACCAGGGAATACACCTTTCTCCAAACGATCACGAGGAGTCCATCCCGATACGATTGCAGGGTACGGGGTATACTGATCCCGATACTCACAAATAAGGTACGATCCGCGCCTGTCTTATTCTGAGTGTCGAAGCGGTGCGTTCATTACGCTGCTGAATGACGGTATGGTTATCAGACGATGGATATTGCCTTTGTAAGCAACGTAGTGTATCCGTTCGTGACCGGCGGCGCAGAAAAGCGTATCCACGAGATCGGTACCCGACTTGCCGATCAGGGCCACGAAGTTACGGTATACGGTCGTCACTTCTGGGACGGACAGCGAGAAACCACTCACAGGGGGATGACCTTGCGCGCAGTTGCTCCCGAGACTGATCTTTATTCGGACGATCGCCGCTCGATCACAGAAGCACTCGGTTTTGCGGCCCGAGCACTCCCTAATCTTCGCCGCCATCTTCGCCATGACGAACACGATATTGTCGTCGCGAGCGTCTTCCCGTACTTTCCTGTGCTCTCGACGAAACTCGCAGCGGTCCGTACAGACACGCCGCTGGTAACGACTTGGCACGAGGTCTGGGGCGATTACTGGGAGGAGTACCTTGGGACCCTCGCGCCGTTTGGCAAGATCACCGAGCACGTAACTGCACGCACGCCCCAGTATCCAGTCGCAGTCTCGGGCATTACAGCCGATCGTCTCGCTAAAATCGGCCCTGCTCGCAGTAATGTCGAGGTGATCCCAAACGGTATCGACACTGAACAGATCCGAAATGCGCCACTTCCCGACCATGGGTACGACGTCCTTTTCGCTGGGCGACTCATCGAGCACAAGAACGTCGATCTCCTTCTCGAAGCGTTCGACAAGATTACACTCGATCATGGCGCAACCCTTGGTATCATTGGCGATGGCCCTGAACGTGACGTGCTGGAAGCCAAAGCAAAAGCCCTCACTAACGCACACAGAATCAATTTTTTGGGCTTTCTCGACGATTACGAAGACGTTCTCGGTCACATGCGCGCGGCGGACGTGTTTGCCTCCCCGAGCACGCGGGAGGGATTCGGCCTGACCTTCGCAGAGTCGATGGCGGCGGACTGTGCCGTTATTGCTGCGGACCACCCAGAATCCGCCGCGGACGAAGTTCTCGGAAATGCGGGCTTCCTCATCGAACCGACTGTTGATGCGATTACGGACACGCTCGCACGCACCCTCGATGGTGACCGTCCACGGACCGATCCGATAAAACGCGCAAAGCGGTTCGACTGGGACAGAGTAGCCGCAGACGCTCTCCAGGCCTACCAGCGCGCCGTCGAAGATAGTTGGTGAACGACTGGCGGCTTGACACAAACCACTGACTCCGCGATCACGGTCTCGACCCGCTCGATGCACTTGTCGACCCCTCCCGCCAAGGTGAGTATCGGCATACCGACGCTGCCTTCCAGTGGTGTTGTAGTGTTAGGATGCATGGGTACACCCATAGTAACCTATCGCGTACGCACACTGGCGCAAACAGAAGGAACTGGGTTAACACCATTGCTCACCGTCGAAAATTACGTTGATGAAGAGTTTATGATCATGCTTGGGGACAACGTCTTCTAAGCAAACCTCGAAGACATCCTCCACCGTCAACAAGAGTCATGGGCACGCTGCATTCCCGGCCCAGGAATCCCGCAAGGGGCCATCCGCTACGGCGTCTGTGACACGAACAAGTACGGCGCAATCACCGACATCGTCGAAAAGCTTGATGCCCACCGTCGAATCTGGTGATGACCGGCTTTTATACGTTCTCACCAGCGATCTTCTAAGCCTGCAAACTCGTCCAACCGTCGAGCATTGGCGAATCCGAGATCAGCGAAGCGATCGATCTACTGATCCGCTTGAGCCGGACTATCGACGCGATCGGAATCGCGACGAGGCCGAACCTCGTAAACAGGAGCAGAAAGATACCACAGTCGCCTCCAGTGGATTTGAGTTGTATTATGAACTCCCTTCTCATTAAGCCAGTTCCATCAGTGATTTGTTAGAATTTTTATTAAATAAACTATGAATTTTCACTATTACAGCGGCCGACGCTCCAGACGCGAAGGCATGCAATCCTGTGACGCATTCTAACAGCGTTACACTGGCTGGCTAATTAAAAAGTATCCACCGTTAAATTCCTAGTTCCCTGGAACGTTCACCTCTCCTACCCCGTAGAACCACACCACGTGCTCGTAGTCGAACTGCCGGGCAACAACCACACGCTGCTCGCCCGTCCCGAGCCCGCTAAGCCTTCGCACCTGTCCGGACGGGAACTGTACCTCGATCCCGTCATCGTCGACATCGATCTGGTTCGGCTCAGCTCCCTCGTCTAGCGGCGGCATGATCTGCGAGAACGGGTACAGCCGCACGGAGTCCTCGTCCAGGTCGTCCAGATCGACGTTCTCCGGCTCGATGTCGAACGAGAGCGTCGCGGTGATCTGACCGTCGGTGTCGAAGTCGGCATCCATCCGGAGCGCGGCAGGAAGTTCGAACGTTTCGTCGACGTCGCCGACATTGATTCGGTAGTCGTCGTAGTAGATGTCCCGCTGGGTCGCGGTCCGCGAACTCCCCGAGCCGAGGCCCATCGCGAGCAACATCGGGCCCTTTTTATCGCCGTACTTGTCGAACACGTCCTCGAACGTTTCGCCCTCCTCCTCGCGCGTCGAGATTGCCTGTTCGAGGATTGCGTCGGAGAACGACCCGAACTCGCCGCGGAACCCGTCGGGGTCGACATCGATCTCCAGAGCGCGCCACGGTCCGGACTCCGGGGCTCCCTCGCCTTCCATCTCCTCGATGACGTCGAGCGTGGCCCATCGGTCGCGTGGGGCCCCGCGTCGGACGTTCTTGTACAGCCCCCAGGCTCTGTTATCCTTTTTTTGTTTGCGCGTCTGGATGACGAGATACACCTGCCCTGGAATGTACTGGCCGTGCTCTTTGCCGACGTAGTAGTCGAACGTGAGCTTTCCGGTGGCGAGTTCGTCCAATGTGACATCCTTGTCGAGTCGTTCGTGGAGATTGATCAACGCGGCGGGGTAGTCCTGAGTCTCCTCGAACTTCCCCTCATCGTCCTGGGTCGTGTAGTGGACGACCCAGTCCCTGTCGCCCTCTTCGGCATCGTTCTTTTGTACGGCCTGATCGCCGTCGTACCGGCTCTCGACGTCGAACTCCATGTCTCCCGACAGGTCGTCACCGTCGAGGTCGCCGATGAACGGATGTGCGGCAGGAATCCCGTCCGAGCTCTTCGGTTGCTCTGATTGATCGTTTTTATCGTCGTCGCCATCCGAGTTCGATTGGCCTGATTGATCGTTCTCGTCATCGCCATCATCGTCGTCTCCGCCAGCCGAGATGGCCGCGGGGGCGCCAGCAGCTATCGCTCCGGCAGCGATGAGACTGCCCACGTACGTCCGCCGATTGAGGTCTGGAATCTCTGCCATTGTGAATTCCAATTATATGGCACCGTTCATAAACCGCGCCGACCGTTCAGACGACAGGATGTTTTTACTCGCTGCTCATCTCTGTTACTGTCAAAATTCCGCGGTAGAGTCGCTTAGATCCCATTGTACAAACAATGTAACCTGATCCGGTTACCTGACTATTGTCACTGGTAGTGGGGAGAATACCCGAATTGGATCATGACTTGATAGAATCACGGGTGGGTTCCGCCTTATCGCTGCAGTTGCTGAAGCGTCTGTAGGCGCGTGAGCAACAGGCCCGCGATGACCGCGCCCCCAACGCCGACACCGAATCCGATCGCCGCTCCGAGGCCGTAGAGCCAGTTTGGAACGAGTAGGAGATCCTCGTAGCCAACGACAGCCGCCGCGATCTGATCGATCAGCGCCACGGCAGGTGTGGTGAGCGCCGACGCGACTACCCAGCCAGCGGCACCGAGCAATAGCCCCTGCGTGGCGACGACGATCACGAGCGTTCGACGCGAGATGCCGATGGCTTGGAGCGCAGCAAGCGTCTGGGACTGGCTGGTCACCGAGAGCGCGAGCAAGTTAGCTGTGAGCGCCAGCCCGGCCAGTACTGCCAGCACGACGAGCACCACAGCGCTCGCGACGACGACAGCGTTGTTACCGAGCACCGAGACGAGCTGTTCCTGGTTCGTCCGGATCTCGTTGTTCGGATACGCGCCTTCGAGATCGGACTGCACGGCTTCGGGATCGCTTCCGTCTTCGACGGTCACCGCGATCAGCGACGCGCTATCGGTCCCCGACGTGCCCGTTACCGTCTGTAATTCGCTCAGGTGAAGCGCCACAGTCGACGTGCCAAGCAATTGCCCGTAATCCGGTGCGACGCCGACGACGGTGAACTCCTGTTCACGAGCCGTCTGGGTGCTCCCGCCGACGTGGATCGAATCACCGGGCTCAATATCGAGCATATCCGCTGTGCGGGGATCGACGATCACCTCACGAGTCATCTCCCCATCGTAGGTCCCGCCGTTGTAGTGATCACTCTCGCTGAAGTCCTCTCCAGCCTGGATATTCAGTCCCTCGTGAGTTCCAGTCAGACCGACGCCAGTCACCAACTGCAGGTCGTCCTCGTCCGCGCCGACATAGACGGCCTCGAAGCCGATCGGTGCTGCACTCTCGACATCCTCGTGTTCTCCGATATCGTCGGCAAGCGCGTGGGAGTCGTAAAGCTGGTTCTCGACGACCGAATCACCCTCCGGAGACAGCTCTATCGGCCCTCCGGTGACCCAGAGATCCCTGTCGGCGGATTCGAACTGCTGCTCGCCGGTCGCGATGACGCCCATCCCGACGCTAGCAAGCAACATAGCCGCGAGCACGGCGAGCGCGACGCCGAAGGTGACCAGTACGGTTCGCGCGGGCTGTGCCCGAAGCTGAGAGACCCCGATTCCGACGGCAGCGACGGTTCGTGAGAGTATTCGACGCATATTATCTGGTGAGTTCTCCGAGCGTTACGGTTCGACGAGCGAGCAACACGGGATAGGGGGCGGCCAGCAATCCTGCAATGGCGGCCACGGCAACACCGTAACTGGCCACTTGCCAGGACAAGAGCGCGAAGCCAGTGGTCCCAAGATAGCTTTTGACGAGCATATTGACGAGCACAATGCCAAGACTTCCCAGCACTGCGCCGACGACACCGCCGGCCACTGCCAGTGCGAGTGTCCGCGTCAGGACGAGTCCGGTCGTACTCCGCCTGGAGAGCCCAAGTGCGGAGAGGACAGCGAGATGCCGACGGTCCGCTTCGACCTCCAGTCCGGCGGTTGTCGCCACCACCAGTGTTGTCACGATCAGCGTGATCAGTAACGCACTGAGTGCCATTGCAAGCGGTAACTCAGCATCCAGCAATCGACCACCAGCCGGGGTGTCGCGTTCCACGACGGTTGCCTCCGGATAGCTACCTTCCATGATCGGTACCGCCGCCTCCGAGTCGGCGTCGACGAGGATCTGGTCCGCCTGATCGCCAGCGTCAGCACCCGTAAAGGACTGGAGTTCACTCAGCTGAAAGACGGCAACTGGAACTTCCCCTTGGACAGTCTGGGCGTCACGCTCGCTCACCCTAGTCACTGAGAAGGACTGATCGACTGATCCCGGACCGGGCCGGGTGAGAAGTACTCCGTCACCCTGCTCAGCACCCAGTAGTTCGGCTGCAGCGGGTGAGAGCACGATGTCGCCACTAAAATCGCCGTCGTACGTCCCGTCGGCGTAATAGAGATCGTTCGGTTCCAGTCCCTCCGTAGAAACGCCAGCGACGCGCTGTTGATCCTCGGAACTGACGACGCCAATCGCCATAATGTATTCCAGATCGTCGTCAAAGTCGGTCCGGAACTCCACCACTTCGACGAGTACCGGGGTCGCTCGGTCAATCTCCTCGTTCTCTTCAAGCTCGGCACTCGTCGCGTGAACGTCACCAAGTTGTGGCCCCTCTGCAGCAGTGACTGTCGTGAGCGTGTCTGCTGACTCGGGTACGATCCAGTACTCCGACTCGGCGTCGTCGATCGGTGGCTGACTGGCCAGGCCGAGACTGGTCCCGGCGACGACGACGAAGATAGCGATAGCCACGGCGACGACTGTAATCGAGACAGTCATGCGCGAGAGACCGGGTCGGCTGGCGTCAGCTGTGAGCCGGCGGAGCGAGAGACCGACCACCCCGATCCACCGGCGCCAGGCGGAGCCCTGGGCGTCGACATCTCTCTGCTCATGGCGTTCGCCATCGCTGTCACTCCCCGCCTTTTTAGCCATGTCTCCACTCGACCCCTCCGTCTTCGAGGCGAATCAGGCGATCGGTGATCCGGAGTGCGTTCTCGTCGTGAGAAGCGATCAACACCGCGCGTTCTTCGGCGGCTTCTGTGATACACGAAAGCACGTCGCGACCGGTCTGCACGTCCAGTTCTCCAGTCGGTTCGTCTGCCAACAAGACATCGGGATCCGTCGAAAGTGCACGAGCGACCGCGACGCGTTGTTGTTCACCGCCGCTGAGCTGTCCTGGCCGATCACCGCTTCTGTCTCCGAGACCGACCTGTTCTAACAGTTCCTGTGCCCGTTGGCGTCGCTTTCGGCGCGGCCAACCGAGTTCGATCAGCGGCAGCGCGACGTTTGATCGTGCGGACAGGGAGGGGAGCAAGTAAAATCGTTGGAAGACGAATCCGACGTGATCCCGTCGCAGACGTGTTCGTCGACGGTCAGAGAGCTCTGAGATCGTCTCTCCACAGAGTTCGATCCGCCCCTTCGTTGGCATATCAAGACCGGCGATCAGGTGCAGCAACGTGGATTTGCCGCTACCGCTCGGACCGGCAACCCCGAGAGCCTCGCCGCGTTGAACCTCGATATCGACATCTCGGAGCGCCGTAACGCCATTCACGTCTCCTCCGCGCAAGGGAAGCCAACTGCTGGAGGACCGATACTCGTGCGTTAGATCGTCACACAGAACCACGGCCTGACGCTCCTGCTCGTCGCTGGCCGATACGCTGGCCTGCTTCCCGCTTTCCATTGCGTTATAGCTACACCGACTTCCCGCATAACTGTGGGGGGAGCTGTCAGGAAGACAATCAGGACAGTTCGACCTCGTGCTATGAGGACTGTAACGGCGTCTTACTCAGCCGTCGTGGTCACTTCGCTCTCTTCGACGTCGATCCAGAGGTGAACGGTCCGGTACGCGTTGTCACCGGTCGGCTCTATGGGTGGGTCGCCGCGGTAGAGTAGATACTGGACACGCAGGTCCTCACCGGTCATTGTCGGTTCCAGTTCGTGTTTCTGATGTACGGTCTCGTTATGATTCAGGGTCGCGTCGAAGCGATCGAGTTGCTGTCGCTCGATCACCCGTGTCTCGTTCCCTTCGGTCTCGACCTCCTGTATCTGCACAATCACGGTATACTCGACAGTCTCGTGTTCGTTGTTACCGATTCCAACGATTACGGGTTCACCGTCGCCCTCGACGAACTCCGCAGGATAGTTGTCCGCGACGAGTTCGCCGTCGTCCTCTTCGGTCAGCAGATACAGTTCGGTAAATTGCTCTCCCTCGGGGGGAACCGCGACAGCGTACGCGACACTGCTAACGGCCAGCAGCACACTCAGGGCTAGCACGACGTTCAACACGGCGTCAGCACGTGTGTCCGGTTCCAGCAGTTCCGACCGGGCCGCACCCATCCACTCTCGGTACGGTACCTCGAAACGTTGCTCTGGCGGGAGTTCCCAGCGTCGAAGTGTCGCGATGATAGCGGCAAGGATGGTTACGCCAGCGACGGACACCGCGACCGGGACCAACCGAATCCCCCAGGGCGTGTAGTTCAACACGAGTCCGAGTAATGGGACGACCGCGATACTCAGTCCGAAAGAGAGCGCGACACGCTCGATCCCGTCGATCCCCCGGTCCGTTTGTGGGAGTTGTAGACCGTCCGAGGTAGCGGTCTCCTCAGTCTCATCACCGTCCTCTCCCCCATCGATCATCTCCTCGTTGGGTGGCGAGCCTTCCTCTGGGAACAGTGCGGCGATAATCGCGTAGCCGGGTAGAAAGAGAACGAACGCTAGCCCGAAGACGATCCGGAGCGGCGTCCCCCGCACGACTGGTACAAAGACCGATCCAAGGGTTAGCATAGTGAGAATGACAACTGCCGCAAGGTCGGCCGGCATCCGACGAACTTGGTCCGGGAGAAGATACCACAGCGTTCGATACTCCGTCATCGTATCACTCTACGGAATGCTTTGATAAAAACGAGGGGCACCGAATCAGTTTTCCGTCGTCCCTCGTTCCCCGTCTGCGAGATGGGTCGCCACGTTGATCGCAGTGCTCGCCTCCTGCTGGGAGATGGCTGCTGACGCATACGCCGCGCGTTCGTAAAGTTCGGTCAGTTGTTCAAGTGACTCTCTCGCTTTGCCATTCTGTTCGACGGACCAGGCGTCGTAAAACTCCCAGTGTGTCTTCGTACTCCCCCTATCGACCTCCGCTTCCAGTCGTCGCCGAGCGAGGGCGTATGCGACTGCCGTCGCAGCGTCGGCGTCTCCGCTTTCGAGAAGCTGTTCTGCCGCGGTATCTGGCATCGGAACCCCACTCTCGGTCTCTCTCTCGGCAGTTTGATCGGGTTCTTCCTCGTCTTCACTCTTTCCATCGCCGGCGATACGCTCTGTCTCGCTATCGCCACCAGACGCGAATAGCCCTCCCGATATCGTCGGAACTGGCGGGGTTAGCCACCCAACGAAAATCGCGATTCCGAGCACAACCACCACGACCCCGCCCAGTCCCCAGTACAGGTGTGAGAAATTACCGAAGATCGATCCGTCACCGACCTGCAGTTCTATTGTCAGCCTGTCGTCTCCCAGGTTCGTTTCCGGGTCTTCGTAGCTCACCACGAACTCGACAGTGCCTTCGGCCGAGTCTGCTGGCACACTGATGCTGGACTGGAACTCACCCTCCTCACCAGTTTCGACCGTTTCGACGGGTGTGCCGTCGATTAGCAGCTCCACAGATTGGTTCGCCACCGGTTCCTCCTCATCTGTATACAGTGTGCCCCGTACCTCGATGGTGTCGGTATCGTCGACGAACGCCTCAGCCCGGAGCTCTGTATCGGTCTCCTCTACCGTGATCGGCTGTTGGGTAGCGCTACGTTCCAGTGATCGGTCCCCCAAGGGATACCCCACTTCCAGTTCGGATTCGCCTGCGGGAACGTCTACAGGAACGGCTATTTCGACGGTGAACGTGCCGTTTTCGTCTGTTCGAACGAGATTCGTCGGCTGCTGG
>Ga0136574_100805_pt1 | contig 11165 bp, 8 predicted proteins | sample AntDeeMetagen134_FD_101383 | JGI IMG/M metagenome (GOLD analysis project Ga0136574, IMG submission 101383) | Saline lake microbial communities from Deep lake, Antarctica - Metagenome #134 | ecosystem: Environmental > Aquatic > Non-marine Saline and Alkaline > Saline | place: Antarctica: Deep lake...
CAGCAGCTGCTGGAGCGCCGCCACCGGCTCGGAGTAGTGTTCGAGCCCGAGCGCCATGAGGGTACCACGCCCGAGGACGAAGAACTGATACAGCGGAACCATGAGCACGACGATGTAGAAGAGGGGCCGAAACGACTCGCCGAAGAACATGTCGATGGCCCCCGAGAGGACCGCAACGAGGACGACCGCGATTCCGACGACGGCGAACCCGATCGCCACCCGCGTGTAAAAGCCGAACAGCCCGTCGCGCCACGCGGGGTCGTCCGGGTGTTCGCCGACGAACTTCCGAAGGCCGGGGAACAGACCAGCATTGACGAGAATCATCAGCGGGCCGAACACCGAGAGCACGACCGCATACTGGCCGTACTGCGAGATGCCGAGGGTCCTGATCAGGATGGGCGTGAGCAACAACGACACGAACATCGAGACGAAGTTCCCGCCGAGGATGGAGACGAACCCCTTGACGAAGCTTCGCTTCATCTGTCCGTCGACGAGTGTTCGCCGTCATCGGCCGGTGGAACGCGGTTCGCAACGACGACCATCCCGTTCACGTCCCGCTCGTCCCGTGTTGTCGATAAAATTCGTTCATGACCTGCTGAGGACATCGGCGTACAGTTGATCGTACTCCGCGGCCATCCGCTGTGCGGTGAACTCCTTCGCCGCTACTGTCTTGGCGTGGTTGCCCATCTCGTTGCGTCGATCGGCGTCGGTAACGAGTCGTTCGACGCGGTCGGCGAACGCGGTCGCGTCGCCGGGCGCGACCACGAACCCGGTCTCCCCATCGACGACCGCCTCGCCGACCCCGCCGACGTCGTACGCGACGACCGGGACGCCGGCGTGGAGCGATTCGAGCACGGTGAGCGGGAACCCCTCGAATTCGGAGGGAAGGAGGAACACGTCGAAATCGAGGAGGAGTTCGAGCGCGCGTTCGCGGAACCCGAGCAGGTGGATCTCGATCCCGTGGTCGTCGGCGTATCGCTTGCAGTCGGCTCCGAGCGGGCCATCACCGATGACGACTGCAGTCGCGTCGTGACCCCGCCGCTGGAGTTCGCCAGCGATCCGAACGATCTCGATCGGGTTTTTCTGGTCGACGAGCCGCGCTATCGCCCCGACCACGACGGTACCCGGTTCGATGCCGGCTTCCTCGAAGAGGGTTCGACGATCCGATGGAACCGATATCGGTGGCACGCCGTTGTGAATCACTTCGCTGTGTGTGCGCTGGACGATGCCGCGGTCGCGTCCTTCGGCGAGGTCGTTCTCCGAGACACAGACGAGGGCATCCGTACTCCGTGCGAGAAACCGTTCGATCCGTGTCATGACTGGTGCCGCCCAGTCGTAGCCCGTGTTGTAAAACCCCCAGCCGTGGACCGTGAACACGGTCGGTGTCCCCGTGAGCCTCGCGGCGGAGCGGCCCACCATTCCGGCTTTCGTGCTGTGACAGTGGACGAGGTCGAACGACTCGCGGCGGAGCAGGCGATACAGGTCGACGAACGCGCGCGCATCCGCAGGACCTGGCGGGCTCTGCAACGACGATTGCTCGAACACCGGGGTTTCGCGTGCCCGCAGTTCGTCGATGAGTTTCCCGCCCGTACCGCACGCCACTGCGGTGTTCGCTTCGGCCTCGGCTGCGAGGAGGGTGACGATGCGCTGTGCGCCACCCCAGTCCGACCGGGTGATGACGTGAAGGACATCCGGTTCGGTGGCATTCATGGAGTAGGTGTCCGTCTGATCCAGGGGGGAACGTGCATCGATATCGTGCTCACGTACTGCCGGTGGGGATCATCGTGGAGGCATGCCCGTATCTCGCTCGTCGCCTATCGAATGATCCGTCGCCAAAATCCGCGTCGTGACGCAGCAGTCTGACGAGAGGAGAACGAGTTGCTCGGTGCATGATCTGTCGGTTGTACGTAATCAGTCCCGGCGCATAGTTGTAGTGCTTTCTGTCTCCGGCGAGGCGATGGGGCTCCGAGCGGACTGGCCGGAGTGTCGCCGAAACGAGACGCTGGAGAGGGCGATGACGGCGAGGAGCAGGATGATTGGAACGAACTGGATGCGTCGCCGGAACGCCGCGCCGGCGTTCATCTCGATGATCGAGTACGCGACGATCCCGCTGATGGCGTAGGCAGCCAGGGTTGCTCGCTTTTCGGGATGCTCTCGGAGCAAGCCGAAGCCGCGCCCGGAAAGCAAGGCGGCGACGAACAGTCCCCAACCGCTGACACCAGCAAGGAGGTCGGTGAGACTGTTCACTTGCCACGGCAGCGGCGAAAACAGGAAGTAGACGATCTTCACGGGGGCATAGAGAGCAATGTCGAGCCACGAGCGATAGTGGAGGTCCGTGAGATACGCGCTCCCGCCGTGATCCCGATAATGAGCGTACGTGTCGAGTCCCGCCGGCGTCAGCGCCGTACTCCCGCCGACGAAGTCGGCGAAGTTGAGCGCAAAGTAGGCGAGAACGGGTACCAGGAGGGCCCCGATCAGGACGAAGCGCCACGGCACGTCCCGGTTTCTGAACACGAGAGCGACGACGAGAGTGATGCCGACCACGGCGAGGTTCTCTTTGCGTGTGATGTAGATCACCACTATCGCTGCAAGTAGGAGGGCGATGTCGGCCGCTGGAAGACGTTTCGTCCAGTGAGCCGTTCGCCAGATCCGCTCTTCCGGCAACCGTTCGTACAGCCGGTTCGGTTGCGTGAGACGGAGAGCGACCCATACTACCGTGAGCATCGAAAGTGCGATCAGAATCTCGCGTTGGATGACGACGGATCGATAGACGATGGACGGCCAGAACACGACACAACCCGCGGCGAGGATGGCGTTTCGTCGCGTCGTGACTTGCTCACCGATGGCACAAGTTGCGTAGCCGATCGCGGTCCCGTAGAAGGCCGTCCCGAGTTCACCGGCGAGTTGTATCCGACCCAAAAGCACGTAAAACGGTGCGTGTGCGTAGGCTACGAGCCGTTCCATGGTACCCGTCTCGAGAATGCCACCGAACCGACCGCCCAGCCATGCGTTGGCTAGCGCCATCGCTCGCTCGTGGTGACTGACTGAGATGTCTGGCTGGGCCAGGATTCCCGACTGTGAATCGAGCACGATAATTCCGAGACGGAACAGATACGCCGCTACCAGCAGTGCGAGGAGAGCGTTGCCCCGCCAGTACTGACGGAGACCGAACAGCGACACGCCGAGTGCAAGCGCGATGATACCCACCCACGGCGAGAGTAAGTGAGTAGCGGCGACGACACCAACGATTATTGTGGCAAACAGAACGAGCAGCCATGTCCGTGCGTGGTACGAGTACGGTCCGAGTGTCGCGGTAGCGCTCACATCGGCTGTCAGCCAGCGATAGAGCCGCAAGTCCGAAAGCCAACAGCGGGCCGTTCGCCAGCTATCGCCCACGGACGAGTGGGCAAAGCGGGCTGAAGCACTATCGTAACCGGCGACGACCATCCATACCACCCACGACCTACCGATCCACCGCTGAAGACGATCACTTGATCTCGTCTCGTGTATGTCGGCCATGTCAGGTTCGCGTTTGGGTGTTCGTGGTCGTCGAACGATTCGCCCCGAGATCCGTCACGATTCCGTTCACGATAACACCACCGAGATCGAGCCTGACCTCCTTGCCGACGTAGAGCCGCTCGCCTTCGAACTGCACACGACTCCGTTGCTCGGTGACGTCGAGCTGGAGGCGGAGACTCGCGTTGGAGGTCGTGTTGGGCCCCGTCTCGACAGGAGTCGTTCGGGACGTTCCCACAACAGCCGTGATGTTTTCGTTGCCTGGTACGGGTCCCTCGTCGATGGCCTCAACGATGTAGGATGCGTCGTCGAGTAACTGGAATCGGACGACCATGGGAGTCTGATTTGCGCTCGGTGCCTCGGTAGTGGTGGCGTTCACTGACTCGTTTTTCGGCGCAGTCTCGGCCCCGCCGTCCGTCGACGAGATCGAGACGAAGACCGCACCCGCGGAGACGAGTAGAGCGATGAGAAACGCTATGCCGACCGCGTCAATGACGTTCACGGTCCCGAACAGCCGTCCGTTTTCGTCGATACCTTTCATGGATCTTGGAGGCGGTTCCGTGCCGAAACCCGATGGGACACGGACAAAAGTGTAGCGATACACGGGACGATTTCTCGTGACACCTCGCCTGTGTTGCCGTCATCCGTGTGGGATCGTAGATGCCGAATCACTGTTTAGTGGGTCCACGACACCTGAGAGGATTCTTCGCCGTCACCGCTTCTCGATGATCCCACGCTGGACTGTAAACACCGATGGACAGTACTCTGAACTGGTGGAAGACGGCGAATCAACCATCCCCCGATAGTAGTTTCTCGTAGACGGCCAGTGTTTCACATGCTGTTCGCTCCCATGAGAACTCCTGGTATCGCTGTCGTCCGCGTTCACGCAGGCAATCACGGGTCGATTCGGAGGTCAACACGCGCTCCAAGGCGTCGGCGAGCGCCGTCGTATCCGTTGGATCGATGTAGATACCGGCGTCACCGACGACCTCGGGAATCGAGGTCCGATCGGAGGCGACGACGGGCGTTCCGTGTCCCATCGCTTCGAGCGGCGGCAGTCCGAACCCCTCGTACAGCGAAGGATAAACGAAGGCCGTGGCGTGTGCGTACAGTCGAGTGAGCGTCTCGTCGTCGACGCGGCCGAGGAACTCGACGTCCCCTCGGTACGGTTCGTGTATTCGTTCGCGGAGTTCGGCGAGACTGTCCCCGTACTCCGCCCCGGCGATCGCCAGCGTTGCAGCTACTCCATCACTTCGATCACGGAGTTCGTTGTACGCGTCGACGAGCGTAGCGAGGTTCTTGTGTGGGCGCAGCGAACCGACGAAAAACAGGTACGGGCCCTCGATGGAGGGTGGTCCATCGGCGTCGGCCCCCGCGCCGCCGGGACCGAGCGGGACGACCGTGACGTTGGCTTCGTCGACACCGAACAGGTCGATGAGATCCGACCGGGTGTGCTCCGAGACGGAGAGTATGTGATCGGCGGCACGCACGCTTCGACGGACCATCGCGGTGATGTAGCGGCGTTTGAGCGAACTCCGTCCCCGAAAGTACGACGGGAAACGTATGTGTTTCAGATCGTGAACAGTCACGAGTGAGGTGTCCCGAACGGCGAGCGGGAGATACGCAGAGAGCGAATGGAACAGGTCGTAGTCGAACGAGTGTCGGAGAAAATACAGTTGGCGGCGAGGGCCAACACCCCTGATGTCGGCCAACGTCAGGTCGACGGTGGGATACTCGTCCCAGTGAGCGACCTCCCAACTCCGGCGCTCCTCCGGCGGAACAATGATCTCGAACTCCAGACCGGCGGCCATCGGCAGCATGGCGTCGAGGAGTTCGTACGCGTAGCGTCCGGCCCCGGAGACTCCACCACCGAGCGGACTGGCGTCGACGACGACCGTTCGTGACATCCTGTCGGTGCAGGTTCGACCGTGCTCGGGGATATACTATGCTGTTCGGAACGAACGATTCCCGGCCCCGCATCTCGTACGGCGGCGGCAACAGAACCGAGGATTGTCCGACATCGATCCACAATGGATTTCACAGCCGGAGTGTACCGCACGGGTATGGATCGCGTACGAGTACACATCAGTGACAAAAACCGATGGCACGAACGCGACGGCGTCCACGTTTGCGGTGGCGCTTTCAGCGATGGCTCGTGGCACGGTAGCGAGGAGCTTTCCGCGGCGTTCGAATCGACTTCGGGGGAGAATCTCGCTTCCGTGGTGAGCGATCTCAATGGGTTCTACAGCATCGTTCGAGAGCGCGAAGATGCCGTTTTCGCTGCCGTGGATCGGATTCGGAGCACCCCCCTGTTCTACGGACGAGAGGGCGGGGAAGTGTACGTCAGCGACGACGCACACTGGGTCCGTGACCGGGTTGGCGACGAGGGGTACGACGAACAGTCACGGATAGAGTACCTGTTGACGAGCTACGTCACCGGCAACGACACACTCTCACCGGGCGTCAAACAGCTCCAGAGCGGGGAGGCGCTGTTCGTCCGCGACGGCTCCGACGGTCCGTCGGTGTCGACCAAGCGGTGGTATCGGTACACACACGAGCAAGCCGGAGGGAATCGGACACAGAAAGAGCTACTGTCGGATCTCGACACCGTTCTCGTGGGTGCGTATCGACGGTTGATCGATCGGGCCGACGGACGCCCGATCGTCGTGAATCTGAGTGGTGGTCACGACTCGCGGTTGAACCTCCTCATGTTGGAGCGACTTGGTTACGACAACGTCATCGCCCTCACGTATGCGGCACAGCGAGCAGGAGAGGTGGACGCGTGCAGACGGATTGTGGACGATACCACGATCCAGTGGGTCTACGTGCCGTACGACCACGAGGAGTGGTACGAGTGGTACCACTCCGCGGAGTACGAACGGTTCGAGCAGGAGGTCGGCTTTCTCGATTCGATTCCCGCGCTCCCGAACGCGCTCGCGGTCAAGAAAGCGACGGAGCGGGGACTGATCCCGGACGACTCGATTTTCGTCACGGGGGACAGCGCCAGTACGACCGGGGAACACATCCTCTCCGCGTTGACCCAATCCGACGAACTCACGAGGGACGACGTTCTCAGGATCATCTCGAGATTTCACTACAAGTTCTGGGACTGGGACGAGGGGGAGCTAGGACCGTTGCTCCGCAGCAGGGTTGCCGAGGCGCTGATTCCGGATTCGTTCGACTCGAACGAGGCGGCGATAAGCGCCGTCGAGGAGTGGGACTGGCAGGAGCGCCAGTCGAAGCACATTCCGCTTACTCATGTGTTCGAGTTCTGGGAGTACGACTGGTGGCTCCCGCTCTGGGACGCCGAGTACATGGATTTCTGGGCGGACGTCCCAATCGAGCACCGAGTCGACAAGTCACTCCACAGGCGGTACGTGGAGCGGCTCTACCAGCACGTGACTGGCGTCAGTCAGGAGACGATGCAGGAGTCGTTCTGGGGCGGCAACGGCACGCTCTCGAAGGTCGAGAACGCGATCAGGGGCTCGCCGATCGATCCGATCGGTACCCGACTCGATCCGATCGTTCGCAAGGTGTACTTCAGTGTCGCGGACCCGAAGACGTACGGCGACTGGCCGGTGTTCGGTATCCTGTCCGAGGAGCGCTTCGAGGCGATCCAAACGGGTCGTCTACCGATTCACGGCGTGCATGCAGTAGACATCCTCGACCGAACGTCGTCCGGTGACAGCGATGGCATCGAGACCACGGATGATGGTGTTCTCTCGAGGGTGCCCCCGGAACGATAGACAGTCCGCTCATCGGACACTGATGAATCGTCTCAATCGAAATGTCTCATCTGTCCAGGGCGGGACCTCGAGTGTCGGTTTCCCACCACCCGCTCCCGAACGATGGCCGGTGAGTTATTCATAACACTCATGTCGTAGCCCCACACCAGTCGGCCCACATGAACGCCCGCTCCCGATTGCTTCGAGCCATCGATAACCCGGTTCTCTTTCTCCGCCAGGCGAACAGACTCTACCATCGGCGACTCGGCCGCCGCGAGCACAACACCGACGGGGTCGACGTGTTCGGCGAGGACTGGGACAACTTGCTCATTCTCGATGCCTGCCGATACGATATGTTCGCGCGGTGTTCGGAACTGCCAGGCAGACTCGAACGCCGTCAGTCGAAGGGGTCCGCAACCACCGAGTTCCTGACGGCGAATCTGGATGGACGTGACCTGCGCGATACCGTCTACGTAACGGCCAACCCGCAGCTCTACCGGAACCGTGAATCGATACGCGCGACGTTTCACGACGTGATTCAGGTCTGGCAGGAGGACGGATGGAACGAGGAGTACGGGACAGTGCTCCCCGAAACGGTGACCGAGTATGCGACGCGCGCGGCCGAAGAGTACCCCGAAAAGCGCCTCGTCGTCCACTACATGCAACCCCATTACCCGTTCGTCGGTTCGGGAACCGACTTCGACAAGGGGCATCTCACCGGTACGCAACCCGAAAGCCTCTGGAGCCAGTTGCTGTCCGGCATGCTCGATGTCGATCGAGGGACCATCTGGCGACTCTACGAGGCGAACCTGAAACGCGCGCTGCCACACGTCGAGGAACTGATGAGAGATCTCGGCGGGAAGACGGTCGTCACCGCCGATCACGGCAACATGGTGGGCGAACGCGCGTTTCCGCTACCGATTCAAGAGTGGGGCCACCCGCGGGGCATCTACACCGAGGAGCTAGTTACCGTCCCATGGTTGGTGTTCGAAGACGGACCTCGACGAAAGATTCGAGAGGAAGAACCCGCGTCGCAGCCGAATAAAGTCGACGATAACGTGGTAGCCGACCGACTACGAGACCTTGGATACACCGAATAACATGATCCAATGCCTCTAACTGGGACTCTATCCATCTTTTTAACAATAAAATAATATGTAGACTTCCACTACGATTTTGAGTTTCTCACCAGCCAGACGTTCAAAGAACTCCTGTATCCAAATCGTAGCAATGAAGCATGTGATGGACCGTCTGTGAACCACTCAATACAGCTATGGAAATCGCCTTCATCCACCCGAAACATCCACGAAGTGAGGGAACTGGAGCGGCGCATAGTGCTTCACAGATCGTCTTTGGGTTGGCCGAGCGAGGTCACAACGTTACTGTATATTGCATGGAACGCCCATCCGATTCACAGGTAGAAGAGTCCGAAGTAGCACTTGAGTTTGTCGAGTCGTCCGGCTATCCGTATCATTCGGGCGTCCAACTGGATCGAGCGCTCCGGGATCGGATGGGCGAGTTCGACGAGTACGACCTGATTCATAGCTACCTCTCGCCGAGTATCCCAGCACTAGCCGAAATCGGTTCGCGGACATCGACTGCCACGATCGTAACGCTGAACGCGTACCGGGGCATCTGCCCGAAGAACGACCTCCGCTACATGGATAGGGAGCCGTGTACGAGCAACGGCGTGGCGAAATGTACCGCCTGCTCGCTCTCGACGAGCGGTGGGCACGACGAGTACAGCGGTGCCTACCGCGCAGCGAGCAGGCTGGGCTATCTCAAACTGGTTCGGGAAAGCGAGCGGAGTGCCGACCGAATCGACGGCTATCACGCACTCTCCCCCCATGTCAAAACGACGTACGCCGACTTCGGGTTTCCTCGGGATCGCATTCGGGTAATTCCCAACATGCTCGACGAGACGTTCCGTCGGGACCACGAGAGCGACTTCGACGAGCCATACGAGCTACTGTACGTGGGGTCGCTGGACGAACACAAAGGCGTCGACAAGCTGCTCCCGATTCTCGCACGACTGCATCGTCGATCCTCTCACGAGTTCCGGTTGACTGTCGTCGGCGATGGCGGACTCCGTTCGGCGCTCGAAGAACAGGCGAGAGCACATGGGCTACACTCCGTGGTCTCGTTCACTGGACGACTTCCGAACGAAGAACTGCCAAACGTGTATGCTTCTCACGATATGTTTCTCTATCCTGGTCGGTGGGACGAACCGTTCGGTCGAGTCTTTCTCGAATCGCTCGCGGCCGGAACACCGGTGATTGCCAGTGATGTGGGCAGTGTTGGAGACATCATCGGGAACGGTGGCCGAACGACCGATGGGACAGCGCGTGACTTTGCCAGATCGGTACTCGGAGTTGTCGACAACAACGAACTGCGAATCCTTTCCGACAACGCAAAGCGGAGGGTGGGTGAGTACCGAGCTGAGACGGTTGTCCCGCAGTTCGTCGAGCTATACGAACAGGCACTATAGCCGGTACTGCTCCGTTCACAAAACGATTTTTCGTGGGTTGTCATGCGGCCTTCGACGTCCAAGCTGAACCTGAACATTACGTAACCCTCCGCCCTGTACACTCCTCTCCTGTAAAAAATAAAAACCAATATTTCTATCATATTTGGTTTGGAACTAAGAGCAGGCTGGCCAACCATCGGTCAAAAATAAGCGGCTGCTTGAATGAAGAAGACTAAGATGCTATGGTACTGCCGTAGGTTATCATGGGAATAGATGGAGACATGAGGATCGGCGCTCCCTTCGTCTCGGTCGTTCTACCTGTTTACAACGACCCGGAAGGCGTGCGAATGACAGTGGAGTCAGTAGCCGATCAAACGTATCCGATGGAAGCTTACGAAGTCATTGTCGTAGATAATAACTCCGACGACAATCAAACACGGCGCGTTATTGAAGATCTCTGTAGAGAATTCCCGGAGACGGTCAGAGTCACTACTGAGGTCATACAAGGGCAATCACCGGCACTGAACAAGGGAATAGAGCGCTCCCATGGGTCGCTGATCGCGTTCATTGATGCGGATATGACAGTAGAACGGACGTGGCTAGCGGACATCGTTGAGACGATTGCAACACGAGACATCGACTATATGGGTTGCAGCGTAGAATTGTATACAGAGGACGGCGAGGAATCGCCTATTTCGAAGTACGAACTGGCGTTCTCGTTCCCAATGGGGAGGTACATAGATGAAAGCAATTTCTCCGGTAGTGGTTGTTTGGTGGTCACCCGTGATCTGATCGACACGGTGGGACCGTTCGACGCCACCCTTGATTTCTCGTTTGACCGCGAGTTCGGTCGCCGTGTTCATGATGCCGGATTTGAGCAGCACTTCGCGGAAAACATCAGTATGTATCACCCTGCTCGTTCACGTCTCTCGCAGTTGGTGGAGAAAAGCATTCGGACGGGACGTGGAAAACACCACCTCCACACGCGGTTTCCGGAGCAATTCGACACGCGGGGATTTCTCGACCCACGGAAGTACCTACCCCCACATCCATTACGATTCTACAACCGCCTCACTGAGAGAACAACGCCCTCGAGGAATGAGATCATCAGCATTTTTGCCGTCGCGTATCTCGCGAAGCTTATGAGGGCCGTTGGAGAGGCTCGGGAGTACGTTTCTACTGAATGTCGTTTCGCCGATCTCACCAACTGAAAGCCGTTGATTCCGCTTGCTACTGCCTGTTGAGTGGTTCGTAACAATACGAGCAATGGGGTTTCAGCCATTGATAGAGCTCATTTCGAGTTCCCCCATCATTTGAGGTTGTAGCCCACTTTCAGTACCCCAAGTGAACGGGTCGATCATTTTCCCGTCTGGCGATTTCGCCATTTCTAATCAACAACCCAATAAGACGGTGGACAGATTCCCACCCACAGAGATGATCGAATCGAATTTCGCCAG
>Ga0136574_100809_pt1 | contig 11139 bp, 13 predicted proteins | sample AntDeeMetagen134_FD_101383 | JGI IMG/M metagenome (GOLD analysis project Ga0136574, IMG submission 101383) | Saline lake microbial communities from Deep lake, Antarctica - Metagenome #134 | ecosystem: Environmental > Aquatic > Non-marine Saline and Alkaline > Saline | place: Antarctica: Deep lake...
CCTACTCGTATACGAACAAGCCGCTGCTACAATAAAATTTTTATTTGATTTCAATGATTGAGTTCATCACTCTTCGTCCCCTTACGGATCGCCGCGGAGAACGAATACGCGAGTGCTGATGGTGAGCTACCCGAGGATCGCCGACACGACATGAGTGCCTAAGCGAGTCGTTCATTGAGCCGGGGGTCGAACGTGGCCGGCACAAAAAAGCGAGTGAGCAGTGGGACGATGTCGCCGCTATCCGAGTCATTCCGTATCGCTCTCATATGACTGATCGCTCACCACTGCGTAGAACAGTAGGTGAAATGAAAACGACGAGTAAAAACAGGACACCTTTGACGCCAGCGGGTCACTCGTGGAACCAACCGAAGAATACGCGGGCTATTATTTCGGCGGATCGCCGTCCGCTTTGAGCATTTCACCGATCGAAGCCCCGGATTCACCGATCCGCACATACACCGGCACGAGCAACACTTCGACGACGGCTCCCGCAATGATGAGCAGCGCCATCGTCTGCAGACTCTCGGAGAAGACAACGACCAGCGCTCCGACGAGCGCCGGCGTAAGCGCACTCGCTACGGCAAACCAGCGTTCGCTGCGGAGGATAACGCCGACGAAGAGGACGATGGCCCCGACACCGAAGCCAGCGGCGATCATTGTACTTTTGACGTCGGGGCCCCATTGTTCGACGCCGAACAGGACGACGCCACAGAGACCGAAGACGATGGCGATGAGCCGAAGTCTCGTGTTCTCGGTAGTTTCGACCATAATGTTCAATTAGTGACGAGTGGTGTTAAGTCTTCGTTCAGCAACACCAGCCACCGGCACGGCAGCAGATGCCTCGTGACGGTATTCCACAGCCGACGAAGCCAATCACTCGACAGATAGCACCCGAAACCCCGAGACAGGCCGCAAGTCCGATCGCACTCGTTACGACCGAGGCAAGTCCGCAGATATATGCCGTGCCTCCGGGTTTCGATATAACCCGAACGATTTGGAAAGCGCGAGCGCCTAAGCGAGTCGTTCATTGAGCCGGGGGTCGAACGCCGCGGCGACGACCGGGAGTAGCTGAGTTTTCAATCGCGGTCCGGTCATTGAGCGCGTTGGTAGCCCCAGCCGGCCAAAATTCCACCACCCATCGTGAGCAGGGCCGAACCGAACTCCATCGGCAGGAACGTCATGACCGCGGCCACGGTGAGCGCCAAGCAAAGAATGAACGCACCAAAGGTACCGTAAGAGACGACGTTGCCGGTCGGTCGATCGGACGGGAGGAACGCCGCGATGAACCCGAACACATACCCGGCGACCAGCCCGGGCCACGAAGGGGCGTGTTCGACCAGCGTGAGAAGTACTGCCCCCATGAGAGCGAGTATAGCGGCAACGACGAGGTACGATACTGGCCGAGTCCAGTCAGTGTCAAATGTATGGTTCATGATTTGTGTTTCTGAGCGATATCGATGCGCTACCGATCTCACTCAGCACTCATAAATGTGTCCCGATATAGGTGGAGTCGCAGATACGGTGTAGTGTAGATCCGCATTATAATCTCCAGCGACTACGCCGACGTACTTCGCCAGCCCCCACGAATCGTAGTCACGGACGCCGATGGTGTACTCGCCGCTTGCGCCGAAGATTTCGAGGAGTGAGCCAGCTATTGCTCCTACTATCGCCCCGACCGCTCCTCCGACTGGACCCCCGATGAGTGCACCCACGAGCGCCCCGATGAGAGCTCCCATGGTCTTGAGGCCGATGCTGTTGACCCATGGATGGAGCTCGAACGAGAGACCAGCGTACCGATGGCCAGTATTACAGTTCCACGCGCCACATCCCCCGATGCGTCTCCAAAACCCATCTGCTCGGAGGACGATGTCGTCCCACTCGTTCGGTATATGATTCATCGGTATGATTGACCCCGAGATCTCATTGGAGACTTTTTGACACTTCGTCCGGCCTCGTTCGATACCTTCCTCTTCAACTGGTTCCGTATAGACCTTGAAAAGGTACGTGGCCTCTTCGGAACCAGTCTCGGCTACCGACTGACCATGAAGTCCATCCTGCGAATTGTTATCAGCCTGTCCGTTGGCGGTTGCTTTTATGATTTTAGACGAACTTTCCTCGGAAACCACCTCTGCTTCCACGGTCGGAGCGCTTTGTTTCTCGCTTCCATCGCTGCTGGCAGCGGCTACGCGTGGGATGCCCATTGAGCCGAGTGCTGCTGCACCTCCGGCACCAAGCACCTTGGTGAAGCGACGCCGGTTGATCGAATCGGTACTGTCGCCCGTTGCGGACGGTTCGTCCGCGTCGTGGTCTTCTACCATCGCAGTTCGAGCCACACGCGGGTTTGTATTCAGAGTATTCCTTGCTCAATGAGCAGTAGTAGCTCGATGAACAAATGGCACTCGCTGAGCGGATGCTGCTCAACGAGCAGGGGTCACTCGGTGAGCCATCCACACACTGAAGTCGGCGTGCGCTCCCCTCGTACCTGTAATGCCGATCATCGACAAACTCCGACAGCCGGAGTACACCGGCGAGAATCGGTGTACTCCGTGTACGGCGGTCAACGTCGCTATTGCAACCGCAGGCGGCACGCTCGTCGCCAAAGCAAAATCGCCCGTCCTCGGAACCGCGGCGTTCGGTGTTTCCCTTGGCACCATCTACCTGCGCGGGTATCTCGTGCCAGGGACGCCCAACTCACGAAGCGCTACCTTCCGGATCGGGTTCTGCGCCGGTTCGAGAAGGAGCCAGCACCCGCACCGACCAGCGAACCCAACGGCGTCGATCCGGAACACGTGCTTCTCGACGCCGGCATGGTAACGCCGTGCGAGGGCGGTGCCGACCTCTGTCTCACCGACGGGTTCCGCTCCGAGTGGCACGAGCAGAGACGCGCTGCGCGCGAACAGGACGATCCCGACGAGTCGGACCTTCGGAAAGTCCTCGGCATACGAGACGAGGCGATCACTTTCGAGGAGTACGGCGACGCGCTCTTGGCTCGCGCAAACGACGGCGCAATCGGCCAATGGAACTCTCCGGCTGCCGTCGTCGCTGACGTCGCGGCCGCGAACGCGCTCGCGGACCGCTACTCCGACTGGACGGACATGACCCCCACCGAGCGTGCGCGCGTGCTGGCGAGTCTCCGGATATTCATCGAAACGTGTCCAGAGTGCGGCGGCCCGGTGCGCATCGAGCAGGAGGCGGTCGAGTCGTGCTGTCGATCGTACGACGTGCTCCTCTCGGCGTGCGAGGACTGCGACGCGGCGCTGTTCGAAATCGAGTGGGGCGAAGAGGAGATGTCGGCCGAATCGGACGGGCAGCCGGATCGATCACCTCCCGCTGAGGCGTAGCGCTTTCAACGCTCTTCGTATTTGTCCGCTGCCTGGCGCTGTACGTCGTACTGCTGTTCGGCCCACTCGGCGAGTTCTTGCTGCTCGTCGCACGCCTCCAAAATCGAATGGGTTCTCATGTCCTCACTGTAGGCTGCGATGACCACGACCTCGTCCAGCAGCGCCAACCCGAACTCCGGAAGATCCTCAGCGACGAGCAACCGCGTGGCCTCCGCCTTCAACGCCGTTTCGAAAACGGCCGGATCGCTGGATCGAATCGTCTCGAAGACATTGGGCGGCCCGATGATCTCGAAGTCGCCCCCGTCCGCGATCCGCGTGCCGATCGATTCGACGTACAGCGGATTGAATACTGGCGCGAATCCGCGGAAGGTGTCGGTCTCTTCTACCAACTCCATGAATCGATGCATTGGCGCGTATGGACTGGTAGCCCCACAGAGCGTCACGGTGCAGGTTTGGAGGGAACGTGCGCCTGCTGGGGGTATTTCCGGCAGTCGAGCGAGGAACGTTCCAAGACGGTCCGCAACACGAAAATCAGCCATCGACTCACGGAGACTTCCCATCACTATTCGACCCGACGGCAGCGCTCGATAGGCGTTTTCGGCTGGCACTGCCTCGATCCAGTTCGCTGCTTCCAGCTTGCGGAGGTTCTCCCGGAGCGTCGTTCGATGGACGTCAAGGTGCTGTCGGAGATCCGCCCGACTTCGAGACGATTCACAGAGTAGTTCGAGGAGTTCGAATCGGTCCGATGATCGGGTCGGGACCTCGATTTCGTTCAATCGCTCCTCCCGTTTCGAAGCCGGAAGCACTCCACCCGAGTCCATCTCAATTCCCTCTGTTATACGAACAATTTGGGCGACACAATAATCTTTTTATTTAATTTTGATAGCTGAATTCATTGCTCTCCGTCTTCCCTTCCGGATCATCACGGGAACGAATGCGCGGGTGCTCGATGGTGGGCCACCTGAGAGTCATTGACGCAATCGTGAGCGCTTAAGCGAGTCGTTCATTGAGCCGGGGGTCGAACGTGGTCGGTATGAAGAAGACGATTGAGGAGCACGCGGCGCGGTTCGACGACCACGCCACGGCCTACGACGAGAGCCAGGACAGCGAGAAGTATCGGGCGTGTGCCTCCCTCGTCGTGAAACACGCCAGCCCCGAGCCCGACGATGTGGTGCTCGATCTCGGGGCGGGAACGGGAGCGATCGCCCTCGCGCTCGCGCCCGATGCGGAGCGCGTCATCGGCCGGGACATCTCCGCGGGGATGATGGACGAGGCCCGAACGAAAGCCGACGAGGTCGGGATCGACAACCTCGCGCTCGCGGAGGGAAGCTTTCGAGAGCCCGCCGTCGACGACCCCGTCGATATCGTGGTTTCGAACTTCGCGATGCATCATCTGGGCAACGACGAAAAGCGTGAGGCGATCGAGACGATCGGGGGGCTGGCTCCCCGCAAGCTCGTCCTCGGCGACGTGATGCTGTTCGGCGAGGCCGATCCCGACGCACCGTTTTACAGCCCCGAGGTCGACGCTCCCGCGACCGTCGGGATGCTCGCGGACGCGCTGACCGACGCGGGCTTTTCGCTCACCGCAGTCGAGCGCGTCCACGATCAGGTCGGCGTCCTCGTCGCCGAACGCACCGCAGTCGGCGACGACGGCGACGCGACGGCTGCGGACGGTGCGTCGGAGGCGTCGGGGGCGTTCGGACTGAATGCGGCGGACGCGAAGGAATGAAACACCTCCCGAAACACCTCCGGCCGCGCCGGCGGTATCTCGCGGTCGCGATCGAGGCGTGGCCCGACGCCGATCTCGGAAGCCACGCGTTCCAGCGCGCGTGCTGGTACGCCGCCCAAAACCTGCTCGGCGATCCGGGGGCCGCGGACATCGATCTTCGGGTGCTCGATCTCTCGTTTGCCGACGGGACCGGGACGGCGATCGTTCGCGTTCGACGGGACGAGGTCGAACGGGCGCGCGCCGCGATCGCATGCGTCGAAGAGGTGTCGGGGTCGCCAGTCGGCGTTCGGGTGCTGGGAATGAGCGGGACGATGCGTGCCTGTGAGGAAAGGTATATAGGTCGCGCGTCCCGAGCAGCGACCGAGAGAAACGTCGTGTTCGCGGACTCACAGCGGCCCGCTGTCGTGCGGAACGGGCGATTCGACGTTCACGGGGAACCCGGGTTCGTGGGGGCGACGGCACTCGATATCTGAACTATGCAGGGACAATCCCAACAGCAGGCCTACGACCGCGGGGTCTCGATCTGGTCACCGGACGGGCGGCTCTATCAAGTCGAGTACGCTCGCGAGGCCGTCAAGCGCGGCACCGCGAGCATCGGCGTCCGGACGCCGGACGGCGTCGTGCTCGCGGTCGACAAGCGCTTCCGGTCGCCGCTCGAAGAGCGCTCCAGCGTCGAGAAGATCCACAAGGCCGACGATCACATCGGTATTGCCAGCGCGGGTCACGTCGCCGACGCTCGCCAGCTCATCGACTTCGCCCGCCGGCAGGCCCAGGTCAACCAGCTCCGGTACGGCGAGCCGGTCGGCGTCGAGACGCTCACCAAGGACATCACCGATCACATCCAGCAGTACACCCAGGTCGGCGGCGCGCGCCCGTTCGGCGTCGCGCTCATCATCGGTGGCGTCGAGGACGGCGAACCCCGTCTCTACGAGACCGATCCGTCGGGCACGGCCAGTGAGTGGCAGGCGCTCGCGGTCGGGTCGGGCCGCGCGGAGATGCTCGATCACTTGGAAGAGAATTACCAGGCGGAGATGGACCTCGACGCCGGGGTCGAGCTCGCGCTCGAAACCCTCACGACTGCAACCGACGACGCACTCGATGCCGCCGAGATGGGTGTCGCCACCATCGATGTCGAGACCGAACGCCTCGACCAACTCGACGACGAGGAAATCGACTCGTACATCGACGAGATCGATCTGGATGTTGACGAGTCGACCGAGGAATAGCGAACTCACGGTCCCGGTTCCTTTTCGACGTACCGTCTGTTTTCCGCTGCGAACGCTCGTCACGGCTATTACTGATTCACCGAACAGCATGGCCGACGGTCGGGCGGGCCGTCACTCGGCTCGCCGGAGCGGTCTAGCAGTCATAGCGGTACCAGCGTGTCACCGGACGCGGTAGGTGTCACCGCCGGGGATGAACCGCCCGAGATCGGTCTCGCGCCGGTAGTCGGTCGCGAGGAGGATGTCGAGCGCCTGCGTCAGTCGATCGGCTGCGTCGTCGGTCCAGTCGGCGGGTTCGGCGATCGGCAGGACGAGCCAGCCGCCGCCGCGGAGTTCGGTCGCGTGGAGCGCGTCCATATCGAGGTCGTCGGTCACCGGGCGGGCAGTGTAGTGTTCGAGGACGTACCGGGTCGCGCGCTCGCCGACCGGGAGGAGGACGTGGGCGCTGATCGCGCGGAGCTCGGCGTCGAAAAACTGCTCGCAGTCGGCGTACGACGCTGGTGTTGGCTTGTCGGCGACGCAGGTGTGGAGATGCGAAAAGAAGACGTCCTCAGTCTCGGGAGCAGCAGAGGCAGGCTCGTCGAGCAGTCCGACTGCGTGGAGCACGTTCTGCAGGCGACGGCCGGCGGTGTTCGTGAACGGCACGCCGGTTTCGCGGCCCCCGTGGACGCCTGGATGGTCGCCGATCACATGAAAGTCGGCGTTGGCGTCGCCGTAGCCGGGGACGAACCGCTCGCACGGCGGGCGCATCCCAAAGGGGTTGCTCGTCCGGTCGGTGACGTTCTGCACGGTCGATGTCCGCAGCCGTGGTCAAAAGGTGATACGGTTCGCAACGGCGACCCGGACGACGACCGAGGATCCTATCAGTAGCATGGCAATCGGGCGTTACAGCGTGTACTCGTCGATCGCCCGTGCAGCGTATCGGTAGGTGAACCAGCCCACGACGCCGATCGACAGCGCGGTGAGAAACGAGGAACCGACGACACGAAACGTGTCAGTAGATCACGTAGAGCATCGCGTACACCACCACGCCGAGGGCGAACGAGATCAGCCAGAGGCTCGCAGCGACCCGCCCGACGCGGCGGTGGTTCGTCCGCGGGAGTTCCTCGATTGGTCGCGTGAGCGCGAGCAGGAGGGCATAATATAGCAGCGGCACACAGACGATCGCAAGCGCGATGTGGATCGCGAGCGTCGGGAGATAGACGAACTGATAGATCGTCTCGGGGCCAGGGAAGGCCGCGGGACCTTCGAGCGCCACCTTGTAGAGATAGAGCGCGAGGAAGGCGACGAACAGCACGAGTGATGTCAGCATGAGCGCGCGGTGGCGGTCCACGTCGCCACGACGAATGGCGCGCCACGCGGTCGTGATAGTCCCGATGGCGACGAGGCTGATGGCGGCGTTCACGTGCGGGATCATGTCGACGATTCCGGTGGGTGCGCGCGGGAGCGTTCCGACTGGGAGGGCTCCGAGAACGGCCCCGAACACGAGCGCGAGCGAGATCGCGGAGAGCACACCGGTCAGCGCGGGCACGTGATCGCGGGCACGGAACTCCATAGTCGCGATTGGCTCGTGGAACCTATGTACCTACCCGTCCGCGTCGAACTCGCCGAGCGTTCGCTGTCCTTGGTTCGTTCCAGCGCCGGAACCTCTCTCGTCGGTGTTCGGTCCGTCGTCCATCCTATCGGTCGACTCGGTCGCGTCCATCGACTCGCTGCCGTTCATCGACTCGGTCCCGCCGTCCGATCGGCCGTCGGCTCGGTCGTCGGTCCCCGACTCCCAGCCGTCGAGGTCGGACTGTTCGCCCGCAGCGAACGCGAGGTTCGAGACCCGAACGCCGAGCTTTCTGACCTCGGCATCGTGGAACTCGGCAAGCAAGGAGAGTGCGACATCGCCGACGAGATCGGGGTCGGCCACGGGACCAGGCAGCGAGCGCGCGCGGGTGTTGACATCGAACGGCGGCGTCACGACCTTGATACCGATCGTCTGATAGAGCGCATCCTCGCGGTCGGCGCGGTCGGCGACCGCCGCCGCAAGCGTCGCCACCCGCTCGCGTTTCGCGTCAGTGTCGGCGGTCGCCTCGGTGAACGCCGACTCCCGTGAGAGGCTCTTTGGCCGGCCGACAGGCGTTACTGGCCTGTCGTCGTCGCCTCGCGCGAACGCCCGAATCTCCCGGCCGCGCTCGCCGAAAGGGGCGATTTCGTCGGGGTCGGCCCCAGCGAGATCGCCTGCGGTCTCGATCCCGCAATCGCGGAGTTCGCGCGCGGTGACGGGACCCACCCCGTGGACTGCCTCGACATCGAGCGGCGCGAAGAAGTCGCGAACCCCACCGGGTTCAACCACCACGAGACCGTCGGGCTTGTCGTGGTCGCTCGCGACCTTCGCCGCACTCATCGTGGGCGCAACGCCGACGCTCGGGACGACGCCCACCGACTCGTGGACCCGTTCTTTGACGTGGCGGGCGTACCCCTCGGCGAGCGTCCGGCCGTCGACGTGCTGCCACCCCGTGCGGTCGGTCACGTCGAGATACGCCTCGTCGATGCTCACCGCTCGAACGGTGTCGGCGCAGTCGTCGAGGACGGATCGGACCTCGTCGCTCACCGTTTCGTAAAACTCCATGTCGAACGCACAGTAGTGACCCACTGCGTCGGTTTCGTTGGGGTTTTCACTGTCTTCGGTACGCGGGAGGCGATCGAGCGCCATCGTGATCCCCTGTGCGCTCTCGATCCCGTGAGCGCGGGCCTCGTAGCTCGCGGTCGCGACCGCGCCGTGGGACTCGCCCTCCTCGTAGCCCATCCCGACGACGACGGGTTCACCACGCAGCTCCGGCTTGCGGAGGCGCTCACACGCAGCGTAAAAACAGTCCATATCGACGTGACAGATCACGCGGTCGGGGTCGCTGGCGACGCCCGGCAGGCGCGGATCGCCACGCTCGGCCATACGTTGTGGTGGCCGGCGGTCGGCATGAGCGTTCGGACTCACCGAAAGCAGCGGGTCGCAGTCGAAATCGAAACCTGATCCGGCGTATCGTCGAAACCGTCGTTTCTCCCATCGGGACAAAGCTTATCACAAATACTGCCAAGGTATGACATGCGTCAGGCGCTATGACCACTATATCGAACTCCCTTCGGCGACTCAGGCGTGCGTTGGGACTCGGCTACACGACCGAGGAGAGCAACACGGAATGGATAGAAAAACGGTGATCGCGGTGGCAGGTCATCACTCGATTTGAGGATCGTCGCCCGCTTTTGCTCGTCGCAATGCGCTTCCCATTTTTCATCGAAAATCGGCAATCCGAGGTGGAGTGGGGTCGGAGGGGTTCGAACCACGATCGTTTCGCTCGCTCCGCTCGCTACACTCTCTGGTTCAAATTTTCCTCAGTCACGAATTTCGCTCCTCGCGTCCGCTCGTTGCGAGAATAAGTGGGGTCGGAGGGATTTGAACCGCAACGACCCTCATTTAATCATCTACCACATCTTAACTCGGATCCAGTCACTTCGCCATTATTTTTACACATTCCACATCTTATGAGGCAACATCGTCACCGTGTCGTTGAATCGACAAAAGTCAGAATCCCATGTGAGTATGTACCAAACTTCGCTATCTTGCATCGTCGCATAGTCAAGATACTCCCCGAAATTCGGGGCTTTATCCGTATCATCAGCAAATGCATCCACGGCTGATTGGAAAATCTCGTGGGTCGTTTGTTTTACAATTATTGGACCTTCACCTAACGCTTCGTTTAGGCACTCCTCGGCTGCGGCTTCTGATTGGTTCCGTTGGAGCCAAATACAGACTTCTGCTAATGTTGATTGTGTAATATGTACCTCCCGAAATGCGGTTTCGATTTCTGCTACAAGCTCGAAAAATTCATTTGCATAATTTTGTTTTGTTATTGTCGAATCGCTTGTTGGGTCTTCATGGTAACGAAATTTCAAGAACTCGCGGCCAATGTAGATTCTACTTGCTCGCCTACTAGTTCCGTATTGCTCAAACTGAGAGAGGTCTGGATACGGAAGGGCCGAGATGTCCATTTAGCTATACTGTCGTGATCGCTGATTCAGTCGCATCGCTCTTGGTTCCCAGTCTAAAAGTTCCCTGAAATTCCGCTCTTCAGGTCGAAGCCCCGGAATCCGCTCAGTTCGAACCTGAACATTCAATCCATGATTACTAGCTTGATTTCGGAATTGAGTCGAAAATTTCAGGAAATTTTGCCTAGCACGCTTGAGATCGGCAATATGATTTTCTCGACTCATGTCTTCGCTTGGCCCTTGAACAGTGTAGTATCCGATTCGGTTTGCGATCGGTCGCCAGACACCATTGTAGTAGAGACTATCTAAATGTTTAATAATCTTCAAGAACATAGTGCAGTTATTAGAGTTCTCTAGATTTTGTTCCCTCAACCATATTAGCGTCTGGGCTGCCACACGCTCAAATTCGGTCACGAACGGTGGTAGATTTCGGAATAGTGGATACTTGATGAGCTCTTGTTTCAATTCTACTGTCGCTTCTTCAATTGGTGAAACAAGGTCGTCCGGGAGCGTCGTATTTGGATGCTCTGAGTTACAGAATTGAGCACATTGCATGAGGTGCAGATGAATATCCATATTTGCCAGATAGACCTGTTTGAAGGGCACATCTCGTTGTTCATAGTACGTTTTGAGCCATAGGAACGTATCTGCCCCCAATATGTCTTCCAGTGGCTGTTCTATTTCTTCCAAATAAAACCGTTTAACCTCGTTTACATCGGGGATTGGACCCTCTGAAACACCTGCATTTGTCTGAATCGGCCCGAAGTCTTCATCGAGATTTGGAAGCATATCACCATCCAAATACCATTGGATCGTA
>Ga0136574_100815_pt1 | contig 11085 bp, 13 predicted proteins | sample AntDeeMetagen134_FD_101383 | JGI IMG/M metagenome (GOLD analysis project Ga0136574, IMG submission 101383) | Saline lake microbial communities from Deep lake, Antarctica - Metagenome #134 | ecosystem: Environmental > Aquatic > Non-marine Saline and Alkaline > Saline | place: Antarctica: Deep lake...
CGAGGGATCCCTCCGTCCATTTGTTCCCGCACCTCGTGAAGCTCTTTCAACGTGATATCGTCGAGGCGACCCATTACTCCTGATTCGGTCTAACTTGGTAAGTATCTTCGCACGACCCTATGATTGCTCGTCGTGACCGACGTCGACGTAGAGGTTGCCGAGTTGATCGGGGCCGTGGCTCCCCATGCGAATCGTCGGGTGTTGGTCCTCACGCCAGTCGTCGCGGCGTTCATCAAGCTCACGGGCGGCATCGTAGAGGTCCGCGACCCCCTGAATATACGTCTCGTCGTCGCTATCGTCGATGATCGTCCCGCTGTTGCGGTCCTCACCGCGCAGGATACGCAGGACGTTGATGACGCTGCTCATGCCTCCGAGCGGCGCATACCGGCCATCGAGCGCCCCGCGTTCGGGGTGGATGACGCGCCCGTGCTCGCGAACGCTGACCGAAAGCCCCGTTGTTGAATCGTCGGCGCGGCCCCACCTGTCGAGTGCGACCGACGTCGTGCTCCCCTCGTGTTCGATGATCCGCCGGAGGTCGTCGTCGATCTCGCGACCGAGCTCGTCCTCGACGGCCGCCCAGTCAACCGTAATGACCGGCGCGAGGTCTTCGGTTGCGTTCATCGGCCGGCCTCCATCCAGCCACGTTGCTCGTCCACTTCTTTGCGATAGTGCGCGCCGGCTTGCTCGATTTCGAAGCCTTGCTTCTAGAGGTATCGCAGCGCGCCGGGTGCAATCATGTTCGTTCGCGTATCGTAGTAGCGAACACGCTCGTCGTTGCGGCAGTCGTCGCCGGCCTCGGCGATCTCGACCGATCCCGCATAGCGGCGTTCTCGGAGCGTCTCGATCATCGTTTCGAGGTCGTCGCGGTCTGCGGTCTGAGTGTCGTTCATGCTCATTCTCCGTCGGTATCGTACTGTACCGGGACGTTCTCGATCGGGCCGTGGCCGAACTCGTTGACGTCGATTTCGTCGGCGAGGGCGTTTCGCACTTCGTGCTCCCATAGTTCGGCCCATTCGTCGTAACTCCTCCGCAGGGCCTCGTCGTTGCCGGTAACAGCGTAGTCGTCCTTCCAGATCTGCGGGTGAAAGGTGACCACAGCTTCGGTCGCCCCCTGAATCTCGGGCGCGAGGTCGACATCGTTGGTGTCGGTACCAGCGTCAGTGTCGGTGATGTTGGCTGTATCAGTCATGAACTCTCAGCACTCCCAGAGACGAAAAACCGAGTGAGCGGGAGCCGCTGCGGAGCGGTGGCGCGTGCGAGACTGCGCCTTGGCGCAGTCCGCGCGCGAGGGACGACCGAGGAGGCGCACGCCAGTGCGCCCCGCAGGGAGGAGGCTGGGGAGGTCGCGCCGAAGGCGCGAGAGGTCACAGAGCAAAAAGAGAACTCCAGCGAGCGCGTCCCCTACTCGTCGTCCTCCGAGCCGCCGTCTTCGCTCTCGATCTCGATGCCTGCGACCTGTGCGAGTGCCTCCTTGACGCCCTGTTCGTAGTCACCCGCCGCCGCCTCGGGGTAGGCCTCCTGGGCACGCGCGACGGCCTCGCCCTCGCCGGCCTCCATAGCCGCGATCCGCTCCAGTGTCTGCTCGCCAGTCTCGACGACCCACTGGTCGCGCGTTTCCTGGCTGACGACCGTGACCGATTCCGGAGTGATGGACGTCCGCAGCTCACCGTCGTCCGTCTCCCACGCCCGGGGCTTGCCGACGATCGCGACGTACTCCGGAGCCTCCATGCTCCGGAGCGCCGCCATCGCTTCGGGCTGGTACTTCCCGGCGTACGCGAAGAACGCCCCGGTGGGATCGACCACACGGCCCTGCCAATACTCCTCGTCGTCGCTCTTGGCGACATCCTCGGTTTCGGTCAGCGTGCCCATCGCGAGCACACGGTTCGCGTTCTCTCCGGTGGGGAGAACGGCGAACTTCGGCGACCGCTCGTCGTCACCGTCCTGAAAGATTTCGCTGGCGTCTCCGAACTCCTCGGCGAACGCACGCTTGGCTGGCTGTCGATTCATCTGATCGTCGTTGCTGCTGTTGGCACCCGAACTCATGTTTGAAACGAACCTCGATCGAGTCGGCTTCGTCTGCTTACCGACCCTGCACCCCTTCGGGGGATGAAAAACTGCTGTCGCGGCCGTCACGGCCACGACGACACGATGCACCCATCGATCGTGAGCGCTGGCCCGCCTCAGATCAGCTCGGCGTCGAAGTGCTCGTCCAGAACGCGCGCCGCGTCCGCTTCAGCGGCGTCGTTCGGGCCGATCTCCTCGACCTCGTTCACGAGATGGTACTCGCCGATCTCCGGGCCTTCGATGGCGAAGTAGTGACCGACGAGTTCCGACCGGAGTTCGTCGGCGACGACGCCTGGATCGAGCGCATCCATCGCCATGTCGGTGGCTTCGTCGAGTGAGATTCCGCTGACGGCCTCGGTGGCCTCGGCGTCGAAGATCATGTCCTCGACATCCTGACCGTCGTCGAAGGCGGCCTTGATCCGCATGTCGAACTCGCCATCGACGTCACCGTGCTCCGAGCACCGCCCGTCCTGGAGCGTGCGCGTGCAGTCGTCCTTGGGGCAGCGCTTGATGAGGCCGCTATCGGGCTTAATCGCGACCAGTGCGCCTTCCGAGGCCACCGACTCGTCGCCACTCCCCGTCTCGACGTCCTCTTCGAGCGCCACGATCTCGGTCGTCTTGTTCAGCTTGACCGAGTAGTCGCCCTCGTACTCGTCCGTGACGACGTTCGAGATGGCGTATGACTGTCCCTCTTCGAGCGCGGGCAGGTCCGAGGTCTCCCACGAGACGAACTTGATACGCCCGGTAGTGTCGGCAAGCAGGCCGACCTGGGCGATCGAATCCGAGTTGGGGTCCCACAGCTGATCGACTTCGACTTCGAGATCGACCCACTGCTCGTCGTCATCGACCTCATCGACGCCAACGAGATCGTTGCTCGACTCGGAGGCGTAGAATACGTCCTGATCGATGTCGTGCTCGTCGAGCAGGTGGTTGACCACGCTCCGGCGAGCCTCGTCTTCGGGGACCTGGTACTCGCCGACAAGCGCCGCCATCCGCTCTTCGACGTTGCCGGGATCGACTTCGACATCCGCGTTGTTCTGGAACTGTTCGACGATCGAGCCACTGGTGCTTTGGACAGACATGGTTACTGACCTCGAATCGACTTCGACTGCATCGGGACGAGCTTCGCTTCTGACCCGACCCTTCACCCCTGATGGGGGAATAAAACCACTGAGGCGGACGCGGTTGCAGTGCCGATGGTACTGACCGGACGACGCCGTCACGACGCCCTCCGACCGAGCACGCACCGGACTGCTTACCGACGCCCCCGGTTCACGCCCGAGGACGCTGGTGGCACGCCCGCTGGAGCCCCTCGACCCCTCACCCCTCGTGGGAGAACAAACTGCGGCTGCGGGCGGTCGTCCCCGCTGTTGCCGTCACCACCCATCGTCTGAGGCTGTGCGCCGCTACAACAGCTCTTCACCGTACTACTACCGCACGACGCTCGCCGCCACAATCGCGCTCACACCCCACCGTTTCCGCTGTTTCCGCTGCTCCTGCACCGCGCTTCACCGCACTCCCGTACAGCTGCTCCGCTCGGCCGTCTCCCCACCAGGACCACACACCGGATTTCCGTCGTTCTCGTCTCCCCTCTCCAGCCCCCTGAATCGCTCCTACTAAGACTCCGTAACGGTGTGATCTTTCGCAAAAGGAATGCGGTAGCTGTCGGTCCAGAAGCCGCGCGTGAGCAACGCGCGCGCAGCGGGTTTCGTGGTTGCAGTTGCTGTCGCGTCGTCGTAGTGGTTGCCGTAGCCGGAGTGGTTGCGGGAGCAGAGCGGTAGCGGTGGCGTGGTGCTGTCGGCGGCCGTTGCAGCAGTGGTGCTGTGGGAGACGCTGAGCGGGTGCTGTACGGAGTGCGGAGTAGTGTGGAGTAGTGCGGAGCTTCCGGTCGGCGTCGTCGTGGCGGCGCTGGCTGGGCCGCTGTGCAGTCGCTGTGGCGTGGCCGTGGCCGAGCGGGGCTGAGACGGATGGCGTTGCTGTCGTGGGCGCTGTGGCGTTGCTGTGTGGATGCGGAGCGGACGGACCAGTGCCAGCGGGAGCGTCGGGTGCGCTCGCGGGCAGGGTTCCCGCTCGCGGTTGAGCGGGATGTGCGCGAGCGTGCCCGAGGCGACCGCCTGGGGCTGTAGGTCCTCGACACTGCCCTCGCTGCTGTCGCGTTCTCACCGGCGAACCTGGCCGCGGAACCACCGACATGTCGAGACATGGGGAGATACGTTGCCGAGGGGTTTGACCACGAAATCGCACGACGGCAATAGTAGTAGAATATGTAATGAGAATATCTGGGAACGATCCAATGACGACATCACGGAATGCTGGTCAGCGGGAGCGGGAGCAGTAGTAGTCGCTGTAGCGGTAGCGGTGGCGCGTGCGAGACTGCGCCTTGGCGCAGTCCGCGCGCGAGGGACGACCGAGGAGGCGCACGCCAGTGCGCCCCGCAGGGAGGAGGTTGGGGAGGACGCGCGCCTTCGCGCGCGGGTGGCAGACACGCAGCAAAAAAGGGAGCGAGAAGCGCCCTCAGTCCTCGTTCGACAGCGCCGGCAGATCGAGATGCACCATCTGGTCGTTCGCACCGAACTCCGATATCGACGTGTGCTCGTAGTGATCGATGCGACTCGTCGTGCGCTTCCACTCGGGCACGTTGTACTTCTTCTCGCTCACCCGCTGCTCGCGCCCTCGTTTCCCGAACTCCTTGCGAACCTGCTCGCCCCACGACACCCCGTAGGTGTCTGACTGAAGCTCCCGGATCGCCACGAATCCGACCGTGTCCGAGTCATCCGCTTTGACTCGGAAGGTGCGCGAGCGCTCCTCCGAACCCTCGAAGCTCGACAGGTCCACGTCCACGCCCTTGACATCCGGCATGTCCGCCGCCGCTGGGAAGAACCACTCTTCGCGATGGTCCGTCTGGGCTACCGTGTACTCATCGTCCTCGTCGATCTCCGTGGTGATCGTCGAGGGCTCGGACATCTCGATGCCACCCATCGGGGACGGCCCGTCGCCCCGCTCACGTCGCCAGATCTGGGTGTCGCTCGTCGCCGCCAGCGTCACCTGCCCGTTGTACGTACTCGGCTTGGCGTCGATCACCCGCACCACGTCGCCCTCGTTCAGGCGCACGTCTTGGTTCGAGTGCTTCCACACGGTCAGTTTCGCCTCACTCGATCCGTCCTCGATGATTGCGACCTGCTGCTGGTTGTCCGCCGACGGATCGAACAGTTTCGCAACCACGCCTTCGACGGTGGCCCACGAGTCGTCCCTCTCGATCAGCGAGATCGGGCTGACCACCGTTCGGTCGTTGTGCAGCTCCTCGACCAGCGACATTACCGCACCGCTGATGCCCTCGCCGAGACCGACCTTCTCGGCCAGTCGCTTTCCGACCGTCGTCCGCGAGCACTCGAACTGCTCGGCCAGCCGCTTCGACTGCTCGTGGATCTCGCCCACCGTCTCTTTCTCCATCTGTCCACGGGAGTCCTCGACGAAGCCACGACCGACGATGCCTGACGCGGCCTCCGCTTCGACCTCCTCACGGCACGACTCCATCCGATCCTGGTGGACGCCCATCGTGCGCTGCTCGCGAGCCTGCTTCTCCTCCACCGGAGGGTACACCTCGGGGTTCGCCCCCGCCCGGTTCGAGATCGTCGCGAGTTCCTCTTCGCGCGCCTCGATGCGCTCCTGGGTGTAGAGGCTCTTGTCGTCGTACTCACTCTCGCCACCGGGACCGCCCCACGTCCCGTTCACAGCCTCGTCCGTCCCACGGTCGAGCCGACCCTGCTCCGCGCGCTTCCGCCCGATTTCGTCACCGGGCACACCGTCGATCGAGAGGTCGTACTCGACATCGCGATCCTCCGCACCGGGGAACTGCACTTCGTCGTACTGCCGCATGCGCTCCGCTCGCTCGTCGCTCGCCTCGCCGTAGACCGCACCGCACTCGCTCTCGTCGTTGTTGGTCGTGCTCTGTGCGTCCGCAACCGTCTTATCGCTGGAGTTCTTACGACTCATTGGTTCGAAACCCGAGGGGCTACTTACCCCTCTCCGCTACTTACACGGAGAGAGGCGTCGCTGACCGTTGCTGTCGTCGGTACTGACGACTTCATCTCTTCAACCCTCACCCCTACGGGGTGTCCCATAAATTGGGTGCGTACATGCGGTTTGGGAGGGTCCGCTACTACTCCCGCGAACAAACCCTGGGAGACCCACCGTCACACCGTCCTTTCACTGACCCGCCACCCTCCCTTCCTTCCTTACCCACCCCGCGAGCCCCTCGCTTCACCACACCTGCTCTCCCTCTCACCCATTCCTTCCTCCCTCTCCACACCCTACCACTCATCGACTTCCCCGTTCCAGTCCGTTAGCCGCTCCTACTAAGACTTCGTAGTACCGTGATCTTCCGCAAAAGGAAGTGCGGTCGCTGTCGGTCCAGAAGCCGCGCGTGAGGAACGCGCACGCAGCGGTTTCGCGGCCGCGGTCGCGGGAGCCGTTGCGGAGCGGTAGCTGTCGCGGAACGGTTGCGGAGCAGAGCTGTAGCGAAGCGGTAGTGGTAGCGGTCGCGGAACGGAGCGGTAGTGGTAGCGGCCGCGGAACGGAGCGGTAGTGGTAGCGGCCGCGGAACGGAGCAGTAGTGGCTGCGGTTGCAGAACGGTCGCGGAGTGGAAGCGGTCGCTGAACGGTCGCGGAGCAGTAGCGGCCGCAGCAGCTGGAGCAGAGCAGTAGCGATCGCGGAACGGTAGCCGTCGCGGAACGGAACGGTAGCAGTAGCGGGGGCTGTTGCCGAGCGATGGCGCGCGCGATGAATGCGCGCCGGAGGCGCGCAGAACGTGTGCGAGGGACGAGCGAGTGCCCGCAAGGGCACGACGTGAGGAGGTTGGGGAGGACGCGTCGAAGGCGCGGGTGGTAGCCACGCAGCAAAAAGGGGATTTTGAACGTCGCGTTCCGATCTCTGTAGCAGGGGTGGGACGATCGGAGGGAGTCCCACCCCGTGCGGACATGCTGTCAAAAAACCCACAAGCCGGGCTTACTGGTCCTCGACGGTGCCGAGGTACGTCCCGCACTTGCAGTCCTGGCGCAGCCAGTCCCCGTCGAAGTATTCGTTTCGGAGTTCTGGTGGATGGTCGCAGTAGGCCTGCACTACGTCGCCGATCTCTGCGGACGCTTCGTTCAGGAGCTCGTCGGTCATCTGTCTGCGCCCTGCCGAGACCTCTCGAAGCTTCCGGGCGGTCTCCGGGTCGATGTCGCTCCGGTTGGTGATGTTGCTACCGGCACTGGTTAGTCGGCGGACGGTCCGTCTGATCCGGCTGAAGAGCGTCATTCTCTCGAACACCTCACCCCTACGGGGTGTCCCATAAATTGGGTGCGGTATATCGGTTTTCGAACGACGAACACTTGCGATGCCTTCCGAGTGCGGGACCGGCAGCGGTAGCAGTAGCGGCAGCGGTAGCGGTCGATTCCCGTCGAACGCGCACGAGAAACGTGCGCGATGCGGTTTCGCGGTGCGGTGCGGTCGTTGTCGCGGATGCGGGCGCGTCGACGAGCTCAGCCGAACAGTCGGGTTGCAGCGAGTATCGACGCCCGGTAGACACCCTCGAGGAAGACGCAGATACCGGCCAGCAGAACGAACCCGACCGGGATGACCCCACCCAACGCGACGTCGAGGATCACGATACCTGTGGCGAGCACCACGACAGCCATCCGGAGTCGGTCAGTTGTCGGTGCGACTGTGCGTCGTCGTTGTCGGGGGGTCCGTGCCATCTCCTTGGTCACCACTCCACACCTTGATGGAGGAAAAAGAACTGTCGGTGGGTACTACGGAATCATCGCTGCCGTCACGCCACTCGAGGCGAGTCCGATGATCACGGTGAGGAGTGCGAGCGTCCCGATGAGATTGATACCGTCGTTGTTTCGAGGATCCAGCAGGCTTGGCACGTCGACCGAGACTTCGTAGCCGGCGATCGGCCACACCAGGCGGACGTCAGTTCCGGTCAGGAAGTCTCCGAGGACGTGTCCGTAGGCAGCTACTGCCCCGACGGTGAAGCCATACTGAGCAGCTGCCACGGGCGTCACGACCGCTCCACCAGCGTAGACGGTGATGTTTGCGCCGATCCACCATGTGGGGGCTGCGACCAACGCACCGATGATCGCGCTGCCGACCAGCGAGTGCGTTACACCGTGGGGGATGACTCGCCACGTCAGCGTATCCGGCAGGCTGGCGATCACGATCGTGATCACTGCTCCAGCCACCGCGAAGGCTGGATACGTTTCGGCGAGGACCGTCCCGAATGGAGCGTACAGGAACAGCGCCCCGAGGCACGCAACCACGCGGGCTGTCGATGGGGTGTTCGTTGGCTTGACTGCTCTACTGACTCGTTGGAATGATGATGCCGTACTCATTGTCGGAACTCCGAGGAGATTCCCTCGTTGGTGATGGATGGTGAGCGAGCGTCGCCACTGGAACCGCCGTCACGACTGACCTGACCTGTCGGTGCGACTTCTCTCATCTCTCTCACCCTCACCCCTTACTGGGAAAACAAATCGCGCGGCGTTTCGTCGGTCATCCAATACATCGACTCGGTGGTAAGTGTGAGTTTCAGTGAGCGACCGACCCAGGTTTCTCGCGACACTCGAGGGAGGCGTCATACTCACACGATCGGCGAATGTACTGACCGCCATCGCGCTGCGAGTGGAACTCGACTGGATAGTCACAGTGAATTTGCTCGTCGCAACTCCAGTCATCTGACTCCATCGACTGCGAGCTCGTTCGGCGGCTACTCAACAGCGATCCAAGTCGACCGATCATCCTGGTGAATCCCATCTCGATCACCCCCACCACTCCGGAGGCAAACAACCCTCGAGATCGGCCAGGCAATTCCACCGCTACTGACCCCCACCGCGACCACTTCGATTCGGCCCTTCGATGATCTACCAACGAACGAAAACATCGACCATCCAGGCTGAGCTCGAACTGAGACTGACTGGCGACGAATCCAAACTGTGATCCAAGCCACGAGCCAGGCCGATTTTCTGTGTCGACCTCCTCCCAACCGTCCTCGATCTAGCTCCCATCTTCCCCACCTGATCACCGGGGACCTCGTCTCGGATTCGTTCTGTTGCAGTAACTAATTGTGGTGTGAGACTGGTCCGTTTCTCGACTTCGATTTGGGTACTCTTCGTCACGGTCACCTGGGGATAGTTGTTTGATTGCTATCTTCTGAGTGGCCCCTCTCATTCTCGATCACCCCCACCCCAATCTCTGCGAGCGTTGAGGTAGAACCCTACCTCTAAGCTTCCCAGAAGCACCCCCAACTCACTCCCACCCCCTCGAATACAGAAAACGACGCCTATCCCCCCCTCTATACTAGTCGTTTTTGCGGCGAACAGCGAGCAATAGAGGTTGATTTTGAAGGTAGGAGGCCTCTCCATACGATTCGCGTACGATCCGTTTTTTGGGGCAAACACGAATCGTATGGTATCGTATGGAAGAAGCCCTCTACAGTACGAAAAACGGAGATGAGGGTAGGACGTTAACTCAGAATCGGCGGCAGATTGGTAATCGTGTGGTTTCGTGCAATAGAGACGCTGTACGGCTATTGCTCGCATTCGTGCTGGAGTTTTACATTGGGGACCCAGCAGAAACGAGCAAATCGTATGGAAGAGAGTTCAAGAATTGATTTCCCACACGATTCAGGAAACTAGTTCAGTAGAATTGGTGACAGATGAATAGGGGGCCAATCGACAACCAAAGTATCGCCTTTCCTCGCGGCTGATGGAGTTACTCTTCAGACAAATTGATTCCTCGATAGAGTGTCATCCGGGAACCGCTGACATCGACTCGGTCGGTCTCAACTTCGTGATCAACTGCTTTCCTGAGCGATCGCAAAAACTGAGTTTTACGCCGCTGTTCGAAGCCGTTTTCTGTCACGTAGTCTTCGTATGCAGGATATATTTCACTGAAAGGTGTGGCTACATCTTCAGTCGTAGTGAGTCGCTCATCTGCAAACGCAGCCACCCCTTCGTCCTTCTCACCGAGCTCTTCGCCGGGGGTTCCTTCCACGTCCAAACCATCGCTCATAGAGTCGTCGGTTCCAGTACCAGATTCGTTATTGGTTCCGCCGTTCGCCACCTCGGGCGTGGGTTCGGAGCCGGCCTGATCAACTGGATCATTCATCGGCTGTTCGCCCTCGAAAGAATCGCTTTCATTCTCGTTTTCACTGGCAGAAGAAGAAGCGGATTCCTCGAACGTTTCGGCGGGATCATCGGACTCCGGGCTGAGAGGGAAGGTCGCTCCATCACGATAGAAGACCGGCCGTTCGTCGTCATCCTGCGACAGGATCAGGATGTGGTAATCGTCGCGATCGTACTCCGGATTCGGGAGTATCTCCTCAGGAATGGCCGGCCGTTTGATCGGCACCCAGTCCTCCTTGAGATTGTCACTGTTTTTGTATGTACGATCGTCAGCAATTTTCTGATCGACGTTATGTTTGTCTGTGTACTCGTCATAAATGTCAACAGCAGGAACGTCAATGAGTCCCAGATTATCCAGATCATCGAGGCGAGCGTGTTCGGTTCCGTCTCCATCTCGCATCACGAACTCGCCGTCTTCGCGGGTCCAATTGGTGCGGCGCTTGTCGCCAGTCGTTGGTCTGACTGCTGTCACGTTCTCGTTGAGCCGCACCCGGTAGTCGCTCACGTAGTAGTGGATGATGCCCGTCTCACCCTCGGTTTTCTTCACTGGGTCGGTAAGGATGTTTTCGAGTCGCCGTGCCCAGTATTCATAGTCCTCTCCAGCCTCGTCCACACCGACGTCATCCGCTCCAGGTTCGACGACGAACACCGGGGTTCCATCCATCTCCTGAGCTTTCTTGAGATTCTCGAGGACCTTCGGTGGCTTCGTCGGCGTGGTGGTCTCGGCCTCTAGTGTCTCGTCAGCCATAGACTGAACGCTTATCTCCTTGAAACTCATTAGGACAGCATCGACTACGAGGACACCGATGACACGAAAAAAGCACGTCGTCGATCTTTCCAAGGATGAACGCG
>Ga0136574_100816_pt1 | contig 11079 bp, 9 predicted proteins | sample AntDeeMetagen134_FD_101383 | JGI IMG/M metagenome (GOLD analysis project Ga0136574, IMG submission 101383) | Saline lake microbial communities from Deep lake, Antarctica - Metagenome #134 | ecosystem: Environmental > Aquatic > Non-marine Saline and Alkaline > Saline | place: Antarctica: Deep lake...
GAGAGCCACGTCGCCATCCCCATCAGCCAGCCCGCGACGACGCCCGACAGGGTGATCGTCCACCATGGAAGACCGACGAGCGCCCCCGCGAGCGAGCCGAACGCGCTCGGTTCGGCGATCCCCATCGGTTCGCCGATCGCCACGATGAGCGCGACGAACGCCGCACAGCCGAGCAGGTTCGAGACGTAGGTCACACTCCAGATCCGCCCAAGGTCACGGAGCGACGCACGGCCGTCGAGCACCGGGAGGACGGCCATCGTGGAGTGGGCCGTAAAGAGTTCGGTCTGGCCGATGACGACGAACAGGAAGGCGATCGAGGAGACGCCGGCGAGCGCGACCTGTTTGGTGAGCGTCGAGTCGAACCCGCCCGAGAAGGTGAGTACCATCGCCATGAACAGCGCGCCGAAACTCAGGTTGAGACCGGCCGAAAAGCCCGAGATGAACGTGCCGACCGCGGGCCGGTCCATCTCCTTCAGGGCGTTCTCCATCTCGCGTTCGAGAATCTTGCGATAGGAGAGCGTCGCGCCGGTGGGGCCGTCCTCGCTTTCACTCATTGCACTACCGTCCATGGACATCCACCGGCGCTAAACGGTTGGGGTTGCCCGTGCCGGCGACGAAACACAAACTCCCTTGTCGTTCGGCCCGTAGCTGTGACATGGATCGACGAGAGCCACCGCAGACGGAGGAAGGGTGGTACGTACTCCACGACTTTCGGACGGTGGACTGGGACGCGTGGCGGGCGGCTCCCGAACACGAACGTGGTCGCGCCATCGAGGAGGGTGTCGACTACCTCGCCGCCCACGAGAACCTCGAAGACGCCGACGCGGGCGGATCGGCGGCCTTCAGCGTGATCGGTCACGACGCCGATCTCCTCGTGCTCCATCTCCGGCCGTCGATGGCTCATCTCGATACCGCCGAACGCCGTTTCGAGGGAACGGCGCTCGCCGAGTTCACCGAGCAGACCGACTCCTATCTCTCGGTCACGGAGGTCTCGGGGTACATGTCCGAGGAGTATTTCGAAGGTGAGGAAGTCGAGGACACCGGGATGGCGCGCTACATCGAATCCCGGCTCAAACCTGATATCCCCGATATGGAGCACGTTTCGTTCTATCCGATGGACAAGCGCCGCGGCCCCGAGGACAACTGGTACGATCTCGCCTTCGACGAGCGGAGTGATCTCATGAGCGGCCACGGCGACATCGGCCGCGACTACGCCGGCGACGTCACCCAGATCATCACCGGCAGCGTCGGCTTCGACGATCACGAGTGGGGCGTGACCCTGTTCGCCGACGACCCCGCTCAGATCAAGAAACTGCTCTACGAGATGCGGTTCGACCCGTCGAGTTCACGCTACGCCGAGTTCGGCCGGTTCCGGTTCGGTCGACGGTTCCCGTCGGCGGACCTCGGCGCGCTCCTCGCCGGCGAGCCCGTCCCCACGGGCGAGGACACCGACCATTCCCACGGCGACGCGAGCGCACACGGCGAGAGCCACCACGATGAGGGAGGCCACCATGACGAGGGAGACCGCTCCGACGACGAAGACGACGAAAGCGACCAGGACATTCGGGCGGCACTCGCCGACGAGGACATCTACGCGGGCCAGCCCCACGGCGAGGACGTCCACGCGATGGTGCTCTACTCCGCGGCCGATCCTGCCGAGCTCGCCGACGATGTCGACGGCCTCCGCGGGAACTTCGAACACTACGACACCCACGTCAAGACCGCGATCTATACGAATCCGGATGGAGGGAACGCGGCAGTCGTGAGCATCTGGGATACCGCGAGCGCCGCCGAGACCGCCGGCGGCTTTCTCGCCGATCTCCCGGGAATCGTCTCGCGCGCGGACGTCGGCGAGCTGGACGGTGAGGAGTCGGGCTTCGGCACGATGGGCATGTTCTACACCACGAAGCCCGAACACCGCGAGGATTTCGTCGCAAAGTTCGCCACCGTTGGCGACCTCCTCGATGATATGGACGGCCACCACGAAACCGACCTCCTCGTCAATCGCGCTGATGAAAACGACATGTTCATCGCCAGTCAGTGGCGCTCGCGCGAGGACGCGATGGCCTTTTTCCGGAGCGATGCGTTCGCCGACACCGTCTCGTGGGGCCAAGACGTGCTCGCGGATCGGCCGCGGCACGTTTTTCTTACCTAGGAACCACTTTTTTACTTCGTCGGGTTCGCGCGGAGCGCGAACCACTCCTCGCAGAAACCTGGACTAAAAACGCCCGCTCGCTCCCTGCGGTCGCTCGCGGTAGAACTGCTGGCGCTTTCCGCAACCGCACAGCACCGCCGAAGCCCTCGCTCCCTGCGGTCGCTCGCCCTTCATCCACCAGGCCCGCAGCCGCCCTGCATCCGCAAGCTGTCTCCGCCAAACGCGCCACAGCGACCGCTGTTCAAACCGTTCACGCGCGAAAACGGACAGAAGAGCTGACAACGACGCCAAACGGTCTCGGTCGTTCATCCCTGTCGACGACCACGATTCACCCGTCATGTCCGATGTGCCGCTCGACTCGACCGACGGTCGCTCCGGCACTGCCCCCGACACAATGCCATCGGTGACGCCGGACGACGCGTTCGCCGCGCTCGCCGATCCACGACGGCGGACCGTCCTCACCGCGCTCCGCGAGCACACCGGCGACACCATGACCATCGAGACCCTCGTCGATCGCGTCGTCTCGCAGGAAGCGCCCTCTGCAGCGACTCGCCGGCACGTCCACACGTCGATCGCCGATGTCGAACTCCCGAAGCTCGACGACTGGGGTCTCATCGAGTACGACAGCGCCCAGGAGACGGTCCGCTACGTCGCCTCGCCGCTCGTCGAGGGACTACTGACACACGTCACCGAGAACGAGCGATAGCTCAGTCGCCGGCGTACTTCGCGCCGACCGCGTCGAGATCGGCTCCCTCGACCGAGGACCGAAAGCCCGCCATCCCATCGTCGCGCTCGATATCGAAATCCCGTTCGTAGAGATCGGCGACCCGGTCGAACTCCGCGTCCGACAGCGGCGGCGTCTCGGGGGCGGCGGCCCACTCGTCGATGTCGGCAGCAGTACGAAAGGTCGGCGTCACCGAGGCGACCGCGTCGTGGGCGAGCAGCCACTGGATCGTGGCCTGCCCCATCGTGCGCTCACGGTCGCTCCCAGTGCGTTCGAGAAATCGCAGCTTGTCGAGTTTCTCCCACCCGGTGTCGTACCACTCGTCGGGCCGAAATCCTCGATGATCGCCCTCGCCGAGTTCGGTCTCGGGCGTGACCTGCTCGTTCAGCAGGCCCGAGGAGTGCGGCACGCGGGGGATCAGACTCGTGTCGGCGTCAAGCTCGTCGATCGTCTCGATGCAATGCTGTCCGGGCACTTGCTCGAACAGGTTGAAGACGACCTGGATCGCGTCGAACTCCTCTGTGATCGCCGCGTCGCCCTCCGCGAGCCACCCGATCGAGGGCCCAAGCGCCCACCCGATCGCCTCGACTTTCCCGGATTCGCACAGTTCGTCGAGCGCTTCGAGGAGGGCGCTATCGACTTCCTCGACGTTCGCGTTGTGGAGCTGGAGCAGATCGACGTAGTCGGTGTCGAGGCGGTCCAAACTCCGTTCGACTGCGGTATGGAGGTACTCCGCGTCCATCTCCTTCGGGAGTTCGCCGTGGCCCGCTTGCGGGTTGTTGTAGAAATCGTAGCCGACTTTGGTGGCAAGGGTGACCTCATCGCGAACGTCGGCAAGCGCTTCGCCAACGAGCTCTTCCGAACGGCCGTAACCGTACACGTCGCCGGTGTCGAAGAAGGTCACGCCCTGCTCGAACGCGTGCCGCAGCATCTCGATCGCCTCCGCTTCGCTTCGATCGCCCCACCAGTCAGTGCCGACGGTCCACGCGCCGAAGCCCACCTCGCTCACCTCGACGCCGGAATCGCCGAGTTCGCGGTAGTGCATACCTGCTCGTTGGTTTCGGGGGCACTTAGCGGGTGTGGTTCGGCCGGGTGCATTCGCGTGCGCGAAACGAGTGTTCGAGGGCTCGCCTCCGGTCAGGCAATGTCGCACCGGCGCGAGTCGCTCTCGACGCCCGTGTACCGCTCGTCAGCGTGGGTATCGAGACGGATCGCCATTCGACTTTCGGGGTCGTAGTCGACGAGTCCGGCGTCGATCAGCACGGGGAGGTTGATATGGTGGAGTCGGATGGCTGTCCGCTCGCGCGCCTCGTCACCAACGGTGTCGACGGGAACGCTCTCGCGTGCGGCCACGACGTGTGCTGCGAGCGTGCAGAGTTCGATCGGGTACGCGAACGCTCCGAGTTCCTGAAGCACGACCCGCTGTCGGACCGTCGTGATCGGCTCCGCCTCGCTCGGCAGTGGCTCCGTACCGTTCCCCACCGAGACGTGACCGGCGGCTGGAGACGAGCGGCCTGTCATACGTAACACTCCATTCGAAACAGGGAGCAGGCATAAAGAAATCCCATGCACACTCCGTGTGAATAAGTAGTTCATCGTATCGGTGCCAAAACGGTACCCCGGTTCGGAAGGAACTGCGTGGCTCCGGAAGGCTCCTCGCGTCGCTGGTGCGACCGTCCGCCGCCACGTTCGACGGGGTGGACGACAGCGCCGTGACGATCGGCGAGGACGAGGCTTTTGCCCGCGGAACGAGAGGCTACGCCATGAGCCGGGCCGTGGCGATCAACGTCGGCGCTAACACCAACACCCCGGGCGTCCGCGGGCCGATCCGAGCCGACGGTCGGTTCGAGTACGTGCCGATCCCCGAAACCGAACCCGTCGCGGAGCCGGTCCCGACCTACGCGGATCTCGATCTCGCCACCGACCTCCCGGCGGACGTTCTCGCTACCCCTGTGCATCTCGATCCCGAGTTTCCGGAGTACCCCCACGGCGAACGGTACAGCTACGGCGACCCGCACGGCGTGAAGGCCCGCCCGCTCGCCGACCTCGCTGCGGGTGACTACGCCCTCTTCTACGCGACACTCACGACTGCGGGCGAACCGGCATCGTGGCAGGCTCCAGAGTGGGGCGCGTACCTCATCGGCCAGTTCGAACTCGCCTGCGATCCCGTGACCAGCGCGGAGTATCCCGATCTCGCGCCCGCCGACCGCGACCGCTTCGCCTCGAATGCCCACGTCAAGCGCGAGACGTTCGACGCCGAAGTCCTGCTTTCGGGCGATCCCGGCGGATCGGCGCTGTACGAGACGGCACTCCCGTTGAGCGGGCGCACAGCCGGCACTAACGCGAACCGGATCGTTACCGAGCTATCGGACGACTCAGGCAAAGGGCCGTGGTGGCGGCGACCGCTCCGCTTCAGCGAAGCGGCGACCGCGGAACTGCTCGCTATCCGTCGGAACGACCGCTTCGCGGACTGTTTCTAAGCCGTTCGGAGTCGGCGGTTCACGCGGTGGCGATCGCCGGGAACAGCGTGTCGAGAGCCGGATCGCTATCGACGAGGCGGTACTCTCGGCCCGCCCGCTCGACGACGCCGGCGGCGGCGAGGTGAGCGAGGTGGGCGTACGCCTCGCCCGGCCCGTGGAGGATGTGGATGCTCGAGAGATCGCCGAACAGCTGTGCGCTCACCGTCCATGCGTCGGCCGGCCCGTTCTCTGCGAGCACGTCGACCACCCGCTCGGTGCACTCGCGGTGATGGGCGGCGATCTCGCGTGCGCGGCCCGCGGGATCGTCGATCGGGTCGCGGTGGCCCGGATATGCACGATCGAACTCGCCGTCGACGATCCGTTCGAGCGTCGTGAGATAGCGCCCGAGCGGTCCCTCAACGCGCACGTCCGCCCCGCCGACGTTCGGCGTGTAGTGCGGCAGGAGCGCGTCGCCGCTGAACAGCTCCAAGCCTTGCTCGCCGTCGAGAGCGAACCCCGCGAGGCCGGCGGCGTGTCCGGGGAGGTGGATCGCTTCGAGCGTGCCCGCAGCCATCTCGAAGTGCTCGCCGTCGGTGAACGGCTCGACGGTCGGCGCGGGACCCGTCAGTTCGCCGTGGCTGTCGAGGAATGCGAGGAGTTCCTCGCACGGCGCGTCGGGCAGCCCCCACTCGTCGAGGAGTGCGCGCTGGCGCTCGTTCATCGCCGTCCACGCCCCGCCGTCCTGTTCGACCAGCGGCGCGTCGTCGGCGTGGACCCGGACGGTCGCGCCGCCTGCGTTCTGGATCGTGCCCGCGAGGCCGACGTGATCCTCGTGCCAGTGGGTGAGAAGAATCTCGTCGATGTCGGCGAACGCGAGATCGTGCTCGGCGAGTCCTTCCGCCAACTGCTCGCGGACGTCCGACGTGGCGACGCCTGTATCGATCAGCGTCGTCTTCGCGTCCGGTTCGATCCCGAGCACGTAGCTGTTGTTCAGCCCCTCGAACACCGCGTTGCCGAGACGAATCCGTTTCATCGCGGCCGTCCTTTGATCCGGTCGTCGCGCGCTCGTCGGCTCGGGCTTCGGTTGCCGTCGCACTCGGCCTGCATACTCCCACTACTGCTCCCGTCCACATACCACCCGCGGTGTCGGTCGCCGGACCGATCAGTCGTCGCCGGCGGCGCGTGAGGCCGAACTCGATTGGAGGTCCGCCGACACCGCTGGCACGTCCTCACTGTCGACGCCGCCGGCGGCCTCGATCTCCTCGATACTCATCGGGAACCGCCGGAGGTCGTGGTGGATGGCGATACCAGCCTTCGCACCCTGGCCCATCGCCACCGGGATCTGGTTGTGCCCCGGCGTGAGATCGCCGACCGCCAGGACACCCTCGACCGAGGTCCGACCGTGATCGTCGACCGCGACCGTGCCGTCGTCGGTGAGTTCGCAGCCCAGCCCCGTCGCGAGGTCGTTGTTGTACTGCGAGCCGTACATCGCGAACCCGCCCTTGTACTCGCGGCGGGTGCCGTCCTCGAATGCGAACCCACCGAGCCATTCTGGACTCTGCTCGTCGGAAAACTTGCTCTCGATCTCGCTGTCGACGATCTCGACCGGATGCGCGCGGAGCTGGCGGTCGGTCTCCTCGGACCACTCGGGATTGTGGCCTCTCAGCAGGAGATCGACCTCGTCGGTGAAGTTGAGCATGATCATCGCGACGTGGGCGGCCGACTCGTTGTGGCCCATCACGTACACCGATTCATCGACGAACATGTACGCATCACAGTGGAGACAGTAGTGGAGGCCGCGCCCGGTACGAGGAAGCGGCGGGTCGGGATGCTCATCGGAAAAGCCAGTGGCGAGTACGACACGATCGACCGCGAGCTCGTCCTCGCCCGTTTCGACTCGGAACCGACGCGAGCCGTCGGCGGTCTCGACATCGGTGACGACACCGCGGCGGTACGCCGCGCCGTAGTCCTGAATTTGATCGATCGCAGCCTGGAGGAGTTCGTTGCCGCTCACGTCCTCGGTGACGCCGATCACGTTGTGGGTGTCGCGCATCATCGCGGCGCGCCCGCCGCCACGGTTGATGACCACCGTGTCGTGGCCCAGTCGGGTGGTGTACAGCGCCGCCGTGAGGCCGGCCGGTCCGCCACCGACCACCGCAACGTCGAAGTCGTTCTCGTCGTCCATGTGTGAAATAATAGGGTCGCGAGCCGCATAACGGACCGGATCGTGGTCCGTACTGCGACGCTCGATCGGGGTATTATTCGCTTGCGACCACGATCGCACCCTTCATCCCGAGCGATCGATGCGGGTTGCAGTAGTAGGGATACATACCGGCCGAGTCGAGCGTTTCCTCGTAGGTCACGTCCTCGCCCATCGCCGGCTGCCCGCTGTTGAGCGGCCCGTCGTCATCGGAAACGACGTTGTGTGTTCCTCCCTCGCCCGTCCACGACCACGTGATGGTGGTGCCCGGTGAAACGCGGACCGCCGCCGGTTCGAACGCGAACCCGCTCTTGCCGGCCCCGACGGCGATCTCGACCGCGTCGGAACCGGTCTCGTCGGCGATCGAGCCGTCGTACCCCTTCGCCTCGGCGAGATACTCGTCGACGGCTCCCGTTCCGACGGTCGTTCCCGCCGTGTCGTTCGTTGCAGACGTGCCGTTCGCCGCCGTTGTGCCGTTCGTCGCCGTGGTGGCGTTCGCTCCGGTGGTTGCGTTCGCTCCGGTGGTTGCGTTCGTTTCCGCGGTTCCGTTCGCACCGGAAGCGTTGCTCGTCGTCGACCCGTCGTCGGTCGACTCGGCTGTGGTTCCCGCGTCGGTTGCCGTGGTTTCGGCCGTGGCGTTGCCGCCGGTGGCTGCCTCGGTTTCCGTCGCCGAACCGTCGGAGTCGTTCGACCCGCCGTCGCCGGAGTCACCGGACGAACACCCAGCGAGTGCGCCTGCGGCCAGCACGCCGGCCGCGCCGTGGAGGACGGTTCGCCTGTCGATGTCGTCGGTGTCGTCGGTGTCGTCGGTGTCGTCGGTGTCGTCGGTGTCGTCGGTGTCGGGTCCCATCGGTCGTTTCGGATTCGATCGTTCGACCGAAAAGGTCGCCGATTCCGTCCTCACCCACCGATAGCCGCTCGGAGCCAGTACACGGGATGAGACGCGTCGTCGGGAAAACCGAACACGTCGCCGCTGCTGGGCCACTTGTCGGTAGGGCGGTGTTCAGATACGCAGGTTCCATGCGACGGCGAACCACCGCACCCACTCGTCGGCAGTTTCTGCGTCGACATGACTGAAACAGTCCGAGAACGAGGGGTTCGAGAGCCAAAGACTGGTGAGATGACACTAGAAATTCGGCTTTCCTAACAGTTACGGTGTTGCTTCCCGCTCCACAAACTCACTCGATATCGTCCAAACAACCGTCGAGGCCGGCGGATTTCCGCATGGAACACTGAAACCCCACCACACCTCGCTTTTCAGCCGCCTCTGAACACTACCGTCGCGGTAGCGGTGTTCAAATAAGCGACGCTGATTGAGGAAACCACGCCAAGTGGGACTGAGCGGAGCCTTCGGCTCCGCGAGGGTCGGACGACGCGAAGCGTCTTCCGGGACTGAAAGGGGCGACTGGCTCAGGGAACCCGGACGAAGGAAGAACCGCAAGGAGCAACGCGACTGAGGACCGTGGTTCGAGAGACGCCAGAGGCATCTCTCGTCATCACGAAAGACGCATAGCGTCTTTCGAACGACATCACCGGAAATCGGAGAGTTCTGGTTAGCTGCCAGAACCCGGCGGGTTCTGGCAACAGCGAGTCCCGGGGCCTGAGCCACCGTGAGAGCTCCGCTCTCCCGAGCTCGCGGGCGCTTCACGCCCGCGAACAGCCGAGGCTTTCGAGCCGGTCGCGGTTGCTATCGTTGTCTCGATATCCACGGCTTATCTGAACACTACCGCCACCCCCCCCAACCGATTTCTTCGCTGCGTTCGCTTCGCTCACTCCGCTCAGTCATCTCTCGCACGAGTCGCGCGCTTCACGAGCTCACGGATCGCTGCGCTCCCCGTTCGCTTGGCGGTCCTCGCTACGCTCGCACCGCCCGGCGCTCCCGCGCGTCAACCCCAAAATCAGTCGGCGCTGGCTGTCGGTCGGGCGTCGGCCCGTGAGCGCGCGTAGCCGACGATGGCGTAGACGACGGGCGTATCGAGGAGCGCGATCAGGAGTTTGAGGAGGTACTGGCCGACAGCGAGGCCGACCAGGATCGAGGCCGGGAGCGCGCTGCCGAAACCGAGGAGTTCCGGTGCGAGGTAGAACGCGACGCTCACGAAGATCACGGTGTCGAGCGCCTGGCTCGTTGCGGTCGAGCCGACGTTCCGGAGCCAGAGCGCACGTCCCTCAGTGTATTCGCGGAGTCGATGGAACACGAACACGTCCCAGTTCTGGCTCACGACGTACGCGAGCAGGCTCCCGAGTACGACGTTGGTGCTCGCGCCGAGCACCGTCGCGAACGCCGCGGGATCGACGCTCGACGTGGCAGCGGGTGCGGCGATCGTCCCCCAGACAAGTCCAAGAAGAACGAGGTTCATCGCAAAGCCGATGTTGACGAGGACGTGGGCCGCGCGCCGGCCGTAGAGTTCGGCGTAACAATCAGAGGCGAGGAAGGTCAGCGCGTACGCGAGCGACGCACCGGGAAGGATCAACGTATCATCCACGACCGGCAGCGAGAACGGAATCGAAAAGCCGAGGATCTTGGTGGCGGTGAGCTGGGCGGTCACGAGCGCAGTGACGAACAGCGCGATCAGCGCGACCTGCACGCCGGATGTCCGGCGCTGGGTCGTGCTCATCGGTCGCCTCCCTGGCGATGTGTGGCTGCGTGTCGCTGGATCATACTCGGAGGTTTCCGGGCGCGCAGTTAGGCCGTTCGATCAATCGGCGCTCTCACCCGACTCCTGGCCCCACGCCGCGCGCCGCCCGCCGAGGGTGTAGAGCCAGAGCAGCCCGAGTCCCAGCCCGTAACACAGCATGAGTGGGATACCGAGGATGAACATCATGAACACGCCGCGCGGTGAGATGTAGGCGGTGATCGCGAACACGCCGACCGTGACCTCGCGCCACCGATTGCGCATCCCGCGGTAGGGGATCAGGCCACCGCGATGGAACAGCACCATCGTCACCGGGACAAGCGCGAGCAGCCCGATCCCGACAGTCGTGAAGAAGACCAGCCAGCCCGCCGCCGAGATGCGGTAGGACACCACCATCCCCGCGCCGATGGCGTCGGCAGCGAGCCACGAGACCACCGCGGGCGCGATCGTGGTGTAGCCGGCGGCGATCCCGCCGACGACACTGACGAACAGCGCGCCGGCCCAGACGACGAGCACGCGCCGGTCGCCGGCGGTGATCCCGCGCTCGCGCAGTGCCGGCCACGCGTAGTAGAGCAGGAGCGGCAGGACCGCGAGCGCCGCGAACAGCGTACTCAGCTTGATCGCGAAGACGAGCGCCTCGGTCGGATGGAGTTCGACGATCCCCACCTGCTCGGGCCGAACAGTTGCGGGCAGACGACCGAGGAAATCCGTGCGGATCTGATCGATACCGGGAGCCGACTGGCCGGGGAGGTTTCCAAGGAACCAGAGGAAGGTTCCGGCGAGCACCGCCATGAAGATCGCGAGCAACAGGAACGCTCGCGATCGGAGGCTGTCGAGCACGAACGCGATGTCGTAGTAGTACCCGCCGACGTCCTCCTCGGTGGTCTCTTCGGTGGTGAACGTGTCCA
>Ga0136574_100822_pt1 | contig 11029 bp, 4 predicted proteins | sample AntDeeMetagen134_FD_101383 | JGI IMG/M metagenome (GOLD analysis project Ga0136574, IMG submission 101383) | Saline lake microbial communities from Deep lake, Antarctica - Metagenome #134 | ecosystem: Environmental > Aquatic > Non-marine Saline and Alkaline > Saline | place: Antarctica: Deep lake...
ATGTACGTCACGGTCGTCGGCATCCCCATTCCGAGAATGATCGAAGAGATCGCGGTGATGACGAGCAGGAGCACGAGCGAGCCGCCCGCGATGTTGAGAATCAGCGACGTGAGCTCCGGCCCGAGTCCGGTGGTGCTGATCACGCCCGGGATGATCCCCGCGGCGGCGACTGCGATCACGACTGGGGTCGCGGTGCGCGCACCCGACTCCATCGATTTCACGACGAACGCGCAGTATTCGAACGCCCGGTTGTCGGCGAGTCGTGGGCGGCTGGCGGTTTCGCTCACCGTCGCCGCAGCCTCGCCGACTTGGTCGTCGTAGTCGAGCAACGGCGCGTCCAAGCGGGGACGTGCGAGCAGCGTGACGAAGCTTACCGCGAGCACGATCCAGCCGAGTTCACCTACGACGGCCGAGGCGGCCGCCGCCGGAGCCATCCCTGCCCCGCCCGAACCGGTGAGTGCGCCGATCACGGTGGTTCCGACGGTGAGGTAGGCGGCGAACTCGACGGCTGCGAGGCCGCCGATCGTGCCGAGCAGGGGCCACCGAGTCCGGTCGTTGTACGCCGCAACGAGGGCGATCAGCGCGGCGATCGCGACCAGCGTGAACCACGCCGAACGCGCGACCGTCAGCCGTACCGCGATCAGGTAGTACAGCAAGAGTCCGATCGGGAGGAGGTAGAACCACCCTCGCTTGAGATGCGATCGGAGTCTGACGAGCTCGGACGCGTCGACGCCACCGATCCCCGCCCGCGAGGCTTCGAGGTGGACCATCACCCAGACCCCGAAGAAGAAGACGAGTGCGGGAACGGTCGCCGCGATGATGACATCGGCGAAAGGAACGCCGATGAACTCCACGATCAGGAACGCCGCCGCACCCATCACTGGTGGGAGGATCTGGCCGCCCGAGGAGGCCGAGGCTTCGACGCCACCGGCGAACTCGGGACGATACCCCGTGCGTTTCATCAACGGAATGGTGAACGCCCCGGTCGTCACGGTGTTCGCGATCGAAGACCCCGAAATAGTCCCCATAAACCCGGAGGCGAGAATCGACGCCTTCGCCGGACCGCCCTTCCGCCGGCCGGTCGCGCTGTAGGCGAGATCGATGAACCACCGACCCGCACCACTCATTTCGAGGAATGCGCCGAAGAGGATGAAAATGTAGATGAACTGGACGCTCACGCGGACCGGAACGCCGAAGACGCCGTTCGCGGTGTTGTACCAGAGGTTCTGGATAACGTCGTCCCACGCGGTCTGTTGGATCGTTCCGAGCACCCCGATCAGCGGGGCGTTTTCCGGGATCAGATAGCCGTATCGGGCGTATGCGATGAACATCCCGACGATCCCCATGAGATACACCCCCAGCGTTCGCCGAGTGGCTTCGAGCACGAGCAGGACGCCGAGCGCGCCGAGCACGAACGCATACGAGAACTCGTCGAACGGGATTCCGAGGCTGGAAACCACCTGTACGGGGAGTTCGAGGAACCCGAAGATCTCCGCAGTCGTGCGCCCGCCATCGAGACCGAGCGCACGGAGTCTCCGGATCTCGTCGAACTCGGTGAGCATGTAGAGACAGGAGAGCGCCGCAACGACCATCAACACGACATCGACCGGCGTCACGCGGTCGCGGTCGGGATCGAGCAGCAGCCATCGAATGCCCCGACGGACGCCGTGTGCGCCGCGCGTCACGGGGTTCGTGCTGCCGAGGCGGGCTTCGAGCGCAGGGACGATCCGCGACAGTCGTCGCGAGAGCGCGCCGTCGCCTTCCGTTGCCGGAAAGAGCAGGAACGTGAGCAGGAGGGCGAACGTGACGTGGAGGCTGTTGACCTGGAGCGACTGGAGCGAGCCGAGGCTGACCTCGCCGACGAGCGGGAACGAGAGCCGGAGGATGAACCCGTGGGCGGCGAGCCACATCTGGAACGCCGAGAACGTGACCGCAATCAGGAGGACCGCGATCGCGGCGGGCCCGCGGAGCGAGCGCCGGCGTTCGAGCTCCTCGACGAGTTCGTCCGCGTCCTGCTCCGGCGATGCGTCGTCGGTCGCCGTGCCGGCGGTCGTTCCGCCGTCGGTTACTGCGTCGGTGGTCGATGCGGCTGTCGTCGATGCGTCGTCGTCGTCGGTCGGCGGTGGATCAGAGGTCATCAGTTGATTCTATCGAGTACAGTCCGCAGAACGGAGCGTTCGGTAATGTGGAGACGAACGCCTTCCGCGTTCGAGCGCTCCACGAGATCGTACGTCCGGTCGCCGACGCGGAGTCGGTGACCCGCGACCCGTCCCGGTTCGACGTATAACTCCTCGTAGTCGCCCGGCGGATCGAAGACGTACCACCCGTTCTCGCGGCTCACGTTTGCCCGCGACGGCAGCCCCCATCCGTACGACTGGAACTCCATTCGCGTCATTTCGAGGCTGCCGTTGTGAACGGTGTAGATGTCGTGAACCGGGGTCTTCTCGACGCTGTGGGTGTAGTTGAGTGCAACCGTCGTCCCCTCGCCGGCCGGGGCAGTGAGAAGTCGTTCACCGCTGCTCGCGTCCTCGACGACGAGCGCGCTGCCGGCGGGTGTGGCCGCGGCGACGGCAGTGATTGCGAGGACGAACGCCAACAGCACGACGAGTACGCGGACGCCACGCTGAAGTCCCCGGCGTCGGGTCATCGATGAAGACGTTCGGTCGTCATTTTCGGAGCGGTCGTAACTCGGGTGACGGTCATGCGTCGGTTCGAGCGCCGAGCAGCCGGTGAATCTCACGATTCGTCCGGCGGCCGTGTCAACGGATTACGTGGCGTTGGTGTCGGTCCCGTTTCCGTCGTCCGATGTGGTCATGTTGCCGTCGGTCATGTTCCCCTCCGTCATGTTGCCGCCAGTCATGTTCCCCTCTGTCATGTTGCCACCGGAGGCGTTGGTGGCGTTGCCAGCGCCGCCCGCCGACTCGAAGTACGCCGCCGCGCCGGGGTGGAGTTCGATCGACATACCTTCCTGAGCAGAGCCGGCGGTGATGAACTCCGTCTTGATGGTGAGATCGGAGACGTTGTCGAAGATCGCGGCGGTCACGGTCTCGACGGTTGCCTCGGGGACCTCGGTGGTCGTGGCGATCATCGCCTGGACTGCGACCGTCGGCTTCGCTTCGTCGACGCCGGAGTAGGTACCACCGGGAATCTCGTCGTCCGCGAAGAAGCTCGCGGCCTCTTTGACCTGCTGGCGTTCCTCGCCTTCGATGGGGACGATCCCGATCGAACTCGTCTCGGCGAGTTCGGCGATCGCGCCGACCGGCCAGCCGCCGACGATGAACGCAGCGTCGATGTCGCCGTTTTGAATCTGCTCGGCTGCCTGCGAGAAGTCGGTGTTCTGCTCGGTGAAATCCGAGACCCCGACCGCTTCGAGGATCGCGAGCGCGTCGACTTGTGTTCCGCTGCCGAGGTCGCCAGTGTTGATCGTCGCGCCGCTGAGGTCCGCAAGCGAGCCGATGTCGCTGTCGCCCGGCGTGACGACCGTGATGGTTTCGGGGTACAGCGTACCCACACCGCGCAGGCTCTCGACGGCGTTCCCCTCGAAGGCCTCGATCCCCTCGCCGTTTTTCGCGAACGAGGCGACATCGTTTTGGATCAGCGCGAAGTCGGCGGAGCCGTCCGCAAGGCTGCCGACGTTCTCGACCGATGCACCCGTCGAGCGAACCTGAAGGCTGAAATCAGTGTTGTCCTCGACGACCTGTTTGACCTCGTTCGACAGCGGGAAGTACGTCCCGCCGGTGCCGCCGGCGTCCCAGACGAGGTTGCTACTGCCGCTTCCGCCGCCACCGGATTCGTTCCCGCTCTCGTTGCCCCCGCCGCTTTCGTTGCCGCTTCCGGATGCGTTGCTCGCCCCGCTGGAGGCGCTCTCACCGTCGCCGGAAGCGTTGTCACCCGAGCCGTTGTCGCCGGAGCCGCTTCCACCGTTCCCGTCACCGCTGGAACAGCCCGCGAGACCGGTCGCACCCACGATGCCGACCGCGCCGGCCGTTTGCAGGAATCGTCGGCGCGAGGTGTTCCGGGTTCGGTCGGTCGTGTTTCGTCGATCGTTGGCGTCTTTCTCTGCCATTCGTAATGGATTCGTCCCAGCACAGATCAAACTACCGGATAAATCGTCCAAGATGTGTGAGTACGGCGATAGACGGATTGCGCACACATCACAAGATCGCCGATAAGTAGCGCATTTGTCGGGCGATCTCCCGATTGTCGCGTGTCTCGATCAGAACCCGGCGACTCGATCGAACCGCACCGCGTTTAAGCCGCCCCGGAAACAGCAGTACGTATGAGCGAGCCAGAGACACAGGAGCTCGGGATCACTGAGTCGAAGGAGCACAGCCCAGGCGAGTGGTACGCCGAAGTCGTCCAGAAGGCGGGCCTCGCGGACTACGCCCCGATGGGTGGGTTCATCGTCACCCGTCCTCGTGGGTACGCCCTCTGGGAGCGGATTCAAAACCATCTCGACGGGTGGTTCAAGGATACTGGAGTGGAGAACGCTTACTTCCCGCTGTTTATCCCCGAATCGTACCTCGAACGCGAGAAGGAGATCGTCGAGGGGTTCGATCCCGAAGTGGCGTGGGTGACCCAGGCCGGCAACGACGAACTCGACGAGCGCCTTGCGGTCCGGCCCACGAGCGAGTCGATCATCACTCCCTTCATGAGCCAGTGGATCAGGAGCCACCGCGACCTCCCGATGCGGCTGAACCAGTGGTGTTCGGTGGTGCGCTGGGAGGCCACCGACACCAAGCCGTTCTTCCGCACCAAGGAGTTCCTCTGGCAGGAGGGCCACACCGCCCACCGCGACGAAGAGAGCGCGTGGGAAGAGACGATGCTCCGCCTCGATCAGTACCGTCGACTCCACGAGGACGTGCTCGCGATCCCAGTAATAGAGGGCCGAAAGCCCGAACACGACAAGTTCCCCGGTGCGGATACGACCGCGGCGATCGAGTCGCTGATGCCCGACGGCAAGGCGCTCCAGTCCGCCACCAGCCACTATCTGGGTGATGGGTTCGCCGAAGCGTTCGACGTGACCTACGTCGACGAAGAGGAGAACGAGCACGTCGCCCACACCGCCTCGTGGGGGCTATCGTGGCGCGCGCTCGGTGGGATGATCATGACCCACGCCGACGACCAGGGACTCAGCCTCCCGCCGACGCTCGCCCCCGAGCAGGTGGTCATCGTCCCGATCTGGCAGGAGGACACTCGCGACGAGGTACTCGACTACGCCGCCGACCTCGCCGCCGAACTCGACGAGGCGGACGTTCGAGTGGAGCTCGACGACCGCGACGAACGCAATCCCGGCTTCAAGTTCAACGAATGGGAGCTGAAGGGCGTCCCGCTCCGGATCGAAATCGGGCCGAACGAGGTCGCAGACGACGAAGCCACGGTCGTCCACCGCCCCGACGGCGCGTCGGCGGTCGAGGACCGCGAGGGGATCGCCGATGCGGTCGGCGACCACCTCGACACGATCCACGCGAAGCTCTACGCCGCTGCCGAGGAGGACTTAGAGGAGAACGTCCGCGAAGCCGAGAGCCGCGACGAGCTGTTGGGAACCATCGGTCGCCACGGGGGGATCGTGAAGACCGGTTGGTGTGGCGACGAGGACTGCGAGGCCGCGATCAAAGACGAGATCGCCGCCGAGATCGTGATCGTGCCTTTAGAGCGCGACACCGACCCCGTCCACGAGGAGTGTGTCGTCTGTGACGATACAGCAGTCGAGACGGCGTACTTCGCCAAGTCGTACTGATAATCTCGTTTTTCTCGCGATATTCGATTGTATCGAGACTCTTCCTCACCTGTTCGTGAAAAATATGAACCACCTTATTTGGTACAAGCACACATACAGTGTTTCAGGGACAACCTCTTATTGGCCAGTGGGGTAGCGGGCCGCATATGAGCCAGCAACCACCCTTCGGAGAGCGTTCGGCGGCTACCGCAGGCCTCGCCGACCGGACGGACGTACGGGCAAACTGCGGCGTCGGCGTCGTCATGGATCTCGATGGCGGGGCCGATCAGTCGGTCGTCACCGACGGCCTCGAACTCCTTGCGAACCTCGAACATCGGGGGACGACCGGGGCCGAGGAGTCGACCGGCGACGGCGCGGGAATCATGGTCCAGACCCCGCACGATTTCTTCGCCGACGAACTCGACGTTTCGCTGCCTGACACGTATGCGGTCGGCTCGCTGTTTCTCCCGCAGGACGACGAAGCCCGTGAGAACCTTCAGGACCTCGTCGCCGACACGCTCGCCGAGCACGATCTGTCAGTAGTACACTGGCGGGCGGTTCCGACCGACAACAGCGAGATCGGGCAGACGGCGCTCGATTCCGAACCCGCGGTCTATCAGGCATTCGTCGTCCCAGCGACGGAGGACCCGATCGACGACGAGACGTTCGACCACCGGCTGTACGTCGGCCGGCGTGCGATCGAAAAACGCGTCGCGGAGCGCGATCCCGACGGGAGCGGGCGGTTCTACATCTGTTCACTCGACCGCCAGACGCTCGTCTACAAAGGCCTGCTGAAGGGCGACCAACTTGCCGGCTACTACCCCGACCTCACCGATTCCGGACTGCGCTCGACGTTCGTCCTCGTCCACGCGCGCTTTTCGACCAACACGCTCGGCGCGTGGCATCTCGCCCATCCCTACCGAGGAATCATCCACAACGGCGAGATCAACACCATCCAGGGCAACGTCAACTGGATGCGCGCGCGAGAGACCGATGTCGCCACCGACGCGTTCGATGTCGACGCGGTCAAACCCGTGATTGCCGACGAGAACCAATCGGATACCGCAAGCGTCGACAACGCCTTGGAACTCCTCATGCAGTCGGGCCGTGACCTCCCCCACGCGCTGCGACTCCTGATCCCGGAGGCGTTCCGTGGCGAGGAACACGACATGAGCGACAAGCGCGAGGCGTTCTACGACTTCCACGCCTCGCTCTCGGAACCGTGGGACGGCCCCGCGCTGGTGGCGGCGACCGACGGAACCCGAGTGGGTGCGGTGCTCGACCGCAACGGGTTCCGGCCCTGCCGGTACGAGGTCACGACCGACAACCGCCTGGTGATGGCGAGCGAAACCGGCGCGCTCGATCTCGATCCAGCCGAGGTCGCAGAGCGCGGCCGGCTCGAACCGGGCCAGCTCTTTCTCGCCGACCCCGAGGAGGGTCGAGTCGTTCCCGACGCCGAAGTCTTCAACGGCCTCGCTGACCCGAAGTACGCCGAGTGGGTCGAGCAAGAACAGGTTCACCTCGACGACGTCACTGGCGACGCAGCGCACGAACACGCTGACCGCGAGTCACACGAAACGGTCGACGGGCTGCGCGTTCACCAGGCGCTCTACGGCTACACCCACGACGAGCTCGACAACCTGCTCGAACCGATGGCGACGAAGGGCAAGGACCCAGTCGGGTCGATGGGCGACGACACTCCCCTTTCAGTCCTCTCGCAGTTCAATCGCCCCCTCTTTACGTACTTCAAACAAATGTTCGCGCAGGTCACCAACCCGCCGCTGGATTACATCCGCGAGGAGCTCGTGACCTCGCTCGAAACCAGGCTCGGCCACCAGCGCAACCTCCTCGACGAGTCGCCCGCCCACGCTCGCCAGCTCGTGTGTGACTCGCCGGTGCTTACCGACGCCGCAACGGCAGCCATCAAGGGAATGGACGGCGACGGCGCGAACGGCCTCACGGCGAAAACGATCGACATCACGTACGATTCCGGTACTGGCCTCGAAACCGCAGTCGAACGCGTGCGCGAGGCGGCTACCGCTGCGGCCGAGGCAGGCAACGACGTGCTCGTGCTCTCTGATCGGGCGGCGAGTGACGAGCGGGTGCCGATCCCGAGCCTGCTCGCGACCGGCGGCGTCCACCACCACCTCGTACGGAATGGGCTCCGGAATCATGTCGGCCTCGTGGTGGAGTCGGGCGATCCACGGGCGGTCCACCACCTCGCCACGCTCGTGGGCTACGGCGCTGGTGCGGTCAACCCATATCTCGCCTACCGAACCATCGCGGACCTCACGGCTGGCGCGGACGGTGCGGCGCGCGAGGCAGCCATCGGGTCGTACGTCGACGCGCTCGAAGACGGCCTACTGAAGATCATGTCGAAGATGGGGATTTCCACGGTCCAAAGCTACCAGGGCGCGCAGATCTTCGAGGCCGTCGGTCTCGACTCGGATTTCGTCGTCGAATACTTCGAGGGCACGGCTGCCCGAACCGAGGGAATCGGGATCGACGAGATCGAGGCCGACCTCCACGACCGTCACGGGGTCGCCTTCTCCAACGATCCCGATATCGAACGCCAGGGCGAGTACGAGCACCGCTCGGACGGCATCTTCCACGAGTGGAACCCCAAAAGCGTGGGCGCGCTCCAGCAGGCCGTCCGCCAGGGCGACTACGAGCAGTACCAGGAGTTCGCGCGGCTGATGAACGACCAGAACGAGGAGCTCCAGACGCTCCGGGGACTCCTCGAATTCGATAGTGACCGCGAGTCGGTCCCCATCGAGGAAGTCGAACCCGTCCACGAGATCGTCGAGCGGTTCTCGACGGCGGCGATGAGCCTCGGGAGCCTCTCGCCCGAGATGCACGAGACAAACTCGATCGCGATGAATCGGTTAGGAGCGAAGTCGAACACCGGGGAGGGCGGCGAGCCGCCCGAACGGTTCGGCACCGAGAAAGAGTGCACCGTCAGACAGGTCGCGTCGGGCCGCTTTGGGGTAACATCGGCGTACCTCTCCTCGGCCGACGAGCTCCAGATCAAGATGGCCCAGGGGAGCAAACCCGGAGAGGGTGGCCACCTCCCGGGCAAGAAAGTCAACGAGATGATCGCGCACGTCCGGTACGCCACGCCCGGGGTCGGGCTGATCTCGCCGCCGCCACTCCACGACATCTACTCGATCGAGGACCTCAAACAGCTGATTCACGACCTCAAAGCCGCGAACCCCGATGCCGACATCAACGTCAAACTCGTGAGCGAGGCGGGCATCGGCACGATCGCGGCTGGGGTGGCGAAGGCCAACGCCGACGTGGTCCACATCTCGGGCCACTCTGGGGGTACGGGCGCGAGCCCCCGAACCTCGATCAAAAATGCAGGACTGCCGTGGGAGCTCGGGCTCGCCGAAGCCAATCAACTCCTCCGCGAGACCAGGCTCCGCTCGCGCATCCGAGTATCGGCCGACGGCGGGATGAAAACGGGGCGCGACGTCGCGGTTGCGGCGCTTTTGGGGGCCGAGGAGTACATCTTCGGGACCGCATCGCTCGTGACATCGGGCTGTGTGATGGCCCGGCAGTGCCACGAGAACACCTGTCCTGTGGGGGTGGCGACCCAGCGCGAGGAGCTCCGCGATCGGTTCCCCGGCGAGCCAGAACACGTCATCAACTACATGACGTTCATCGCCCAAGAGCTCCGCGAGATCATGGCCGAATTGGGCTTTTCGACTGTCGAGGGGATGGTCGGCCGGCCCAGTAACCTCCGCCAGCGCGACGACGTCACCCAGGAGAAGGCGAAGAAGCTCGACCTTTCGTCGGTGCTCGCCAAGCCGTGGGCCGACGGCGATGCGAGCGAAGAGAAGGACGGAAGCGGTGACGAGCAGCGGACCAAGACCAGAGAACAGAACCACGAGATCGACGGCCAGCTCGACCACGACCTGATCGCCGACGCCGAGCCGGCGATCGAGCGCGGCGAACCCGTTCACCTCGACCAGGCAATCTCGAACGTCGACCGTGCGGTGGGTGCAACCCTCTCGAACCGGATTTCGAACGCTCACGGCGGCGACGGGCTCGACGAGGACGCTATTACTATCGACTTCGACGGTGTCGCAGGCCAGAGCTTCGGGGCCTTCCTCGCCGCGGGCGTCACGATGAATCTGACCGGGACCGCGAACGACTACGTGGGCAAGGGGCTCTCGGGCGGGAAGCTCGTCATCAACACGCCCGAGCGAGCCCCCTACGAACCCGAGAAGAACGTTCTCATCGGTAACGTCGCGCTCTACGGCGCGACCGAGGGCGAGGTGTACGTCAACGGGAAGGCGGGCGAGCGCTTTGCGGTCCGGAACTCCGGGGTGAAAGGCGTCGTGGAGTCGGTCGGCGATCACGGCTGTGAGTACATGACCGGCGGTGCGATCGCGGTGCTCGGCGACACAGGGAAAAACTTCGCCGCCGGGATGAGTGGCGGTGTCGCCTACGTCCTCGATCGCGAGGGCGACTTCGAATCGTCGGTCAACCATGGCATGGTGAGCACGACCAGAGAACTGGAGGACAAAGATCGAGAAATGCTCCGTCGCCTCGTCGAGAACCACGTCGCCTACACCGGTTCGGATCGGGGCGAGTACGTCCTCGACAACTGGGAGGCGGAGTTAGAGCACGTCGTGAAGGTGATGCCCGACGCCTACGCCGAGGTCATCGCCGAGCGCGAGAGCGCCGACGTGCGCACGCAGCCACCCGCCCACGCGACGACCGTGGGCAGCGAGCGGCCGGTCGTCGAGGGCTGGGCGGACTGACTCCACAGTTCGGAACACGGCTGCTGTTGCGGTTGGCGCGACTCGTGTGAGGTCTGCGCGAGCGGTGGGCGGCGCGAGCGCAGCGAGGGCCGCCAAGCGAACGGGGAGCACCGTGGGACTGGAAGTCCCACGAGCCGTGCGAACGGGCGCGAAGCGCCCGTGAGCAGAGCACGACCCGTGAGCGAAGCGAGCGCAGGCTCGTCAGAGCAGAGCTCTGACGGTGGATGAGCGAGCGAAGTAAGCGGAGCGAACGGCGCGAGCGAATCGGCTGGGGAGGGAGTGGTTGCGGTTTTCAGTTGTACCGTGATTCGCGGTCGGGTGAGGTCCGTGTGATCGATCGCCATCGATGCGAGTGCAACCGTCGTCACGTGGGTCACGACACCGATCGAAGACGGTCGGACGCCTGGCGTCGACGCATCCCACTTTCAGTACCTCAAGTGAACGGGTCGATCATTTTCCCATCTGGCGATTTCGCCATTTCTAATCAACAACCCAATAAGACGGTGGACAGATTCCCACCCACAGAGATGATCGAATCGAA
>Ga0136574_100829_pt1 | contig 10992 bp, 9 predicted proteins | sample AntDeeMetagen134_FD_101383 | JGI IMG/M metagenome (GOLD analysis project Ga0136574, IMG submission 101383) | Saline lake microbial communities from Deep lake, Antarctica - Metagenome #134 | ecosystem: Environmental > Aquatic > Non-marine Saline and Alkaline > Saline | place: Antarctica: Deep lake...
CGATTCGTGGGTGGATCTCGCCGGGGAACTCCGCGCCGTTTGCGGCGAGGACCTCGACGATATTCCGAGCGCCTTCGTCGCGCATCGAGGGCGCGGTGGCGTCCTCGTTGTCCGGCACCCACACGTCGGGGGCCTGCATTCCTTGGAGCCCGCTCGCACTCCGGAGCATCGTGGCGGAATCGTCCTCGCCTTCGACCGCCGTCGGCGTGGTGAAAAACGTCCGCACGAAGGTGCGGTCGTGGAGCCGCTCGTCGTGGGTTCGCTCGGTCATTGCTGGCCTCCAGTGCCGTTGCTGGCGGGGTTCGTTCGGTGACTGTGCCTGTGTTCGGTGTCGATCGTATTCATGTGGCGTGTGCTGTGTCCGTCGGAAGGGTTGTTTCAGTTTCGGTACCGATGATACCGTGCTCTGCGTGCGGCTGAGATGTCGGTGTCCACGTGAAAGGGTGGAAATCGACGAGGGCCGCGTTAGTCGTCGCTCTCGGCGTCAGCGGTCAGTGGGTCGCGCTCCTCCTCGGAGAACCCCTCTGACCCCTCGATGCGGGATTTCGCCTCGGGATCGAACTGCATCTCGATGTCCTGGAACTTGTCGACGAACGACAGCTCGTGGTGGGACTCGGTCTCGTGGTCGAGATACTTGTCTTCGAGATCGAACTGACCCTGTTCGGCGTTCTCCGCGAGGTTCTTCATGTCCTCGAAGGCCGCCTGCGCGCCCGAGTGGAGTGCGAACAGCGTGATGAACTGGTAGGTGTAGCCGAGGTCACCCAGCTCCTCGAAGGTGAGCGGGTCGTCCTGTTCGGACCACGCGAAGCTCGACGAGTAGTTGAACGCGAGGTCGAGATCGGAGTGGGTCTCGTGGATGGTTTCTGCGTACTCCACGGCGTCCTCTCGACTCGGGTCGGGCATCTCGGGCCAGACGATGTCGACGCCGGCGTCGGCGTAGATCCGGCCACGTTCGAGGTGCTCTTCCCAGTCGCCGTTCGCGGAGCCGTAGGCGTCGGTCCGTGCAATGATGACGGTGTCCTCACACTGCTTCGCATCCACCGCAGCTTCGAAGCGGGCCTCGGCGTCCTCGCGCGAAACGATCTGCTTGCCCGCGATGTGACCGCATCGCTTCGGCGTGACCTGATCCTCGATGTGGATCGCGGCGACGCCGACCTTCTCGTACTCGCGCACCGCGCGTCGGACGTTGTGGATTCCGCCGTAGCCGGTGTCGCAGTCGGCGATCACGGGGAGGTGGGTCGCTTCGACCATGCGCTTCGCGTTCTCGACCATCTCGGTCATCGTGACCATTTCGAGGTCCGGGAACCCGAACTGGCCCAAGACTGTGGAGTACCCGCTCATGTAGGCGGCGTCGTGGCCCGCCATCTCTGCGAGCCGCGCGTCGAGAGCGTGGTACATCCCGGGCGCGAACACGTAGTCCTGAGTGTCGAGCATCTCGCGCAGCTCCGCGGCTGCGGGGTTGTCGATGTCCTTCGTGAAAACGTCCGTATCGCCGATGAGTTCTTCGGGGGTTGGCATTGTGGTGTTTCGTTCTCCGTGGTTTCGTCGGTTTCGTGGCGTCGGGCGGGGACTCGGCGGCAGCGCTCTCGTCTTCGCCAGCAGTCGCTCGCGGTCCGCGCATCGATCCGAGCGCGCCGTCGCGTCGGCCCGCCTCGCTCGCCGCATCACCACCCAGAACATCCCACTAAAAAACTGTTATGGTCAATCATGATAATATTCATTAACCGCTTTATTCGCGGAGAGGGCGATTAACGCATAATAGTGTAATGAACTACCGTGGCAGATGGTTGCGCGGTGCGTTGCGGGGGACGGTAGGAGGTTGTTTCGAGGAAGGTTACAGGTCGACGCGATCTCCGATCTCGACGATGTCGAGCGCGTGTGGGTGTTCGAAGCTCCCGACGTGATGGTGGAGCGCGGTCGGGTCGGCAGTGAGTCCTTTCCACATGTCCCAGTGGGTCGGCAAGAGGCGATCAGTCTGGAGGGCGGCGGCGATCTCCACCACTTGATTCTCGTCGTTGTACCACCGCGTTCGGGTCGGCTCACGGGTCTCCTTGTTGGGAATCCGGCCGACGCTACCGAACGCGAGCGCCGCGAGATCGATATCGTACTCCGCGCCGATCCGTTCGAAATCCTCGCTCGGCTTGGTGTCACCGCCGTGGAAGAAGGTTCCTGCTGGATGCTCGATGGCGTAGCTCACTGGGTGGGTCGCGTCGGGATCGTGGGCGTCCTCGACGTGGATCGTGAATTCGCCGATCTCGATGGAGTCGCCCTCCGCTACTTCGTTGAACCGGTCGTCCTCGACGTCCCACTCGTCGGTCCAGCGTTCGTCCTCGCGCGCGACCGCGAGGCTGTCGTCGGGTGCGTGGAAGGTCGCCCCGGTGGTTTCGAGGATCGGGGCCTGGGAGGGGCCATGGACGTGGTCAGTGTGTTCGTGAGTCGCCAGCACCGCGTCCGCCGCCACGACATCGGCCGGATCGAACGGCACCGGGATCATTCTGATCGTGCGGGGCGGATCACCGGTCCCGAGATACGGATCGATGAACAGTGTCGTGTCGCCGTCGGTCAGCGCGAACCCGTTGCAGCCGAGATACCAGATCGCCACGCCGTCGGGATCGGCCTCGGCGACCGCTCGCGGGAGCCAGTCGTCCCAATCAGAGTGTGCCATGCAGGATGCGCGCGGACGAGTGGCCTAAATCCCTCGACTTGAGCTGGCGGCTACGGTGCGGTCGCGGTGACGGTGTGGTTGCGGTGGCGGTTCCTGGCGGATGAAGGGCGAGGGCGCGCAGCGCCCGAGGGCTTCGGCGGTGCGGATGCGTGTGGTTGCGGTAGTCGCCAGCAGTTTACCGCGAGTGAGCCGGAGTTCCCGTGAGCGAAGCGAACGGGAGCACGGAAGAGCGAAGCTCTTCCGGAGGCGAACGAGCGGGTATTTTTAGTCCACCGGAAGACTCGCTTCGCTCGTCTTCCGAGCTCCCGTTCGCTTCGCTCACGGGAACAGGGTTTTTGCGAGGGGTTGAGCGCGCCGAAGGTGCGCGAACCCCCGCAGTAAAAAAGTGGGTGTCTAATCCTGACAGCACGCGCCGATCCGATCGCCGAAGTCGAAGTCAAGTTCGACCGAGACCGCGTCGCTGATGCGTTCGAGTCGGGCGTCAAGTCGGTTCTGTGCGTCGAGGAACTCCGCCATCGCCGGGACCTCGTGGAGTTCCTGTTGGGCGGCCTGGAGCTTTTGGAGGTCCTCCTGGCTCGCCTCGTCGGCCTGGCGTGCGAGCATGAACTCGTCGCGGAGCCGCTCGAACTCCTGGACCTTCTCCTGGGCTTCGGGGCTGCGCTCGACCTCGGCTTTCGCTTCGGCGAACCGCTCGTACTCGGGAGTCTCGGCGAGCGCATTTCCGAGGTCGCCAGCGAGGTCCTCAGGGCGGCCCGCGGTGGCCATCGGTTCGGCGTTGGCATCGGTCTCCGCGTCGAGTTCCGGTTCGGTGCTCATCGTCCGTGTTTGGGTCGTGACTCGTTTCAATGTGGCGGTGGCGCGGACGGGTCAGGCCAGCCGCGCCTCGACCCACTCGACCACGTCCGCGAGCTCGTCCGGCGCGATCCCGTGGGCGCTGCCGTACTCGTGGGCCTCGATTGTACACCCGAGTTCGCGCAGGCGGTCGGCCGCAGCGGCGGCCCGCTGTGTGGGGATGATCTGATCTGCTGTCCCCGACGCCACGAACACTGGCGTGTCCTCGATACCATCGGGATCGCTATCCGCGTGCGATTCGGCGAGATAGCCGTGGAGCGCGACGACCCACGCGTAGCGATCGGGGTCTTCGAGCAGGAGCGAGAGCGACGAGATCGCACCCTGGCTGAATCCCAGTAGTCCAACTCGGTCGGAATCGAGATCGTACGCCTCGATCGCGGCGTCGATGGTCTTGCTCACGAGATCGAGACTTCGGCGGAACTCCTCGGTGGCGGGCTGGCTCTCGTGGAGATCGCCGTCCGGAACGTCGAGCTCGTACCACGTGTACCCACCGTGGTACCCCTGCGGGGCACCACGAGCCTCCGACTCGCTTCGCTCGTCGGAGACGCCCATCAGTGGCTCGGGCGCGCGGAGGCTGACGACGTGGAGTTCGTCGGGAAGGCGCTGGGCGACCGGAAGCAAATCCTCCTCGTCGGCACCGCGACCGTGGAGGACGAACACCGCCGGTGCGGGGCTGTCGGTGGAACCGTCGGGTTCGACCGAGACGTGGTCGAGCGGGAGATCGGCCGGCATACACAGCCGTTCGCGGGCGAGCGATTTCAATCCCCGCGTGTCGGCGGCGTCGTGCCGTCAGCGTTCGTCCGAAACGCCGTCGTTCCACGACGGGCTTCGTGCTAACTTCGTTCGCACGAAACGCCGTCACTTCGCTGCGCTCGTGACGAACGTCGGACTCACTCGCGTTGCTCGTTCGTCCGAAACACCGTTGTTTCATTCGTTGTGCTCATCTCACAACGAGCATCGTGCTCACTTCGTTCGCACGAAACACCGTCACTTCGCTGCGCTCGTGACGAACGTCGGACTCACTCGCGTTGCTCGTTCGTCCGAAACCCCGAGACTAAACGTCAGGGCCCGCAAATCACTGCAATGAGCCACCAGTCGGACGCTTCTGCGGGCGATCTCACACAGACGGGGATGGCGCTCAAACACGACCGGGAATGGGACTACGAGCTAGAACGGATCGTCGAGGCTGTCGAGGAGCGCGACGCCGAGAAGGTCGGCCTCCAGTTTCCCGAGGGGCTGAAACGCCGCGGGCCGGCCGTGACCGACGACCTCCGCGCGCTCCTACCCGACGGCGTGCGCGTTCTGCTGTCGGGCCAGCCGTGCTACGGAGCCTGCGATCTCGACACCTATATGATGCGCCGCACAGATGTATTCGTCCACTTCGGCCACTCGCCGATGAAGGAGTCGGAGAAGATCATCTACGTCCCGCTCTTCTCAAACGTCGATGTCGAGCCGATCATGGCCGATTCCCTCGACGAACTCGATGATCCCGAGGCAAACCCCGATGTCGGCCTCGTCACCACCGCCCAGCACATGAACAAGTTCGAGGAGATGCGCGCGTGGCTCGAATCTCGTGGCTTCGAGGTTCACACCCGCCGGGGCGACGATCGGCTGACCCACGAGGGCCAAGTCCTGGGCTGTAACTACGCCTCCGCCGATATCGACGCCGACCAAGTGCTCTACGTCGGTGGCGGGAAGTTCCATCCCCTCGGCCTCGCGATGGAACACCCCGAGAAAACGGTGGTGATCGCCGATCCCGTCAACAACGCCGTCTCGATCGCCGACACCGAGAAGTTCCTCAAACAACGCTACGGGGCCGTCCACCGCTCGATGGATGCCGAGAAGTGGGGCGTGATCTTCTGTACGAAGATCGGCCAGGGCCGCTACGATCAGGCCGAGAAAATCGTCGACGAGAACGAGAACGCTTACCTGATCACGATGGACGAGGTCACGCCCGACCGCCTGCGAAATTTCGACATGGACGCATTCGTCAACACCGGGTGTCCCCGGATCACGACCGACGACGGCCCGCAGTTCCACAAGCCGATGCTCACGCCCGGCGAGTACGAGATCGCGGTCGGCAACGAACCCTTGGAGGACCTCTCCTTCGACACGTTCCACGGCACGTGGTAATGCTCATTTGAGCCGGCCGGATCGGATGGCCACTGGCAACGGGCAAGATTTGCACTAGCACGAAAGATAATTATATTCGGGCGTGGAATCGTCTTTGGGGCCAACCCATGTACAAGTGCATCTGTGACACGTGCGGCGAGTTCGGATTCCACCCGTCGCGGCTCGGGGCGGAATCACGGGCCGAGAGGCACAGCGACGAAACCAATCACACCTCCCGAATCGAGCCGATGCGCGAAACGACGCTGTCGCAGTGAGCGACGGTAGCGAACGCATCCATTCGGGCGGCGGACGCTCGACTCACCACGACCGGCAGCTACCTGCTGGTTTCGGTTCTTACCTCGCTCGTGCTGATCTCGCAGGCCGCTTCTTCGCACTCAGTGACACGATCGAGAAGCGTTCCTACTCCTCGCTCTCGTAGGACTCACCGACGGCCGAGGGCACCCGTGTCGAACCCCAGACGGTGAGCACCGCGATCACGATGACGTAGGGGAACAGGTTGACGAGTCTGTTGGGCACCTCGATCCCGGCCGTCTGGAACTGGATCTGGAGCATATCGAGTCCCCCGAACAGGAGCGCCGCAGCGGCCGCACCGATCGGGTTGTAGTTGCCGAACAGGTAGGCCACGATACCGATCCAGCCGCGACCGCCGACCATGGTCTGGCCAGTGCCGGTGAACGACCCGGCCTGTGCGAGCAATACTGCACCGCCGAGTCCCGCCATCACGCCCGAGAAGATCACCGCCGCGTACCGGACGCGGTTGACACTCACACCTGCGGTATCCAGTGCTTCGGGGTTCTCGCCAGCTGCCTGCAACCAGTAGCCGTATCGGGTGTGAAAGAGTACCGCCCACGCGGCCACGGCCAGGATCAGGGTGAGCAACACCAGCGGCGAGCTATCGAACAGGATCGGGCCGAGAACCGGGATGTCCGAGAGAACCGGCACGGTCAGGTCGTCGACACTGGTGAGCCCTGGGCTGTTCGTGGATCCCCAGATGATGACTGCAGTAAAGGGACCGAACCCGAGGCCGAGAAACCAGACCGCCAGCCCGGCCACGATCTGGTCTGCCTTGTACCGGATCATCAGCACGGCGAACGGGATGGCGTACACCAGGGTAGTCAGTGCGGAGCCGAAGATGGCGATCCAGAGGTCGATCTGACCGGGCGAACTCCCGCCGACGATCGACATGACGGCAGCCGCGTTGACCGCGCCGAAGATCATGAACCCCTCCAGCCCGATGTTGAACACGCCGCTTTTCTCCGCGTACAGTCCACCGATAGCCGCGAGCGCGATGGGGGCTGCCGCCTGGAAGGACCGCTCGACGAACCCGATGGTCAGGAGGTCATCGACCGGCAGATCGAGCAAGAGGGTGAGCAGCACGACGAGGGCGACCAGCGCGACGCCACCGCCGACTCGAAGGCGGTTCTGCCGAGCGTATCCGGCCATGCTCATCGGTCATCACCCCCCAGTCCGGTTCGCCGTGCCGCCATCCGAAAGAGCTCCGGAGCCGCGACGAACAACACCACGAGACCGACGATGCCGTCGATCAACTCCGGGGGAATGTTGCTGCTGAGCCCGATGTACGACGTGGCCGAGTCGAGTCCGCCGAACAACAACCCGGCCGGGATGGCACCGATCGGGTTGTTCGCTGCGAGGAGACTCACGGCGATCGCGTCGTAGCCGTAAGTGGCGATGCCTCCCGGATTGCTGTAGTAGCCCTGTATCATGATGGCGAAGATCGCACCCGCGATTCCGGCAACCATTCCGGAGATGGTCATCGTCACGACGATCATTCGTTTGGCGTCGACACCGGCGTACGCCGCAGCGGATTCTTGATAGCCGCTCGTCACGATGTCGTAGCCGAAACTGGTTCGCACCAGGACGACGGAGATCAGTATCGCCACCACGAGCGCAACGGCGAGCCCGACGATCGAGAAGTCGGGCACGTCGTAGACGATTTGTGGAAGGGAAACGTACTCCGGGATGCGTTCGGTGTTCGCCGCTGCCTGGCCCTCCCCGCGAAACGGCCCTTCGACGAGCCAACCGACGGCCCCGATGGCGATGAAGTTCAACATGATCGTGGTGATGATCTCGTTCGTATTGGTGTATGCCTTCAACGCACCTGGGAAGGCTGCATACGCGCCGCCTGCGACGGCGGCCGCGAGGAAACCGAACAGCAGCAGTATGATACCGCCGACGGTGCCTTCCGGTACCATCGGAGCGAGCCAGAGGATCGAAATGACGGTGGTGAACCCACCGACGACGAACTGACCCTGAACCCCGATGTTGAAGATACCGGCTCGAAACGCGATGGCGACGGCGACGCCGGTCAGGATGAACAGCGTCGTGAACTTCAGCGTCCGCGAGATGGCCGAGCTGTCGCCGAACGAGCCCTCCAATACGTAGCCGAGGAACTGTATCGCGTCGTACCCGGCGGCGGCCACGATGACCAGTCCGATGAGTAACGCCAGGCCCGTCGATGCGATCGCGATGGCGAGTCGTTCAAGGACCGATGCATCGAGGAGACGAGCGGCGATGCGATCGAGGAGCCCGGAGTCGCGACTCGATCCGGCGTCGCTCATGCCTGTGCTCCCGACGGTTCGGCCGTTTCGTCCTCTGCGTCGGGATCGCGGCCCGCCATCAGTAATCCTAGTTCCTCTTCGGTCACGTTCGTCGGGTCGACCGTGTCGATGAATTCGCCTTCGTACATGACTGCGATCCGATCGGAAAGCTGCTGAATTTCGTCGAGTTTCGAGGAGACGACCACGATCGCCAGGCCCTCGTCCCGGAGCGCTACCAGTCGGTCGTGGATCGACTCGATCGAGCCGATGTCGACCCCGCGGGTCGGATGCGATGCGATCATCACGTCCGGGTCGTGCTCGATCTCCCGTCCCACGATGAACTTCTGTTGATTGCCACCGGAGAGCGACCCCGCCTTGGCACTCGGGTTCGGGGGCTGGACGTCGTAGTCCCGAACGATCCCCTCGGCGTGGTCACGAACCGCCCCCCAATCGAGAAAGCCACGGCTGGCGTAGGGTGAAATGGTCTGATTGCCCAACAACGCGTTGTGCACCAGATCGTAGTCCTGTACCAGCCCCTGCGTCTGGCGGTCCTCGGGAATGTAGGCGATACCGGCCTCGATCCGCCGTCGGCGGTTCATCCCGGTGATGTCCTCGCCGCGGAACTGGACGGTGCCCGACTCGGGGGACCGACCGCCGGCGAGCGCCCCGACCAGTTCGCTCTGACCGTTGCCCTGGACGCCCGCGATCCCCAGGATCTCGGACTCCCGGACGGTGATATCGATCCCGCGGACCTGTTCGAGGCCGCGATTCCCCCGGACTCGAAGACCGTCCACCTCGAGGACGGGATCGCCGGATTCGGTCTCGCGCGACCGGCGATCGGAGAGGATCTCCTGATCGACCATCATCCGCGCCAGTTCCTGTTCGGACGTCTCTGCTGCGTTCACGGTGCCGACGGCCTCCCCATCACGGAGAACGGTGATTCCATCGGCCACCGCCAGCGCCTCGCCCAGTTTGTGCGTGATGAAGATGAGCGAGCGCCCCGCCGCCGTGAGGTCTTCCATCACGTCGAGGAGTCGATTGACCTCCTGTGGGGTCAGAACGGCCGTCGGCTCGTCGAGGATGAGGATATCCGCACCCCGATAGAGGCTTTTCACGATCTCGACGCGCTGTCGAACGCCGAGATCGAGGTCCCGAACCGGCGTGTCGAGGTGCTGGTCCACCTCGAAACCATAGCGCGAGCAGATTTCTTCTACTTCGCCCCTCGCGGCCGATGCGTTCACGAGCCCGTTTTCGGTTGGCTCGTGGCCCAGGACGATGTTCTGCATGACGGTCATGGGTTCCACGAGCTGGAAGTGCTGGTGGATCATTCCCACGCCGGCGTCCATCGCGTCCCGTGGGGAGTCGAAGGTCCGCTGTTCGCCATCGATGGAGATCGTCCCCGAGTCCTGATCGTACAGTCCATAGAGGACACTCATCAACGTGGTTTTTCCGGAACCGTTCTCGCCGACCAACGCATGGACCGTCCCCTGCTCTACGGAGAGATCGATGTCGTCGTTCGCCACGACGTCACCGAAGCGCTTGGAGATACTTTCGAGTCGGACTGCGGGTGTTCGTGTGTCATCTGTCATAACAAGGGGGTAGGCTGGTTAGGTTATAAAGGCTGATTCGAGCGTGGCTTACTGACAGCCGGAGGCGCTACACGGAACGCTGATGTCGCCGTCGACGATGCCCTGCTTGGCGTCCTCGATGTTCTGCGTCAGCATATCCGGAAGCTCACCCTCGAAGGCTTGACCGATGGTGAAGTCGACGGCCCCGTCTTCGAGCGTGAGAACGTTGGAGCCGGTGACGCTCTCGAAGTTGTCGTTGGCGACCGCCAGTGCGACCTCTCGTGTCCCTTCGTTGATGTACTTGACCGCCGAACCCATAATGACGTCCTGAAAGTCCGGCAGCGTCGTGGACTGGTCGGAGTCGACGCCGATGGCGGGGCGACCCTGGCTCTGTGCGGCCTGGAAGACACCCCGACCCGCCGCCGCAGCACCGTGGTAGACGATGTCCGCTCCGCCGTCGTACTGCGAATTGGCGATGTCGGCCGCCGTGGCCGTATCGGTGAAGTCGCCGATGTAGCCGACAGCGACTTCGACGTCCTCGTTGACCGACTCAGCACCGGCAACGTAAGCCCGTTCGAACGCGTTGATGAGCGAACCGTCTACGCCACCGACGAAGCCGACCTGGGCGCTGTCGGGGGTCGTCGAGACCTCTCCGAGGGAGAAGTCCTGAGTCGTCATCGTTCCGGCCGCGACGCCAGCCAGATACGACATCTGGTGGTTGGCCCATGTGTAGCCGGCGACGTTCGGCTCGTCGATGGAGGCGTTGATCAGCATCCAGTTCTGATCGGGGTAGTCGGCCGCGTTCTGTGTCAGCGCCTCAGTGTGGTTGAACGAAACGAGGATGATAAGGTCGTACTCGCCGGTCTGTGCGAGGTTCGCCTGAACCGACTGGTACTGGGACTGTTCGGTCTCCTCGACCTGATTGATGGTGATGTTCTCTGCGGTCGCTGCGGATCGCAGGCCGTCGAGCGCGAGGTCGTTGAACGCGTTGTCGCCGAAGCCGGCGGGGCTCGAAACGATGGCAACGTTCGTGGTCTCGCCGGACGTGACGGTTGTGCCGCCGAACTCCTCCGAAGTGCCGTTGTCCCCTCCCTGCGAGGTACCGTTCTCCATCGAGGTACCGTTCTCCATCGAGGTACCGTTCTCCATCGAGGTACCGTTCTCCATCGAGGTACCGTTCTCCATCGAGGTACCGTTCTCCATCGAGGTACCGTTC
>Ga0136574_100831_pt1 | contig 10985 bp, 9 predicted proteins | sample AntDeeMetagen134_FD_101383 | JGI IMG/M metagenome (GOLD analysis project Ga0136574, IMG submission 101383) | Saline lake microbial communities from Deep lake, Antarctica - Metagenome #134 | ecosystem: Environmental > Aquatic > Non-marine Saline and Alkaline > Saline | place: Antarctica: Deep lake...
ATGGTGCTCAAGAACTGGCACGAGGGCCAGGCCGTGGAAGGTGAGCGGGACCTGATGGCCTACAGCTGCGAGTTCCTGCTCAACCGCGCGGAAAAGGCACTGGACGAGCTGCTGCACAACCTCCCGAACCGGACGGTTGCGGGGGCGCTGCGTGTCATCACCATGCCCCTTGGCAAGCGCTGGCACGCGCCCTCGGACAAGCTGACCCAGTCGATTGCCCGTGCCATCAGCACCGACTCCGCACTGCGGGCCAAGATCACCAGCAACACCTGGAACCAGCTGGAGAAGAAGGGCGAGCCCTTCAATGCCCTGGCGCACTACAACCAGCTGCTGGCCGACTTCCCGCGCGCGGACAAGCTCTACAAGACGCTGGATAAGGCGCACGCCAAAGGCGAGCTGCCGGCCGAGGCCCTGCACCCCGAACAGAAGTTCGAAGCAGGCCTGGAAGCTGGCCTGATTTCCGAGGACGACGCTAAGTTCATGCGTGAGTACGAGAGCGAGGTCCTGGAGATGCTGACCGTCGACGACTTCCCGTTTGACGGGCTGGCCCACAACAAGCGCAAGGTGGTGAAGCACAACGTGCTGTAAGCCATACCCAGGCGTTAAAAAACCCCGGTCAGGTGCGCCCTGCCGGGGTTTTTTATGCCCTGTTGTTTAAGGTGTTTCCGCAGTTGCCGCCCACAAACAATTGAAGGATTCTGGTCAAAGCATTCATTATTTCTGTTCAATCCCAAGGTACAACCACCAGAGGACCCACCCCAAGGATGTCACCCATCTGGATCATCGCCACCCTCCTTGCCATCGCCCTGATCGCAACCGGCATCTACCACCGCTACAAACCCCTGCCCGGCGGCCTCTCCAACGCCTCCGCCTGGTTCCCCGCGGAAAACCCCCGTTTCCTGGTCGATCACCGGTACGTGGACGAACGCGGCCGATCCCGCATACACCGCGCCATTGCCCCCGCTATGCTCGAGATGATCGCCGGCGCGCAGGAACGCATCGTCATGGACATGTTCCTGTTCAACCCGGACATGGCCAACCGCCCCGAGCACGTGCGCGTGGCCGAGACCATCACCTGTGCGCTTATCGAACGCCGCCGGCAGTGCCCGGGACTGCGCATCACCGTCCTGGTCGACCCCATCAACAGCTATTACGGCGCCCACTGGCCGGACCACTTCCGACGACTGGAAGCCGCCGGGATCCAGGTCCTGGAAACACCGCTGACCAGACTTCGCGACTCCAATCCCCTGTGGTCCGCCCCCTGGCGCCTGTTCATGGAGGTCTGGGGCAACAGCCCCGACGGCAAAAAACGCTTCCCCAACCCCATCGGTCCCGGTCACGTCACACTGCGTTCCTGGATGACGCTGCTGAACTTCCGCGCCAATCACCGCAAGGTCATGATCGCGGACAGCAACGGGAGCTGGCGGGGACTGGTTTCTTCCGGCAATCCCCACGACGCCAGCAGTGCCCACAGCAATGTGGCCCTGTGTTTTGATGGGCCGCCGGCACGCGCTCTGATGGATCAGGAACACGCGTTGATTGGCCTGGCCACGGGCCACCCGCCGCCCCTGAAGGCTTTTCCGCAACCCGTGGACACACCACCCAGTGACCGTCCCCGGTTGCGCGTATTGACGGAAAGCCGGATCCGGGAGGCCGCCCTTGAAGTGATTGAGGCGTCGGAAGCGGGCGATTGCCTGGACCTGGCGCTGTTCTATCTAAGCCACAGGCGGCTAATCCACGCCATCCGCCGCGCCCACGAACGCGGCTGCCGGCTGCGCGTGCTGCTGGACCCGAACAAGGACGCCTTTGGCAGGGTCAAGGGCGGCATGCCCAATCGTCAGGTGGCACTGGAGCTCCACAAACGGGGAATACCGGTGCGCTGGTACCGGACCCATGGCGAGCAGTTCCACTGCAAGTACCTGCGCCACGACACCCGCGACGGCGACGTGAACCTGATTGCCGGTTCCGCCAATTTTACACGGCGGAACCTCGACGACCTGAACCTGGAGACGGCCTGCCAGATCCAGGGGCATGAGGATGAGCACGTACTGAGAACGGCCAGCAACTGGTTCGAGCGCTGCTGGCACAACCCACCGGGCTTCCAGTGCAGCGTCCCCTATGGCGTATGGGCGGACGGACGGCGGCGGCGCTACCTGCTTTACCGAGTAGCGGAATTCACCGGTTGGTGCAGTTTCTGATCAGGCATCATCATAGCCCTTGAGCGCATTGATAAGCGTGCTGGTACCAGGGTCCGGATCTTCATCATGAAGCCGAAGCCCCTCCTCGAGAAACGTCCCGAGGTCGATGCCATAGGCGCCAATAGGCAGCTCACGACTTATCCTGTAGGGCTCGCCGGACGCAAGTTCATCCCGACGCCTGAGATCCACAATCCGCTGGCGACAGGGCTCACCATCGGAGTCACGCACCACCAGTACCCGGGGGCGAAGCCGGTTCAGGGCGTAGGTGGTGATCACGATCCCGGACTCACCGCTGTTGAGCGCCACCAGCGAGCCGGCCGGATAGACGCCAATGCACCGGATGAAATCAAGCGCCAGGTTTTCATCGAACTGATCGCCCCGGCCCTGGTAGATGATGTCCAAAGCTTCCTTGGAGGAATGCGCCTGTTCAAAGGAACGCTTACTGGTGATGGCGTCATAGGCATCGAGTATGGCGATGATTTTCGCGAAATAGGGAATCTGGTGGGCAATCAGCCCGCGCGGGTAGCCGCTGCCGTTCATGTGCTCATGGTGGGAGTGGGCAACATCCACGGCAACCGGGTCGAGGCCTTTGACACTCATCAGTATGCGACTTCCGTGAGTGGGATGCTCGCGCATCACCCGCCTCTCGTCCTCGGTCAACGCATCCGACTTTTTCAGGATCTCGGCGGGAATCCGCATCTTGCCGACGTCAAGGACCAGGCCGCTGAGGGCGAGCTTTTCAATCTCTCCCTCAAGCAGCCCGAGATGGCGGCCGAATATGGCCGCCAGGATACAGACGTTCATGCCGTGCTGGGCGGTATAATCATCCTTGGTGCGCATCTGAACGAGGATCTGCAGTGCATCCTGGTTGCGCATGACGCTGTCAACACAGCTCTTGACCACCTCGTTCGCCCGGCGCACATTAATGGCTCGCTCCATGCGCGCGCTCTGCATGATTTCCTCGGCCATGGCCCGGGTGTTTTCATAGGCTGCCCGCGCACTGGGCAGTTCCGATTCCATGTCGACCGTGGCCAGACGCGGCACCTGGCGCTTGCGGCGACGATTGCCCCCACCAAGACCACGAGCCCGTCGATCAACAACCTCCTGGCCTATCACATACACATAGCGGCACTGTTCCTGCAGCGCCTCAATGTCGGCAGCGTGCCGGATTACGAAGCCCTGCACCGGGAAGCTGGTTTCAAGCCATGGCCGGTCAAGGCGGGTGACCGACATTCCGAGCTGGAGCTCGGTCACGGACACCCGTATTTCAACGACTTCGGTCTGATCCATGATGCTGCACATTACAGGGGACGGTTAATGCATATTAACAGGCATAATCTATCGACACACCTGCGGTTTCGTGGAGAATGAAGGCCATACCCAATCGAAAAAGGATCTTCTTGATGCGCCTTAAACAGGCCTCTTTGCTGGCTCTGTCAGTGGGACTATTATCCGTTACATCAACGGTCCACGCCAGTTTTGATGAATGCGTTGCCAATCTGCAGAAACGCGCCACCAAGGAAGGCATCTCCGAAGAGACCGCCACGCAGGTGTTGAGTAAGGTTAAACAGGTTGACCGGGTCCTGGAGCTTGATCGCAAACAACCGGAATTCACCGCCTCCTTCCACGACTATTTCAGCAGGCGTGTCAATGAACCACGAGTGGAGCGCGGACGGGCGCTGCTCGAAGAGCATGAGCAACTGCTCCGCGATATCACCGCCGAAACCGGTGTACCCGGGCACTATCTCATCGCGTTCTGGGGACTGGAAACCAACTTTGGCTCCTATACCGGCACGATGTCGGTACCCTCCTCACTCACACCCTTGCCTGCGATCAACGCCGCAGCGAGTACTTTACAAGGGAGTTGATGGACGCGCTGCGCATTCTGGACCGGGGCGATATCAGCCCTGAACGGATGGAAGGCTCCTGGGCGGGCGCCATGGGCCAGATGCAGTTCATGCCCTCAGTCTACCTCAGGCACGCTGTGGATGCGGATGGCTCCGGCAGGGTCGATCTCTGGGGCAGCATACCGGATGCGCTCACCTCGGCAGGGCATTTCCTGGAATCCATGGGTTGGAACCGGAACGAACGCTGGGGCCGAGAAGTGCGGTTGCCGGAAGGCTTCGATTACAGTCAGGCCCGGGGGCGCAGCGACGAACGCCCGCTGTCCGAATGGCGCGATATGGGATTGCGCAATGCCTTTGGCGGTGAGCTCCCGGTTGCCGACATGGAAGCCTCGCTCCTGCTGCCCGCCGGGCACGAGGGACCGGCTTTCCTGGTGTATGACAACTTCGGGGTCATCATGGGCTGGAACCGGTCGGAATTCTACGCGCTGGCAGTAGGCCGCCTTGCGGACCGGATCGCTGGCGCCAGCCCGCTACAGCAACCCCCGCCGGATCATCCGCCGCTGAGCCGTGATCAGGTCGAAGCACTCCAGGCGGCATTGAATGAGCGTGATTATGACGCCGGGCCGGTGGATGGCGTCCTGGGATCCGGCACGCGGAACGCACTCAGGGCCTTCCAGGATGAGGCCGGGCTTCGCGCTGACGGCTACCCGGACCCGGAATCACTGGAGCGACTCGGGGTCACAGACTGAAGGGTGCATCAGGCCGACCGGGACATCATTCCGCGGCACCGATTACCAGGGGACGGAGCTGTTACTGCCGCGCTTGATGATGGGCGTCTCGTTTTCCCATACCGCCAGACCATCACGCAGATCCGTGAGCACCAGCTGAAAGTAGTACTCGACCTGCTGTGTATTGGAATCACGCTTGATGTTGCGCTGCATGATCTTTCCGGAGAGGCCATAGTCCGGGCTGATGAGGGTGCCCCTATCCACCTTGGTGTCCTCCTGGAATTCATCCGAGCCCCGCAGGCGACGCACTTCGTCGATCAGCTCGTCCTGGACGCCCTCGGAGGAAACGGCGGAGGTTGTGACCACCTTGCCGCTCTGGAGCAGCTCCACCCGGATCTTGCGTACCAGCTGGTCCGTATCGAAACGCTGCATGGTGTCGTTGGTGATTCGCGAGACCGCCATAACGTAGCGCCGCCCCTGTGGGTGGTCCAGCTGACCGGAAGTGAGCATGGATTCCACTGCCTTCACGGCCGCATGCTCGAAATCGCGGTAATCCAGCTCCAGGGTGGTGTCCGCATCGTCCGTCTGGCGGTCAACAATAACGGTGCGCTGGGCACAGCCGGACAGGCCCAGGACGGCCAGCAACAGCACGATAAGCGCCAGTCTGTGGATCCCCATCAACGCGTCCTCTCCTCTATGTAAAGACGAAAATCAGTAACTTCCTCTCTGGGGGCGACGCCACTGATCGTGAAATGGCGCAACCCTTCGGCGGAGACGGGCATCTTTCGGGACATGCCCGTCTGGACCTGCCGCCCCTCCTCATCGAGCCAGTCAAACTGGTAATTCATCAGGATAACCGAGTCCAGGCGGTTACGCCCGCTGAGCTGGACCTCCAGCAACCCGGAATCGGCTCGCCGCACATGCAGATCCTCCACTTCAATCCATCCGGTCAGACCGCCATCCAGAAAGACCTCGTCGGGCGTCCGGGTACTGGCGCAACCACCGAGCATCACCGCTGCCATCAGGAATCCAAGCCATTTGTAGTGAGTATCCATACCGTATCCTCATCAATCGGCGGAAAGGGGGATAACCTCGATCAGAGGGTCAGCCACCGCACTGGGTTGACGCACCCAGACCATAACAAACCGGTTGTCCGGCAGCGCCAGCGCATGCGTTTCTCCATTCAAACGCAACTGGAGGCGTTCACCCGGTATCCATCCCGACCGGGCGATCGCGAATTCCCGGGGCAGGCTCGACCAGATGCGCGTGTCCGCCTGGGTTCCCACCAGCTGGTAGACCAGCCCCAGAAAGCCCGCGAACTCCCCGAACCGGCGCCGCAGCTGGTACTGCAACAGGGTTCGTGTGACCGACGCCGCCACGGCCCTGGTTACAATCCGGGGCAGTTCGTGGGAGAACTCCGTGCTGACAACCGCCTCCATGCTGCTCAGCAGTTCGGTGCTGACATCTTCTTGACGGCCGCTCTCAAGCCGCAATGGCGATGAGACCCCCAAACGATAGCGTAACACCGGGTAGGCAAAACCGGTATAGATGGCCGTGGTTCCCGAGTGGCGAAATGCAACAGGAACCTGAATCCGCCGCTCCACCCTGACTGGACCCAGCCCCTTTTCATAGAGCACCCAGACTGTGGGCGGCAGCTCGGAGTGACGACGGCGCCCGGCGGCAAGATCCTCGGCCCATTGGTAATCCTGCCTGACCCAGGAATTACCCGGTACCATACCAGCCACTCGTTCCAGAGCCTGTGCCGCACGCTCAAAATCCCCCGGTGCCTCGGCGCGAGTCATCAGGAAAAGCCCCTCCAGCCAGGTAGCCAGCGGATTGACGTAGTCCGGATAGACCGACCAGCGCGAAAGCTGCTCGTATTCCTCATCCAGTGCGTCATGCGCCCGACTCAGGGTTGCCCCCATGTCAGCCTCCGGCGTTTCAGAACGGCTTTCCGCTGACGTTCGCTGCTCGGCGCGGATCTGTTCGGAGAAGGCGTCAACCGCGCGTCGCTGACGGTCCCTGGCGCGATTCAGTTCCACCCGCGCATTGGCCGGCTCTCCCAGGGCAAGAAACCCCAAGGCCTTGTAGCTGTTCACCATGATGGCGTCGTACAGGGTGCCCCGGTAGGGCTGGCTGGCATCGTTGGTAATCAATGCCCCGGTGGTACTCAGCCAGCGCGACAGGGCGCCTTCCTCATCATAGACCCGGAAAAAAGCCTCCGTGGTATCAAAAAGCCGGATGGCTTGCTCGTGGTCTCCCACGGCCTGGAGGGCGCTGGCGCGCTGGAGGGTCCAGAGCAGGCTGGTCCCTTCATTGTAGCCACTACCGCCCCTGCGGGCGGCGAGTGCGGCTGCTTCCTGGTAGTCGCCGGCACTGTAGCGTGCATCGAAATCGGCCTGGTTCCCGGCCTGGCGCCAGGCGCAACCGGACACAAGCGCGGACACCAGGAGGCTGACAAGCAGCCCGGCGACCCGCGCTTTGGGCTGGGCACTATTCCACTGTGACACTCTTGGCCAGGTTGCGGGGCTGGTCAACGTCGGTCCCCTTCAGAACGGCCACATGGTAGGAGAGCAGCTGCAACGGCAGGGTGCACAGCATGGGCGCGAGGATGGGGTCAGTATGGGGAATCGTCATTACGTGGGTTCCCTCGCCATCGGTCATCGCGGTCTCGTCGTCCGCGAAGACGAAAAGCTCACCACCCCGGGCACGCACCTCCTGGAGATTGGACTTAAGCTTCTCCAGCAGGTCATTGCTGGGGGCCACGGTCACCACTGGCATCTCACTGTCCACCAGGGCCAGGGGCCCATGCTTGAGTTCACCGGCAGGATAGGCCTCGGCATGGATATAGGAGATTTCCTTGAGCTTGAGCGCGCCTTCCATGGCGATTGGATAAAGGGAACCACGCCCCAGGAAAAGGCTGTGATGCTTGTCCACGAACGCCTCGGAGAGTGTCTCGATCTGGTGATTGAGCTCGAGAATCTGCTCCATCTGGTGCGGGATCCGGTGCAGGGCGGCCACCAGCTCGGCTTCACGGGTCTCGGGAAGGCCATTATGACGGGCCAGCGCCAGGGTAAACATGAACAGGGCCGTGAGCTGGGTCGTAAACGCCTTGGTTGAGGCCACGCCAATTTCCGGGCCCGCATGTGTCATGATCACCATGTCGGATTCGCGCACCAGTGAGCTTCCCGGCACGTTGCAGATCGCAAGCGCCGCCCGGAAACCGGCATCCCGTGCCTGGCGGAGCGCCGCCAGGGTATCCGCGGTTTCGCCGGATTGGGAGATGGTCAGGAAGAGAGTCCCGTCCTGGATCACGTGCTTACGGTAGCGGAACTCCGAGGCTACCTCAACGCTGCAGGGAATGCCGGCCAGTTCCTCAATCCAGTAACGGGCAACCATGCCCGCGTGGAAGCTCGTGCCGCAGGCAATGATCTGCACATGGCGGATATCGCCCAGCAGATCGGATGCCTCGGTTCCCAGTGCCCGTTCCAGGACTTTCGACTCGGTAACCCGCCCCTGCAGGGTGGCCCGGATCACCTCCGGCTGCTCATGGATCTCCTTGAGCATGAAGTGGCGGTACTGGCCTTTTTCGGCCGCGTCTGCACTGTGCTCAAAGCGATTGACGGGACGCTCAACAACCTGGCCATCCCGGTCGGTGATCCGCAACGAACCGCTGCGAACCAGGGCCGTATCCCCCTCGGCCAGGTAGATAAAGCGATCCGTGACCGGAAGCAGGGCAAGCTGGTCCGAAGCAACGAAGTGCTCGCCAATGCCGACACCAATGACCAGGGGGCTGCCCTGACGGGCAACCAGCAGGGATTCGGGTTCATCCGCGTGCATTACAGCCAGGGCATAGGCGCCATGCACCAGGGCCACCGCACGGTGGAAGGCCTCGGTGAGGTTGGCCGCCCTGCGGTATTCCCGCTCGATGAGGTGCGCGACCACTTCCGTATCGGTCTCCGAGTCAAATTCAAACCCCTCGCCCTGAAGCTCGGACCTCAGGGTCTCGAAGTTCTCGATGATGCCATTGTGCACCACCGCGAGCCGATCCCCGGACATATGGGGATGGGCGTTCTCGGCGGAGGGTTTGCCGTGGGTCGCCCAGCGCGTATGGGCAATCCCCATGTGGCCTTTTGGCGGGTTATCCGTGATCGCCTCTTCCAGGGCCGCGACCTTGCCCACTTCACGCTGGCGCTGTATGACACCCCGATCATCCAGGACGGCGAGGCCCGCGGAGTCATAGCCGCGATACTCCAGCCGCTTCAGTCCTTCGAGCAGGATACCCTGGACATCACGCTGGGCAACCGCTCCGACAATTCCACACATGGTTATTCGTCTCCCTGATTCCCGTTGCTGTCCGGCACCGATCGCCAATCGGGAATATTTCGTTGTTTTCCGCGCGCGACGGCAAGCTCGCCGTCACCCACATCGCGGGTTATGGTGGACCCGGCACCCACGATGCTGTTGATTCCCAGAGTAACCGGAGCAACCAGTGACGTATTGGAACCGATAAAGGTCCCCTCATGCACCATGGTGTGGTGCTTGTTAACGCCATCGTAATTGCAGGTAATGGTACCGGCTCCCACATTGACGCCGCCTTCCAAGGTTGTATCTCCAATATAACTCAGGTGGTTCACTTTGGAACCGGGTCCGATGGAGGCTTTCTTGGTTTCGACGAAGTTGCCAATGCGGGCGCCTTCCGAGACCAGGGTGCCGGGTCGCAGTCGGGCAAAGGGTCCAATGGTTGCACCCTCATCCACCCGGGCCTGCTCCACAATGGAATTGGCCTCGATCCGCACGTCCCGGGCAATGCGGCAGTCCCGGAGAACGACATTGGGACCCACGGAAACGCCATTGGCCAGGGTGACATGACCCTCGATCACCACATTTACGTCCAGGTGGATGTCCTGGCCGGTTTCCAGCTCACCACGCACGTCGATGCGCTCCGGATCGGCGAGAGTGACACCACTGGCCATCAACTCATCGGCGATACTGCGCTGGAACCAGCGCTCAAGAAAGGCGAGCTGCTGGCGATTGTTGACCCCCTGAACTTCCTCCGCGTTTACGGGCTGCGCCACTTCTACGGATAGTCCCTCCTGGTCGGCCAGGCCGATGATGTCAGTAAGGTAGTATTCGCCCTGGGCATTGTTGGCTGAAAGAGCCGGCAGCCACTTCTTGAGTCTTTCGGCCGGAGCACCAAGAATGCCGGTATTGACCTCACGGATCGCTTTCTCGGGTTCGGAGGCATCCTTTTCCTCGACAATAGCGCGAACCGATCCTTCCTCATTTCTCAGTATGCGTCCGTAACCCGACGGATTATCCATTGTTACGGTAAGCAGCCCCAGAGTTCCGTCATCGATTACGTTACTCAGGCGCTGCAGGGTCGAGGATGCGGTCAGGGGGACATCCCCATAGAGGACCAGGACCCGTGCCGCTGCCGGTATGCCCGGAAGGGCCTGGGCGACAGCGTGACCGGTGCCAAGCTGCTCGTGCTGGACCACCCAGTCGATATCGGTCCCCGGCGTGGCTTCACACACCCGATCGGCACGATGACCGATCACCACCTGTAGCCCGTCCGGGGATAGAGCTCTGGCGGCGTCAATAACATGGTGAAGCAGAGGGCGACCGGCCAGGGGGTGAAGGACCTTGGGCAGGTCGGATTTCATGCGTGATCCCTGACCGGCGGCCAGGATCACAATATGCAGCGGCGCTGTCATGCTGCCTTTCTCCTTAAAGCAGAAAACCGCATTGGATAATGCCCTCTAACAGGCATCATCGGCAATGCGGTTTCAATAAACAACCTGCAGGAATTGGGACGGACCCAGGAATTAACGCTTCTTCCTGCGGAGCTTTTCCAGGGTGCGCAGCTGAGCCGCTGCTTCCGCCAGTCGCGCGGCTGCCCGCGAGTAGTCCACTTCGCTGCTGCGGTTGGCCATTTCGCGCTCGGCTTCGTCCCGGGCCTGCTTCGCCGCCGCCTCGTCCATATCATGGGCGCGCTGCGCGGTATCGGCAAGGATCGAAATGTGATGGGGCTGCACTTCCAGGTAGCCGCCGGAGACGAAGTAGACTTCCTCTTTTCCGTCTTCCGTCCTGATATTCACCGGCCCCGGCGCAAGCCCGGTGAGCATGGGGGCGTGGCCCGCCATGACACCGAGTTCCCCATTGGAAGCTGTCGCGGTCAGCATCTCCACCTTGCCGCTGAAGATGTTTTC
>Ga0136574_100844_pt1 | contig 10872 bp, 5 predicted proteins | sample AntDeeMetagen134_FD_101383 | JGI IMG/M metagenome (GOLD analysis project Ga0136574, IMG submission 101383) | Saline lake microbial communities from Deep lake, Antarctica - Metagenome #134 | ecosystem: Environmental > Aquatic > Non-marine Saline and Alkaline > Saline | place: Antarctica: Deep lake...
CGGAACGCGAAAGTCTGAGTCGACGATGTCACGAGGGTTAGCTACCCACTCGTTCACAGCCATTACTGAACGAGGCGAAGAGCCGACTTCCCGCTCGCAGACGTAACGACACACCTCTATCGATGTGTTCGATCTGTTCGCTAGCACTGGGTTTCGAGGCTGCACTGATCGATAGCTCTGTCTAAGAATTCGGAACGACGGCTTCTATTCGGCTTCCGCAGGGGCCGCGTTCTCTTCTTTCTCTTGTAGCCGCGCTTCGGCTTCGTCCCGATCCTCGGGATAGCCCACGTGGATTCGCCACCCATCCAGCCCGATCGCGTCGATCGTTCGCCCCGACTGGATCAGCAGGTCGATCGCCTCGCTGATCTCGTACTCGCCCCGATTGGAGGGCTGGACGAGCTTGCAGGCGTGGAAGATCGCCGGCGAAAAGGTGTAAAAGCCGGTCATCACGAGATTGCTCGGCGGGTCGTCGGGCTTTTCGACGACGTCAGTGATCTCGCCGTAGTCGTTCGTGTCACAGACGCCGTAGCGGGATGTCTCATCCCACGGCACTTCCTCGACGAGGAAGGCGGCATCCGCGCGGGATTCTCGCTGGCGATGCACGACGTCGTCGAGATTCGCCTCGAAGATGTTGTCGCCCAGGATGAGCATGAAGTCGTCGTCGACATCGGCAACGGTGCGGGCGGGGTCACTCCGGGTGCGCTCCGCGAACTGGGCTGTTCGGTCGAGACGCTGAACGCAGAGCCGGACGGCCACTTCCCTAGTCGCCCGAGTGAGCCGACCGAGGAGGCCTGTGAGTCGCTCCAGGCCCACGTCGCGGCGACCAACGCCGACCTCGGGATCGCCCACGATGGCGACGCCGACCGGATGATGGCGGTTGACGAAACCGGCTCGTTCATCGGGGGCGACGCCCTGCTCGCGCTCTTTGGCCGCCGTGCAGCGGGCGAGGGCGATGTCGTCGCCGCGCCGCTGAACACCAGTCTCGCCGTGGACGACACGCTCGCCGAGGTTGGGGCGACACTCTCGCGCACACGCGTGGGCGACGTATTCGTTGCTGAACGAGCTCGCGAGACTGACGTCGTCTTCGGCGGCGAGCCAAGCGGGGCCTGGATCTGGCCCGATGCCACGCTCGCGCCGGATGGCCCGCTCGCGGCGGCGAGACTCGCGGCGCTGGTCGACCGGGAGGGCCCGCTCTCCGCGCTGGTCGCCGAACTACCCTCGTACCCGCTACGCCGGGAGAGCATCGAAGTCGAAGGGAAGCGCGAACTGATGGAGACGGTCGCCACGCGCGCATACGAAGCGTACGATGTGGTCGAGAGCCTCGACGGCGTCCGCGTCGAACGTGAGGATGGCTGGTTCCTTGTCCGCGCGAGCGGCACCCAGCCGCTGGTCCGCGTCACGGCGGAGGGGCGTACCGAGGCGGCTACCGCAGAGCTGTACGACGAGGCGCGAGCGCTGGTGGACGAAGCGATCGGAGCGTAACTACCGTGAGTTCTCCTCAGTAGCCTCCTAGATCCGTCGATAATGTTCGGCGTCGAGGCCGGACTCGCGGGCGGACTGTAGCTGGGACTCGATCAGCCTGTTCTGCTGTGGGCCCCATACCTCCGGCGGGTGCTCCTCGATGAACTCGACCCACCGGCGAATCGCTTCCATCCGGAGCTCCCAGTTGCGCTCGTGTTACCGTCGGGTCGGGCACGAAGATCGGAGTCGTTCATAGTGGTCCTCGATAGCCAGTGTCCGTACCCATTTTTCGAGTTCATCCGTCCTATGGCTTTCCTCGAATAGTGTCAGAGGGTGGGCTGTGTCCTCCATGTGTACGGAATCGTACTCAGGACCAGTCGTGATTTCCGATACCTTCGTAGTGTTTCAGTCGGCTCTCGATCTCTCACGCTTCCCAGCCCCACTCGTGGTAAAGGACGTCAGCGAGTTTGCCGAAGTTACTCTTGTCGAGTTCGATACCGCGGCTTCCACGGTACGTGATATACGGCTCGCTACGAAGGTCGGCGTAGACATCACGTGCCGTGGGGTAGTCTCCGTCGATCGCTGAGAGATCCAGGAGAGCGTCCTCCGTGATCGGCGATCCCCACCTGTGTTTCGCTATCAGTGTCGCTAGGAGGGCACATTTCACAGACGGCTTCTCCATGATCGAGGGATGCAGCCACTGGTATCTAAATACTGTTAATGACAGTTAACGCTAGTGGTAACGCTTATGTACGAATGGACGTTGTTTCTCCGTATGAGCAGTATGGACCACGCGGCTGACCGCGAGGAAACAAAGGAACTCCGCAGGGAGCACCCCAGCGGATGGCTCCACCTCACCCAGCACGACGCAATCCCGATCCTCGTGGATGCGTTGCTCGACCTGCCGCCAAAGCGCGAGTTCAACAAAACCGAGTTTGCGGAGCACGCCGGTGTCACCCGACAGACTGTCGGCAACTACACCGACCTGTTACTTGACGTCGAACTTATTGAGGAGGTTCCAAATACGTCTCCACGCCGGTATCGGGTTGCAGACAGCACTGTCGTCCGAGAACTCTTCGAGCTGAACAGCGCGCTCAACACCGTCGGCGACGAATAGCAGTCGGCTCGCTGGCGAGTTTTCCCCTGTGCGTCGAGCCGGAGATGGTAGAGTCCTCGTCCGCGTCACGGCGGAGGGGCGCGACGAGTCGACGGCCGATGCCCTCCGCTCGGAGGCCCGGTCGCTCGTCGAGGACGCCCTCGCGTCGCGGTGAGCCCGCCGATGCTGGCAACCTAGTCTTTTACGGATCGCGTCGGATCGACGTCACAGCACCGCTATTCTTTAAATAGGGAGTCGGACGAACGTCTGACGGTAAGATTTTCCTAATTAGCCGATATCGACGGTCTCAGGTTATATGGCACGGCTTACCACACCCAGAAACCACCACAAAGCATTTATAATAATGGTCTAACCTGTATAACGTACCCCTACCCATGGTACCAGGATCAAGTATCACGGTGTCCGTGAGAAAGATGCTGTTGCCGACGACAACGAAATACAACACACATGACAAGTAATACAACATCATATCGTGAGAAGGGACGCGCAGTGTTCCTGGCCGCGATGATGATTATGTCCGTATTCGCTGCCGGCGCGGTCTTTGCAGGCGCTGCCGCGGCGAATACCGCAGACGATAGTGCAAATTCAGATCAAACATTCGACACCTTCACCACCGACGAGCTTGACGGTAAAACCGTCTACGTCGGTCAGGAAGTCACAGTTGAAGGACTAAACGACAGCGAGTTCGTTGACCTCGTCGAACGCTCGTCCGGTGATGTTATTGACACCGAGCGAGCAGATTCCACTAGTCTATTCAACGCTACCTTTGACTTCACTAATGTTGAAGAAGGATACTACTACCTCGATAGTGAAGATGGTACTGTCACAAATGACAGTGGTGTCTTCGAGGTAGTCGAGCAGGACCTCACCGCAGAATTCAGTGAGCCGGCAGTTGATCAAGGGCAGAACGCAACGCTCGACATCAGCTCCGACAACCGTGACACCTACGACGTCAAAATCACCGTCGACGGTCTCGACGGTGCGGCGATTAAAGGCCTGTTCACCACAGATAACTACGACGATGCGTACGTCAACGATGACAAGGACGCCTTCATCGTCGAGAACGCCAGCGTTCTCGATGAGGATACACACAAGCTCGCTATCGACACGATAGGCGAGTACGATGTCAACGTTGAAGTGACGGACGCTGAAGTCTCCGACACGGCAAGCGTTGAAGTTGTCGAGCCGACCCCCCTCAACGTCGACTTCACTCAGGGCTCCTTCGATGCAACTCAGGGTGACCTGAGCGAAATCAGCCTGACAGTCGACGGCTACAACGGTGAGAACCTCTACGTCACTGTTGGTGACGAGGAATCCGTTGGCTACGAGGCAATCGTTGAACTCGATAACGTTCAGGATCTCGGTGACGACGAAGAGATCGTCCTTGAGTACAACACTGTCGCTGACCCGTACAACGCCACAACCGCCTGGAACGAAGACACGACTGACGTCGAAGTCAGCAATGTCTCCCAGACGGGTATTAACATTTCTGAGGGTCCGCTGGCAGCCACCACCTACGACATGAGCGTCGCCACTGACCTCGTAACTGAGGACGGTAACGGCGACCCTCTGTACGAGATCGATAACGAGCAGAACTTCGCTCTGCTCTCGCTCTCCGAGGGACCGTCGTTCAACGATGCTGCTGTGAACACGTGGACGGCACCCGCTGGTGACGAGATCACCGATGCAGACAGTCTCGAAGACACGACCCTGACGATGACCGACGAGGTCGCTGCGGGCGACCAACTCCTCGTCAGTGTTGAGACGCAGGGCGTCTTCGCGTGGATCGACGAAGACACTGAGTTCCCTGTTGAAGATGCCAACGTCACCCTCGCAGAGGTTGACGACCGTCCGAACCGCGCCGGTGTGGAGTGGTCCACGGCGACTGACGCGGACAACGATCTGGGTGTCGACGTCGTTAGTGCGGATCAGGAGAACGGGACGGTAATTCTCGCCCTGTCGGACAACAGCACTGATAACAACCTCACTACGGACACGGAATACGAAGTCACGTTCGATGTCGGCACGGATAACCCAGTCGTCACCACTGACGAGGCCCAGTCCTCGTCTGATTCGGTGACTCTTGTTGAGCGAACCCTCGAATTTGTCGAGGATCCATACGAGGTCCCGAACGTTGCTGACGCCGAAGTCGTCGCTGAGACGACCGTCGCACCTGGTACGGATGCCTCCTCGCAGGCTCGCGCAGCCCCCGACTTCGTCAAGCGAACGAGCGGTACCGTCGCCGATGACGGTACGGTGACGTTCACCTACGACTTCGCTGAGGATACCGTAGGTACAGAGTTCGATCTGACCGCCACGGAGAACGGCGTTGATGAAAACGCTGACGCCTCCGCTGGTGGTGTCATTGTCGAATCCGGACCTGCGCCTACCGCGACTTTCGAGGTCTCGGACCTCAACCCTGCGGAGTACGAAGCTGATCAGGGCGACATGATCACCGTCTCCGCGACTATCTCGAACACCGGCGACGCTGAAGGCACGCAGGAAGTCGCCTTCACCCTCGACGGTGACGAAGAAGCAACTCAGGAAGTCTCGATCGACGCTGGTGGCAGCACCACCGTCGAATTCGCTGACATCGACACCTCCGAGCTCGAAGGCGATTACGAGCACGGTGTCGCAACTGACGACGACAGTCAGACCGGAAGCCTGACCGTCAACGTCGAAGACGAGACTGACGAGACTGACGAAACCGACGAGACTGACGAAACCGACGAGACTGACGAAACCGACGAAACCGACGAGACGGACGAGACAGACGAAACCGACGAGACTGACGAGACCGACGACGATCAGCCCGGCTTCGGCCTGATGGTCGCTGTCCTCTCGCTGCTCGGTGCCGCACTGCTCGTCCGCCGACACAACTAAACTCGACTGCAGTAGTTGAGTTCCCTTTCCGCATCGCGCGGATTTTTTGCGTACAACACGAATCGGCCAGTGCCGACAGTGGTGGCGGGCTACGCGGCAACAATACCGGATCCTAATCTGATGGGTGGTTTTTGTGAAATATTTACGTCACTACTTGGTTTCACTATAACGAATCGAATTAAACCGTTTTAGCGTTTCTACGGTTTACGTAAGTCTGTGAAGAACTATAACACCGTAAATTATTACTTATAGCAAACTTACCATTTGGTTGCAACCCCTACCCATGGTAGTGTATCTCGTATACCTTGCCGGACCATCCGGCCTCTGTGAGCACTACCATCGGGCAATAGACTACTACAAACATGACAACAGACACACGATCATATCGTACGGCAGGACGTGCGGTGTTCTTGGCCGCGATTATGGTACTTTCGATGGTCGCCATGACCGCTACCCTTCCGGGGGCGGCGGTGGCCCAGACGACAGTCGACGCCAACTTCCAAGATCAGGCGCTTGGGTCTGATGGTGTCGTCGTCGTAGGCGATGTAGCGACCAACGAAACGGCTGGTGAGGAGTATCGAGCTGTAGTCACGTATCAATCGGGCGGTAACACGGTCGTTGCCGGAGACGAGATCATCGGCGAAAACTTTGGTCCAGAGAACGTGGCAGTGACCATTGATGACTACGGTGGATTCCCCGGTGAATATACCGCACACATCGTCGATTCTAATACGGTTAATACGGGCGAGGCTGTAGGGAACGGAGCCGGATTTGGGTCTGATGCTATCGAGTTCAGTTCTAGCTCAGCAACGGTATTTGATCTCGGATTTAATGGTGGAGTTTCGATCACACAAGATCAATATCAGGGAACTATCTACCATCCAAATCCGCCTGCCAATGAAATTGATGTTTCCAGCCAGGTGGGCACTGGCAGCGCTGACGACGTGCAGTACGCGATCGCAATCCACGAAGTGAACAGCGATGGAACCCTTGGGTCACCGATCAATGCGGCTGGTCAGGATCCGAAAATTGGCAGCTTTGACGGGACCATTGAAACCTCTCGACAGTTAGAAACCGGTGAGGAGGTCGCTGCGATGCTCCATTACTACGATAGTGGGGCATCCACTGGTCTCGGAGACACTGTTCCAGTTAGTTCTGCCGATAATGGTGGGAGTTTCACGACTGCAACTTCGGATACGTACAACGTCGAACTGTATACAGCACTTGAGACCGAGGTTGTCCCTGGTGTACAGGGTGACAATGACTTTGTAAGCACAATCGGCCTGTCACACGAAGATGGGACGAATGACATCACAACCGTCTATCTCAACTACGATGACGGCCAGTCCACGCCAACAATAGATCACACTACTATTGATGATGTCACACTCGCTGGAGACACTGTAGGTGCTGTTGGCGTTGAATCTCTCAACAGCTACGGTGATGACACGCTTGAAATCAACATTGCTGCATCGGATCAGTTCGCACCAACTGATGAGAACGGAAATCTCGTAATCAGGACAGATGGTGTGAATATTGACGGAGCGGGTAACTATTCGCTCGGTGGATATCTTGAGGGCCCCGGAATCGATCCCGAGGCAGGCGACTACCGAATCAATGGCGGGAGCTTGGTATTCGACGACCAGCGCCTCGGCCAACTGGGGGCTGATGGCACGGTCACGGCTATCAATGTGACTACGAATCAGGAATCGACTCTTATCGTGACTTACGAGGATGGCGGCAATCTCGTAGTCGCAGGTGTTGCAGGGGCAGATAACCTCAACAACGAAGATGTGACTGTCGCGGTCGAGGACACCGGTGGCTTCCCTGGTGATTACACTGCCCATCTCGTCGCCGACGAGGATCTCAGTAGCGGTTACAGCAATGGAGATATCGTCTCTGCTGACACAGCTAGCGCAATCTTCTCCCAAGACACTGCTGTCGTCGGCGAAGCTACCGACGTAACGCTCGCCGAGCAGGGACTCGGTGACGACGGAGAGGTCTTCGTCGAAACGTTCGGCAGTGGCGATTCGACGATCGCGATCACCTACGAGGATGGTGGTGAAACGATCCTTGCAGGGGCAACAAACGGCTCTGACGACCAAGCGTTCCTCAACGTCGCAGTTGAAGATGCGGGTGGGTTCCCCGGTGAACACACCGCGCACGTGCTTGAGAATACTGATGGTGTCGGTATCGGCGAATCTGTTACCAACACAGCACTGGCTAGCCAGGTCGCGGCCGACACATCAGTCGTCTACAACGCGAATGTGACAGTCACGGATTCCGATAACCAGGATACCGCTGGCGATGTCGTTACGGTTGATTCCAGCGATCTCCAGCCCGAATCCCAGTCGGATTACGTTATCGTAATTCACGAAGCCACTGAGGGACTGCCAGTACTCGGCAGTTCTAACACGCTGACTGGTGCTCAGGACCAAGTCGAGATCGGAATCGATCCGCTCATCGGAGATACCGACGTTGTCGCGATGCTCCACTACGAGGACGGAGGTTCGGCCGGCGTCCCTATCGCACAGGCTGGTTCCGAAGGCCCAGTTCCCGTTCAGGACACTGCGACGGTGACGTTGGACCAACCCGACGATGCAGACTCGAAACTTGCACTTGATGGTCACGTGTTCTGGGAAGGTCAGGACATCCATGTCGGTGGCTTCGACGTCAACGAGTTCGTAACGCTGAAAGAGCGATCTGGTGACGGCTCCATCGAGACCCAGCGCGCAGGTGAGGAGGGGGCTGTCTCGTTCGATAGCGAGAATCTCGATGGCTACTACCTCCTGCAGACCGGGGACGAATCGTACGGCGTCTTCGAGGTCACCAAACAAGAGATCAACTTCGACTTCGAGGAAGCTACCGCTGAGCAGGGCTCCTCGACCGGTATCACCGTTACCGAAGATAATCGTGGGGAGCTGGTCGACGTAGAGATCTCCGGTGAGTATGACGGTGAAAATCTCGACGCAGAGACGCTTGAGGAGATCTTCGAGACGGTTGATGAAGACGAGGATAGAGATACCGTAACAGTCACAGATGTCGGCGTTAACAGTCCGATCAGCGCTGAGTTCGGCACTGACCGTGAACTCGGTGACTATGAGTTCTCGATCCACATTTCTGACACAACTGCTTCCGACACCGCGGCCATTGAGGTAACAGAACGGGCTGACGGTGAAGTCCACTTCATCTCAACACCGTATGAGGAACAACGCGGTAATGTCGCCAAATTCACGCTGAACGTGCAGGACTACGACGAGGATCTGTACGTCAACTTCGGTGATCAAGAAGCTGTCGCGTTTGAGCAAGTGCTTGAGATCACCGACGTTCAGGAACTGGGTGATAAAGACGAACTCACACTTACACTCAACACTGCCATGCATCCCGAGAATCCGGATGCGTGGGACGTCGAGCAAGATGGTGTCGATGTCGATATCCACGATACGATCCAGTCTCTACCCCAAGGGCCGTATCTCGAATCTGCACAGTACCCGCTTGATGTAGCTGAAGGCTACGATGATGGTGCTCAAGAACTGGTCAATCCTCTTGACGTATCCGTGTTTAAACTCGCGGATCATCAGCCGATCTGGGAGTCACCAGTAACTGTGTTGACCGCTCCATCGGACACCATCGACACGCCTGATGACTATGACGAAGAAATTGTCACCGAGACAGATACGATCGCCAAAGGCGATGAGATGTTGATCCGAGTGGAGGCCGAAAGCGTCTATGGGTTCGTTGAAAAAGGCGACAACGTCGGGCCTGCCGCACTCAATGAGGGTGATACGATCGACGGCGCCATTGATAATATGCAGGTCAAAATCGAAGGTACCGACGACAGACTCAATGTCGATACCGTTGAGGAGGTCGGCACTTGGGACGACTCCCAGCTCGTCGGTACGATCGTTAGTGCCGATCAGGAGGCTGGTGAGTTCGTTGTCTTACTAGATGTCGAAGGTGATCTCTCGCTTAATTCTGACTTCGACGTGATTGTCGAAATGTCAGAAGCAAGTTCGTTCTACGACGACTGGGAGGAAACCCGGACCAGCTACGCGTTCGAGGAACGCAACCTCGAATGGGACGACAGTGCTGCTGAAGCCCCGACCATCGCTAACGCAGGGCTGACGGGCACTACTAACGTCGCAGCCGGTACCGAGATCGCCTCGACCGCACGCGCGGACGGTGTGTTCGTTGAGCGAACAGAGTCCATAGTCGACGACGACGGCTCCTTCAACGCACCGTACGACTTCAGCGAAGAAACGGCCGGTATCGAGTTCGACTTGACTGCGACCGATCTTACAGACGAAACCAACGAAGACCAGATCACCTCGACCCTTGTCGAACCCGAGGCGGACGACTTCGCCCTGTCCGTCGACTTCGGGCAGGACACCTACGAGATCGATCAGGGTGACTCCGTCGACATCGACGTCACCGCCGTTGCAGGCGCTGACGGACTCGATGCCGACGATGTCGCGCTCTCGCTCAACGGTGAGGAACTCGCAAGCGACACTGTGACCGCTGACGCGGGCGCAAGTGACGATGCCACCTTCACGCTCGACACCAATGCCGAGGACTTCCCCGAAGGCGACCACGATCTGGAAGTCACACTCCTCGATGCCTCCGATGAGGCAACCCTGACCATCGTCGTCGAAGACGATGAGAACGGCGACGAGGAGACCAACGGTGATGAAGACAATGGCGATGAAGAGATGAACGGCGACGAGAACGGCATGGAGAACGGTGACGAGAACGGCAGCGAGGAACCCACAGACGACGACCAGCCCGGCTTCGGCCTGATGGTCGCTGTCCTCTCGCTGCTCGGTGCCGCACTGCTCGCCCGCCGACACAACTAAACTCGACTGCAGTAATCGAGTTCCCCTTCCGCATCGCGCGGATTTTTCTTTTGCGTACTACACCGGAGAGCGGTAGCTACGGCACCATTTTGTACTGGTAGCACCTGGATCCCCATATGCGGGAGATCCGAGTCAGTACCGAGACGAATGCCCGCCTCGAGGAACTCCGAACAGAGATACGGCGCACCACCGGGCGGAGTATCACGACGTAGGAGCTACTGTCCAGAATCGTCGAGGACGCCTGTGAGTCACCGGACGAGATCGTCGACTCGTGCCGGGGCAGTGCAGTCCCGTTATCGGCGTCCGACAAAGCGACTATGCGCCGCGGTCGCTTCGCCTCGGGGACCGACACCGGAGAAGACGATATCGACGACATACTGTACTCCCGGCCGTGACGTTTTTGCGGATTCCGCCTGTGTCCACCAATCCTTAAGGTTGCTCAGAGGTGTAGTTGAGCGTATTATCTCGGAGTACTACGCAGTCGATGGCTCCGCTTGACCCACCTCAACAGCGACGGTTTCGCCCAATGAGTGGTTCAGTATTTAAGCGGACGGCTCA
>Ga0136574_100847_pt1 | contig 10836 bp, 6 predicted proteins | sample AntDeeMetagen134_FD_101383 | JGI IMG/M metagenome (GOLD analysis project Ga0136574, IMG submission 101383) | Saline lake microbial communities from Deep lake, Antarctica - Metagenome #134 | ecosystem: Environmental > Aquatic > Non-marine Saline and Alkaline > Saline | place: Antarctica: Deep lake...
CGGCGACGATCTCGTCGACGCCACCGGTCAGGGTGATGACCGCTCCGGTCTCTTCGGAACGGTCTCAATCGCCGGTCTATCGCGACGCGACTGTTGTCCTGTTCCGTCTCGTCGCAGCCGCTCGAGCGCGTTTGCTGGAGGCGGCCCATAGACCTCTCCCGAACGCCACCGTGTAGCCGTTCGGCAGGCGTGCTCCGGTTCGATCTTCAGAACCCAGATCACTGTCCCGGCGTATGCGGCGCAAGCGCGTAGTACGTCGACACCGTACTGCCCAACAGGCTCATGTTCGACGACAGAACCGACGCCGGCGAACGCCTCGCAGCGGAACTCGAGCGCCGCGACCTCGGGGTCGACGTCGTCCTCGGGATTCCTCGCGGTGCCCTGCCGGTCGCGCGACCGGTCGCCGACGCGCTCGAGGCCGACCTCGATGTGGTCGTCGCGCGCAAGATGGGCGCACCGCAGAACCCCGAAGTGGCACTTGGCGCGGTCGCCAGCGACGGCAGCGTCTGGGAGAACGACGACCTGATCGATCGGCTCGACGTTTCCGAAGCGTACCTCGCAGAGATCCGGGCCGAGGAAGCCGACAACGCGCGCGAAAAGGCCGATCGCTACCGCGATACGGACGGGCTACCCGACCTGCAGGGGAAGCGAGTCCTGATAGTCGACGACGGTGTCGCGACCGGGGCGACCGCGACGGCCTGTCTCCGACGGGTGCAAGAGACCGGCGCGGAGTGGGTCGGCGTAGCCGTTCCCGTTGGCTCCCCGCGGGCCATCGATGACCTCGAGCGCGAGGCAGACGCGGTGATCGCCATCCAGACGCCCGCGGATTTCCGTGCCGTCGGCCAGTACTACCGGACTTTCGGGCAGGTGAGCGACGAGGAGGCGCTCGAGTACCTCGCTCGAGAATCGTGAAATGAGATGCCGATCGATATCGAAAAACCATGGACCGCTTGGACTGACCAATCGACGTTCGGTGGCGCGCGCTTCCATTCACCTACGTAGTCAATTTTCTTGGCTCCCGCGCCCAGCAGCGAGGAATTGCTATAGCGCTTTTTGGTTTATCGGAACGAATGCGGATCGACACTGAAACGTCAGCGTTACGGCGGCGCGCCGGCCAGTTCGCGTATGGAAGTGCCGTGCGTCCGCGTCGCGCGTGAAGCGGGGGAAGCGACGCGCTCGTCGCTCGCCGATGCGGATCTGATCGACGACACCTACGAGATCAGCGTCGCAGACGGCCAGCTCTACATTCCGATCACCGACCCCGACGCCGCGTCAGCGGTGCTCGAGGAGTGCGAGATCGTTCCCCGGACAGTCACCGAGCGCGAGCAGCAGACAACGCCCGCGGATCTCCTCGCGTTCGACCCCACCTACGAGCGACTCGGCGAGGCCGCGCTCATCGACGAGGACAATCCCGAACGTGCACGCGAGATCGCCGATGCGATCCTCGAGTCGGATCTCCCCGCGGAAACGGTACTGAACAAGGCTTCGAAAGTCAAAGGCGAGACGCGCGTACGCGACTGGGAATTGCTCGCCGGCGAGAACACGACGGTCGTCCACCGCGAGTACGGCTGCGAGTTCGCACTGGATCTCGCGACGGTCTACTTCTCGCCGCGGCTCGCGACCGAGCGCCACCGCGTGGCCGAGCAGGTCAGCGAGGCCCAACGGGCCTCGGAAAGTGCGAGCGGGCAGGGCCCGCGAGCCGACGGCGAGCACGCGTTCGATATGTTCGCCGGCGTCGGCCCCTTCGTGATCCCGTTCGCGAAACGCGGCGCGACGTGCGTCGGCGTGGACATCAACGCCGAGGCGATCGACTACCTCCGTGAGAACGCCCGCCGAAACGGGGTCGCGGACCGCGTGACCGCCATTAACGACGATGTGCGCGAGGTGGCCGCCGAATACGAAAGTTGGGCCGACCGGATCGTGATGAACCTCCCCCACAGCGCCGACGACTTCCTCGAGTCGGCCGTCACTCTGGCCAGCGACGACTGTACCCTCCACTACTACGACATCCAGCACGAGGACGATCCGTTCGGCCCGGGTGAACGCGCGATTCGCGCGGCCGCCGAACCCGAGTACGCGGTCACCGTCGAAACCCGCCACACCGTCCGGTCCTACGCCCCCCATGAGCTGAACGTCTGTCTGGACGTTCGCCTCGAGCGGTAATCAGGAGAGACGAAGCCCGTAATCTGACACGTATTCCCGTGGCACGAGCGCACCGATTCGCAATCCTTATGGCTGGTATCGGTCCTACAAATGAATGCACTCGCGCCGGTGTTGAGGCGACGGTCGTCGCCGATGCACGGGACACAAGCGAAGAGAGTGTGCCGGTGTAGCTCAGACTGGCAGAGCGAATCCTTCGTAAGGATTAGGTCAAGGGTTCAAATCCCTTCACCGGCTCTTTTGGCGACGCACATCACGAACAGAGTGACGACTCGAAGCGGCTTACTGTTCAGTGGACAACGTGAGAAGCGGATCCAGGGGGAGTAACTCGGGACGCTGATTCGCTACGTCCAGCAATCGATTTCAGCGAGGGGCTTGTTGTCTTCCGGGTTGACGGCTCATTTGGGCCGGGTTCCGCCGAGATCACTGTCCGGCAGCCAACGGTGGCATGAACGTCCAATGAAGCTGTGAGCGACTCGAGGCTCGAGCTACTGCTGCGATCCGGCCGACTCACCGGGGCTAATCGCCAGCCAGCGCCCGTGGTAAATCACATGTTGCGATATCAAATAGAGTGTTCCCGTGATCAAGCGGCTATCGACGGAGGAGTACGGCGAAATATCGAGTGACGGCTCTACCGCGTGCTCGAGCGTCTCGAGGTGGTCGTGGACGGTCGCGGACCCCGTGCCGCCTCGTTCATTCGTTGGTGTATCCCTCGATCGGGCGACACAGTCGGTCCGGCGGCGGCGCGCCGGTAGACCACCGAGGTCGGGGACACGACCATCGAGACCGTCTCCACGCCCGGCCACGACGGGCATGACCACCTCCCTGATCGACGGCACGTCCACCGCGCCGATCGGGGGCCTCGTCACGACAAGCGATTACCATGGATGAAGAGGAGTTCGTCGAGCTGGTCCTCTCGGACATGCCGCCACGGTCGGCCAACTACGAGACATCATCGCGACGAACCGCGGCGGAACGCCGTCGACGACGAGGAAGCGTTCTCGCTCGAGTTCTCGATTCCGGGTCGCGAAGATCGTCCCGTTCTCACTGCACGTTCGCGCCGTATCCGGCGTCTCTGTCGAACGTATCGTTCGAAACCGACCGAGCTAGACGAACGCCGACAACGAGAGAGCGACGGCGATCACGAGGACGGGATAGTCAATATACGAAAAGGAGAGCGGCGGGAGCGTGGGATTCCACGCGAAACACCGCGCCTGCAGTGCGAGCGAGAGTCGGTCCGCTCGGTCGAACGCCCGCGTCAGGCCGAGGATCCCGATCGTGCTGGCGCGGTCGACCGCGCTCCGTTCGGTTCCGAGTCGGGCGGCCATCGCCTCGCGGATCGTCCTGAGATCGCCCTGCAAGACAGGCAGAAACCGAAAGACGAGCGCGACGCCGATCCCGAGGAGCTGGCCCGGTTTCCCGGGGATCGTCCGCTGGATCGCCGCTCGAGAGTCCCGCACCGGCGTCGATCGGACGTAAGCCGCGCTGACGAGCAGGATGAGCAGGACGCGGTAGCTCGCCAGCCCCGACGCGATGGCGTCCGCGGTGTCGAACCACGGTGCCCCCAGGGTGACGCCCGCGATCAGCGGGGCGAGCGCGAGGATGAGCAGCGCGAATCGGTAGTCGACGAGCGTCCGTCGGATCGAAACGTGCGCGCCAAACAGAACGAGTGCCGTCACGACGGAGAGGACGGCCAGCGTTCGCGGCGTCGTATGCGCCAATGCCGTGGCTGCGAACCCGATCTGGACCGCCAGCTTGGTCCGGGGGTCGAGTCGGTGTGCGAGCGTCTCGTCGGGCTCGTAGGTCAGCATCGACTTCCTCCGGCCGCCGTTTCGGGCAAGAGCGGTGGTCGTCTCAGATCGGCCATCGCGATCACCGCCTCGGGACGCGGACCTCGAGGCCCTCGAGTTCCGCCAGCGCCGCCACAGGCGGTCCGTCAACGGCGACGCGGCCGTTCTGCATGGCGATGATGCGATCCGCGAGTCCGCAGACATCCCGGAGATCGTGGGTCGCGAGCAGGACACCGGTGCCGTCGGCCGCCAGCGACTCGAGTCGCTCGAGCACGGATCGGCGGGCGGGCTCGTCGAGCCCGGTGAAGGGTTCGTCGAGGACGAGGTGGGTCGGTTCCATCGCGAGCGCGCCAGCGATCGCGACGCGGGACTGTTCGCCGCCCGAGAGTGCGTCGATTCGATCGTCCTTCCGACCGGCCATGTTCACCGCCTCGAGTGCGGCGGTCACGCGGCGATCGATCTCCCGCCGCTCGAGTCCGAGGTTCTCGGGTCCGAAGGCGACGTCCGCGCCGACGGTCGCGGCGACGAACTGATCGCGGGGGTGCTGGAAGACCATGCCCACGCTCGAGCGCGCGGCGATCAGGTCCTCCGCGACGGGTGTCCCATCGACGAGAACGTCGCCGGAATCAGGCTCGAGGAGGCCGTTGCAGTGGCGCAACAGCGTCGTCTTCCCGCTGCCGTTCCCCCCCGCCAGGAGGACGAATTCGCCGTCGTCGATCGAGAGCGAGACGTTCTCGAGGACGGGAACGTCCTCGAACGCGTAGGAGACCGACTCGAACTCGATCATCGTTGCCTCGTCACGATCGAACCGGCGTTATCCGGCCGGATCTGACGATGGCGACTGCGGCGGTCATCTTGACGATCTCAGCTGGAATGAACGGGAGCGCGGCGGCCGTAACGGCTTCCCAGAGCGTCATCTCGAGCACCAAGGACATGTACACCGATCCCATCGCGTAGATGACGATCGTTGCCGCGACGAGCGCACCCATGACGACCGTGAGCGGTACGTCGCGCAGATCGCGGAGCGCCGTCCCGCGGTGGACGATGACGCCGATCAGGGCCGCGGCGATCGGATACGACCACAGATAGCCGCCCGTGTTTCCAAACAGGACACCGATACCGGCGGTCATGTTCGAGAACACGGGAACCCCGGCGGCACCCGCTGTGAGATACAGCAGGAGCGAAAACGCCCCCCAGGCTGGACCCAAGACGAGTCCGGCGAGGAAGACGAACAATACCTGAAGCGTGACCGGAGCCGGCGAGAGGGGATACGGAATCCCAACCAGCGCTGTCACACCGATCAGCGCCGCGAGCACCGCCGCTCGAGCGAACTGCCGGACGACGGTGTCGTCCACGAGATCGACCGAATTCCGTTGCGTTGCCATACCGCCGCTCTCTCGTAAACCCGGATCAAAACTTCGGTTTCCGAGGATAGACGGTGTCTAATTGACATTTCTCTCGAGTCGCTATCGCGCTGGTCTCGGCTCGAGGACGGGTCGAAGAGCGATCGAAACAGCGCGCTTCCTCTCAGTTTCGGTGACGGTGGGAGCCCCCTGCGGGCTCGCCGGTGGTCGCGGTGTTTGGGCGTCGGTCCGTCGTTTCTCCTCGAGAGAACCGGGTAATAGCTTATTGTCTCGTCTCGCTAACCGAAACGACCGGCGGTCTTATGCTGTAATTCGGCCCGTGGTGGGAAAATGCGAATTGGTTGTGCTGCGGCTGGCAATCGAGGGCACTACGCGGCGAGTCCCGACGCGGCCGATTCGGGGGTTCGACGGGAAGCAGCTGGGGACGAACGGAAGCGGGGTGAAGACGGGGACGAGTCGAAGTGGTGGCGCGCTGAATCCGGATCGCCGGAGGCGGAATCGAAACCGGCGGACGGAACCGGCCGTCGCGCTCGTGGAGTGATCGGTCGATGAGTCGCGGTCGAACGACCGTTGTCGTCGCGCTGGTCGCGGCCGCGATGGTCGGAAGCGTCGTGGCGCTACCCGTGTTGAGCGGTGGCTCGAACCCGATCGACGTAGCCGACGGTATGACCACCGAGACGGCAGCCGATCCGGCAGCCGCGGGTGGGTCACAGGCCGCGCTCGAGGCGGGCGGCGTTCAGACACAAAACGCTAGTTCGGAACCGGTCTCCTTCGAGGAGCCCGACATGACGGACGGCGGAACGAACGCACAGACGGAGATTCAGGGAGATGCCGAAACCGCCGTCGAGAGCGGTGTCGAGGAAGGGGTCGAACTCGTCCAGTCACAGGGGATCGATGTGACACAGGAACAGCGAACGGCGGCGATCGAGGGGGCGCGGTCGGCAGTCGCACAGCACCAGACCGTCGACGCCGAACAGGTGCAGGCGGCGACGACGGGTGCGGTCCACGGCTCGCTGATTCAGTCCCAGTCGGTGAACGCCACCCAGATTCAGTACGCAGTGGGCGGGGCGACCGACGGCGGACTCTCCCAGTCCCAGTCGGTGAACGCGACCCAGCTACAGAGCGCGACCTGGGGCGCGGCACACGGCGCTCTCGCACAGAGCCAGAACGTCAGCGTCGAACAGATTCAGGTCGCGACCAGGGGCGCGGCTGCGGGTGCCACGAAGGAAGCGGGCACGAGTGATGTCGGCAAAACGCCGCACATTCAGGAGGCCGCCCAGGGTTCGGCCTACGGCGTCCTGACGCAGTATCAGTCGGTCACGGCCGAACAGCGCCAGCGAGTGACGCTCGAGCACGTCCAGCACGCCGCCGCCGGCGGTGCGGCCGGGTCGCTCGCGGGGAGTTCGCCCACAGCGCTCGAGGGAGAGCAACGAGTCGACGTGCGGCAGGAACAGCGCGTCGACGTCGAGCAGCGCCAGCGGGTAACGATCAAACAGGTTCAGAAAGCCGCGGCCGGCGCGTCGAAGGGGGCACTCGTCCAGAAGCAGTCGGTGTCGGTCGAGCAGACCCAAGCGGCCGCCCGCGGAGCCAGCCGGGGCTCGTTGAAGCAGATTCAGTCGGTCCGCCTCGAGCAGCGCCAGCGGATTTCGATCACGCAGGTCCAGGAGGCCTCCTTCGGCGCGGCGAAGGGCGCTATTTCACAGAGTCAGTCGGCGACCGTCGAACAGATCCAGGCCGCCGCCGACGGGAGCGCGGGCGGCGTGCTCGTCCAGCGTCAGTCGATTTCGATCACGCAGGTCCAGTACGCTGCGGTCGGTGCCGCCCGGGGCGCGGTCACGTCCGCGATCCAGCGCCAAGAAGTGACGATCGAGCAGATTCAGGCAGCCGCGTTCGGTGCCGGTGAGGGCGCGGTGACGCAGACGCAACTCGTCGAGGTCACGCAAGTCCAACGACTCGCACACGGGGGTGCGAGCGGGGCTCTCGTTCAGGCGCAGTCGGCCACGGTCGCGCAGATCCAGATCGCGGCGCGATCCGCCTGTCAGGAGACGGCCCACGCCGTCCAATCCCAGCGGATCAGCATTACGCAACTGCAGCGCCTGACCCATGAAACCGCGTCCGAGGCGACCGCCTACGCGGTGGGAGAAGAGACGGACGACGTGACCCGGATCACGCAGCACGTCGAGATCACGGTCACCCAGCGACTCGAGACGATCGACCGACTCGAGGGGACGGCCTCGATCGACGTCCCCGATCAGGAGTCCGACGGGGAGCGGGTCACCATCGAAGACGTATCGCTCTCCGAGGGCGGCTTCGTCGCGGTCTACGAGGGACTCGCCGTCGACGCCGATCCGGACGCCATCATCGGCGTCTCGGAGTACCTCGAGGCCGGCGACCACGAAACCGTCACGATCGAACTCGACGACCCGCTCTCCTCGAGCGGGTCGATCGTAGCGGTCCCCCATCACGACACGAACGACGACGGAACGTTCCAGTACGTTGATTCCAACGGCGAGGAAGACGTGCCGTACGTCAGCGGCGCTGGCGCGCCGGTGATCGACGGCGCGTTCGTGACGGTCACGGACGAGCCGGATGAACCGGACGAGGCGACCGCGACGCTGTCGGTCGCCGATCAGCAGGGTGACGGCGAAACGCTCACCGTCGACGAAGCGAACGCCTCCGTTCCCTACGCAATCACCGCGTCGTACGACGGCGAGACGACGGAGAGCGACAGATTCGCGGCCGGCGAGGCGGTATCGAACCTTTCGCTCGAACTCGAACCGCCACTCGAGTCGAACGCGACGGTCGACGTCTCGGTCGTCGACGAGAACGGGACGGCGCTCGCGAACGACTCCCTGGAGTACACCGTAGCGAACGACACCGGGGAAAACGACACCGACGAACCCGAGGCGTCCCTCTCGGTGGACAACCAGACGGGCGACGGCGAGACACTCACGGTCGACGCGGCGAGCGCGTCGGTGCCGTACGTCCTCGCGGCCGAGTACGACGGCGAGCGTGTCGAAAGCGACGAAATCGAGGCGAACGCGACGGTCTCGGATGAAATCCTCGAGCTCGAGCCGCCGCTCGCGGAGAACACGACGGTCGACGTGTCCGTTCACGCCGCGGCCGACGACGCGGTGCTGGCGAACGATTCCATCGAATACGCGGTCGAGGTACCGGATCCCGACGCGCCGACGGCGAACCTCTCGGTGGCCGACCAGACCGGTGGCGGCGAGACACTGATCGTCACGCAGGCGAACGCGTCCGTCGAGTACGCGATCACCGTCGCCGACGGGAACGGGACCCGGCTCGCGACGAGCGAGACGTTCGGCGCGAACGAGACGATCGGCCCCGAGGAGTTCGACCTCGAGCCACCCCTCGCGGAGAATACGACGCTCGAGGTGGCGGTCGTCGCGGCCGACGACGGAACGCCCATCGAGACGGCGGATGTCGACTACACGGTCGATGGCGCGCCCGCGGGATTCGACGTGGAGTTCGTGAACTGCCAGCGCGCGGAGGTCACCGCATCGCTCGAGGAGGGCGATCGGGTCGCCGCGAGCACGTGGTTCTACGCGTCCGGCGGCGTCGGGGACACGATCGCGGAGGACCTCGTTACCGCCGGCGACGAGATTCCGGCACCCTATAACGGGACCATCGTCTTCGAGATCGGCACCGAGCGCAACGTCACGATGGACGGCGAGCAGGTGATCGTCGAGGTGCCGGACTACGGCACCTTCGGCACGTACATCTCGGGGATCAGTTCGCCCGAGGCCGCCCCCGTTGGCGGTATCGACTATCCGAACCCGTCCGAGGCGTGCAATGAGGAAGTGCGCCCTGAACTGCCGTCGATCGCGCTCGAGGAGACGACCCCCACCGAGGACGGCACTGACGTCACGTTCAGTTACGAGAACCCGAACGATGCCCCGATGGCCGCGAACAGCCGGTTCGTCGAGGGGAACACGACCGACCAGCCGCCGTCCGGATTCGAACCGGGCCAGCAGACGTTCACCGTCGAGTGGATGCCCGAGAGCGACGACGAACGGCTCGTCTGGGAGGCCGACTTCTCGAACTTCGGCTACGAGGAGCCGAAAACCGCCGAGACGCCGACCGCCGGTGAGATCGAGCCGTCCGACCCCGCAGCGTTCGGCGTCTCGATCGCGGGCACGAACAGCCCGGTCGAACGGGGAGAGTCGCTCGAGGCCGAGGCCGACCTCGAGAACACCGGCGGCGAGAACGGAACGCAGAACGTCTCGCTCTCGATTGGCGACACCACCATCGACGCTGCGTCGGTCTCGCTCGAGCCCGGCGAGATGGAGACTGTGTCATTTACGGTCGAAACGGACGGTCTCGAGCCCGGTGAGTATCCGGTCACGGTGTCGACCGCAAACGAGACTGCGGAGACAATAGTGACTGTCGAGGAACCCCCCGCACCCGCGGCATTCGGCGTCTCGATCGCGGGTACGAACAGCCCAGTCGAGCAGGGTGAGCCCATCGCGGTCGAGACGGAGATCGAAAACGTCGGTGATGAAGCGGGGACGCAAGATCTCGAGGTCGCCGTCGACGGTGTTCCCGGTGAACCAGTGCCTGTTACGCTCCAGTCTGGCGAGACGCAGACGGTCACGCTGAATTACGAGACGGCGGACCTCGAGTCCGGCGAATACACCCTCTCAGTGTCGACCGAGAATCAGACGGCCGAGACGGCGGTGACCGTCGAGGCGGTCCCGGAGGCCGGCGCGCAAGCGGATGGAGACGGTGAGACGGGGCCAAACGGTGACCCCGGGCCAGAACCACCGACCGAACCCGAACAGCCGGAGCCACCCGAGGAGCCGGAGCCTGAGCAACCGGAAGAGCCAGAATCACCGGAACCCGAACAGCCGGAAACGCCGGAGCTCGGTCCAGACGGTGACTCCGAACCGGCCGTTGAGGGGAACGAACCCGGAGACGAATCACCACAGGAGACGGAAACCAACACGGGGCCCGGCGAGACGACCGATGGCGGTGCAACTGAGACGACTGACGGAGGAACGGCCGCAACCACCGATGGTGGAGCGGCTGAGACGACTGACGGAGGAACGGCCGAAGACGAACCAACTGAAGCCGAAAACGAGACTGCCGAAGCCGAATAGCCATCGTTCGACGCCCGATCGGTCGCCAGTCGGTTTCACTCGAGGGACGAGCGACGGGAGAAACCGCGGCTGTGATTCGGCTATCGGACGCTCAGTGCTGATGACCGGTCGCTTCGCCGAACGTGACACCGAAGCGCTCCTCGAAGAGGTCCATGACCTCCGCTTCCTGTGCCTCGAGGTCCTCGTCGGCGTCCTCGCCGTGGTGGACGATGTGGTGGGCGCGGCTGGCGAAAGACAGCAGCATGACGTCGCCGATCGTCTCGGCGTCGGTCTGGTCGCCCTCGGCGACCAGGTCAACGAGACCGGACGGAATCGTGATTTCGTCGGTCGCGCCGTCTTCGGAACTGATCGAGAAGGTCGTCGTCTGGACTTCGTCGCTCATACACTGACGGTCGGGAA
>Ga0136574_100862_pt1 | contig 10728 bp, 7 predicted proteins | sample AntDeeMetagen134_FD_101383 | JGI IMG/M metagenome (GOLD analysis project Ga0136574, IMG submission 101383) | Saline lake microbial communities from Deep lake, Antarctica - Metagenome #134 | ecosystem: Environmental > Aquatic > Non-marine Saline and Alkaline > Saline | place: Antarctica: Deep lake...
CTCGACCGGCGCGGCCGCGCTCGTGCCGTCGCTCGATCTCGACCCCGAACGTGGGGATTGGGTGATCGTCGGCGAACCCACGGGACTCGATGTCTGCAACGCCGCGAAAGGACGGTTCGAGGGGCACGTCACGATCACGGGCGAGCGCGCCCACGCCGCCGAACCACACACGGGGCGCAACGCGATCACGATGGCTGGTCGGGTGCTCGACGCGCTCGCCGGGTTCGACGACCGTCCCGATGGGCTCGCCGCCCACCCCGATCTCGGTGCGCCGACGCTCACGCCGACGGTCGTCGCGGGCGGCGACGCGACCAATCAGGTGCCCGCCGAGTGTGAGATCGTTCTCGATCGCCGGAGCGTCCCGCCTGAGACCGCGGCGGGCTTCGCGAGCGCGCTGAACGAGTATCTCGGCGATCGGGTCCCGTCCCCCGACGCGGTTTCGTTCGCGTTGACCGAGCGCGAGACTCCCTTCCTGGAGGCGTTCGAGACGCCCGCCGACGAGCGCGTGGTCCGCGTGCTCCGGGCGGCGTCGGGCGGCACGGTGCGGCCGTTCACCGCCGCGACCGAGGCGTCGTACTTCGCGCGCGAGGTGCCGACAGTCGTGTTCGGTCCCGGCGATCTCGCGGACGAGGACGGACCGGTCGCCCATGCGGATCGGGAGTACGTCCGACTTTCCGACATCGAGCGCGCCGCCGCGATCCTCGGGGACGCACTCGCCGATCGTCTCCGAGAGACGGACGTTTAAGCACGCGGCGCTCGATAGGACACTCATGAGTGTCGACGGCGACGACCGCGTCCTCGAACTGCTCGCACAGGCCAGAAACGACGAGTTCGAGACGGTGATCAACTACCAGACCAACGCCGCCGCGCTCGCGGGGGTCGCGGCCGAGGAGATCGCCGACAGTCTCAGTGACGATGTCCAAGAAGAGCTCGGCCACGCCGAGGAGATCGGCGAGCGCATTTCTCAACTGGGTGGCCAGCCGAAAGGCTCGTTCGACCTCGAAATGGGCCAGGAGAGCCTCCAGCCGCCCGAAGACTCCACCGACGTGCTCTCGGTCATCGACGGCGTGATCGAAGCCGAGGAGGGCGCGGTCGAAACCTACCGCGAGCTCATCGATGTCGCTGAGGAGGCCGACGATCCCGTGACCGAGGACTTCGCGACCGAACTCCTCGCTGACGAAGAGGAACACCTCGCGGAGTTCGAGGGCTACCGGAAGGAGTACGAAGGGTAGTCCCCTCTCCGATCGTCGGACTCAGTAGGGGAGCTCCACCGACCGCGAGGTGTCGTTCGCTGCCGCTGTCGATTTTCCGGGGGGTTCGTGAAGGGGCGCTGCGAGCGAAGCGATGATGGGAGAGCTGTCGGGTCGTGCTCGACCCGTCGTCCGCCGACACGAAAATCGAAACTGACATCTCCCCCGGCGACGCGAGGGGTGACACATGGTTTCCGCACTGCTCGTCGTCGGTGCTCTCGTTGCGGTGTTCGTCGGCTACAACATCGGCGGCTCCTCGACGGGGGTCGCGTTCGGCCCTGCGGTGGGGAGTCGGATCACGGGCAAGAGCCTCGCGGCGGTGCTCTTTACGGTCTTTGCGCTGCTCGGCGGCTGGACGGTCGGGCGGAACGTCATCGACACGATGAGTTCGACGATCGTGGCCGAGGAGTTCACGCTCGCAGCGAGCGTCGTGTTGCTCTTTTTCACCGGCGTCTCACTGCTGATCTCGAACCTCTTTGGCGTGCCCGCCTCGACCTCGATGACCGCCGTCGGCGCGATCGCCGGACTCGGCGTGGCGAACGGCACGCTCAACCGGGACGTGATGTTCGGGATCGTTTCGGCGTGGATCGTTGCCCCGCTAGTCGCGTTCTGGGTCGGCGTCCTCCTTGGCCGGTATATCTACCCACATCTCGACGCAAGGGTTTCGTTCGGCCGGATCGAGGACGGCCTGGTCGACGTGGATCGATCGGGAACGTTCCCGCGACCCCGGCTCCGGGAGGACGCGACCAGGCGGGATGTCGTGGGTGCGGCGGTCGTGCTGATCGTCGCGTGCTACAACGCGTTCTCGGCTGGTGCGTCGAACACCGCGAACGCGGTCGCGCCGCTGGTGGGCAGCGGCGAGATCGGGGTCGGGGTGGGCACGCTGCTCGCGGTCGGCGCGATGGGAATCGGCGCGTTCACGATCGCCCGGCGCACGCTCGATACAGTCGGCGACGGGATCACCGACCTCCCGATCCTCGCGGCAATCTTGGTCTCGCTGATCGGCGCGTCGATTATTACTGTGCTCTCGAATCTCGGTATCCCCGCGAGCCTCGCGGTCAGCATGACCTCGTGTATCATCGGGCTTGGGTGGGGTCGGGCGAGTCGTTCGGTGACGCTCGTTGACGCCGCCGAGACCGCGATCGAGGGCGAGGGCCGCCCGGATGTCTCCGCGGGCGCGCTCGTTCCCGCACGAACGAGCGAAGCACGGGACGGTTCGGACGCTGTCGACGCGGCCGATGGACCCGCCCAGGGGCCGACGGTCGGCGACCTCGCGGCCGGCGAGACGCCCACAGAGGCCCGAAGTCATGGCCGTGCCGACGACGCCCCCGCCGAACCCGTCCCGGAGATCGGCACGGAAGACCCCGAGGAACTCGCGGCGGCGGACCTGTTCGATCGCGCCGCCACGGGGCGTATCGTCACGATGTGGCTGCTCACACCGACGATCTCCGCGGTCGGGTCGTATCTCGTGTTCGCGTTCGTGCTGTGAGCGAGTAGCGGGATCAGCATCGAGAGCGCACGCTGCTCTACGTCTCGGACATCTGGCGCGATCGGCTCTTGGAACAGCCTTATTAGCCCGTTATGTAATGTATGGGAACATGGCTATCTTCGTAGACGATCCTCTCAACGCTAACGACGAAGACTGGGATATTGACAAATTCCACAACGACCGCGAGTACTTCGTCAAACGACCTCCCTACCAGCGAAAGACAGTTTGGGATACCCGCAAGAAACGAGAATTAATCGATAGTTTTGTTAGGCAACTTTACGTTCCGCCAGTCGTCATCCGGCAAGTCGTTCTGGACGGCAACAACCTGCGACTGGAGGTGGTCGATGGACAACAACGGATCACAGCGATTCAGGAGTTCTTTGACGACGATTTCTCGCTCCCTGATACGTCCGAACTCCGAGATTTGAACCCCTCTCACGAGATCGCCGGGAAGCGATACTCGGACCTCAGCAAGGACGTCAGGGAGTACATCAAATCCCAGTGTTCACTCAAAGTCATCAAACTACGCGGGATTGACGATCCAGACGATAAGCGTCACCAAGAACTCGCCACCAAGGTTTTCTGGCGTCTCCAGCAGGGCGAGCATCTGACCAACATCGAGAAGAACCACAGCAAGACGTATAGTCCTGTTCGGAATTTCGTAGTTGAGATTGCGGATGACATCAGTTTTGACGAAGAGAATTACGAAAGTATGGACCACAACCCCGATAGGCACGAATTCTTCACGCTTCTCACTCGAAATAACGACAGATTACAGCATCTCTCGCTTCTCGCCAGGTTCCTACTGATCGAAATTGATAACGGGCCGACGAAGGTCACTGGAAAAGAAGTCACGACCCTTTTTGATTGCAAGAAAGAGGGATTCACCGTACACGAGAGTCGCGAGGAGTTTATCGGGAGAGCCGAGGTTCAACGAGTTCAGCGGATGCTTGATCTTCTGACGGAGGTGTTTCGGGACACCGATTTGAAAAACTCCAGCGGCCAGATCGAATTTCTGAACAAGGAGTATTTCATCCTCAGTCTGTACAGTCTCGTTCGGCAATTGGAGTTCGGGGACTACAACTTCGGACGAGCAAACCACCACGAAATTCGAGAATTTGCTGAAAACTGGTTCAAGCGTTTCGAAGCAGAGGACGGGAACGACAGCGAAATATTTCAGTTCAAGGAGGCCCGCCAGCAGAATCGAGGAGCCGTCAACAAGCGCCACTACATCATCGAAAACGCGTTCTGGGAAACCGACCCAGACATCGAATCGACTGACAGCCAGCGATCCTTTTCGCGTTCGCAGCGGATCAAACTCTTCCTCGAAAGCGACCGACTCTGCGAGATATGCTTAGAGGAAAAGGAAACGAAGGAGGAAGCCCGAGTCTCATGGAGCAACTGGGACGCAGATCATATTCAGGAACACTCTCAGGGAGGACGGACAGTCCTCGAAAACGCTCGTGTACTCTGTCCCCGCCACAATCGCGGGAGGTGACCGCTCTGGGCTATCGACCTCGATGCTGAACAGGACCCAAGAGGAACGCGGTACGGGCAACAAGAGGGGGTGTCTTTTGACCCTGCCCTTCGATGCCTCTGTATGACTCACAAACAGGCAGTCCGCGAGGTGATCGTCGACAGCGGCGTGACGGCCGTCCTCCGGGGGATCGACGAGGAGGACATGGTACCGGTCGCCGAAGCGATCCACGCAGGCGGCGTCACCGCGATCGAGGTGACCGCCGACGCGAAGCGATGTACCGAGATGATCGCCGATGTCGATCGCGCACTCGCCGACACCAACGCAGTGGTGGGGGCCGGCACCGTGATGGACGCGCCCGCCGCGCGCAACGTGATCGAAGCCGGCGCGGCGTTCGTGCTCGCCCCGAATCTCAACGAGGAGGTCGTCGAGGTCTGCAATCGCGCGGGCGTGGTCTGCATCCCCGGCGTGATGACACCAACCGAGGCCGACCGTGCGATGGCGGCCGGCGCGGACATCCTGAAACTATTTCCTGCGTCGACGGTTGGCCCGGATCACATCGGCACGCTCCAGGGTCCGCTCGGTGATGTGCCGGTGATGCCCACGGGCGGGGTCTCCACGGAGAACGTCGCGGAGTACTTCGCGGGCGGCGCGGTCGCGGTGGGGGCTGGCTCGTCGCTGGTGGACTACGACGCGATCGAGCGCGAGGACTGGGACGCGGTCCGCGAGTCCGCCGCGGCGTTCGTCGCCGCTGTCGAGGACGCACGGTCCTGAGATCGGCTGAGACCGTCCGACAGCGGTGATTCCCATTCGTCGACGGGAACTCACTCCGCCCCGTCGACCAGATCGCTCGCTACGCCGGTGTAGCCGGCGGGCGTAAGCTCGTGGAGCTCCTCGCGGGTCGCCTCGCTCACGTCGAGATCGTCGAAGAGGTCGTAGAAGTCCGCCAAACTTGTGCGGCGACCCCTGGTGAGCTCTTTGACTCGTTCGTAGGCGTCGGTGTGGCCCTCCCGGCGGAGCACAGTTTGAACGGCCTCGCCGATGACCTCGGGGTTCGCTTCGAGGTCCTCAGCCATCACCGCCTCGTTCGGAACGATCTTCGCCAGTCCGGCCTCGGTCTTCCGATAGCCGATAAGACAGTGGGCAAGCGCCGCACCGATGTTTCGTTTTACCGTCGAATCCGAGAGATCGCGCTGGAGTCTGGAGGTCGTGACGTACTCGCCCAAAAATTCGAGGTCCGCGTTCGCCTTCGAGAGATTGCCTTCGGAGTTCTCGAAGTCGATCGGGTTCACCTTGTGGGGCATCGTCGACGAGCCGGTTTCGTCCGCATCGGCGCGCTGGCCGAGGTAGCGCTGGCTGACGTAGCGCCACACGTCGCGATCGAGATCGAGGAGGACGGCATTGGCTCCGCCGAGGGCGTCGAACAGCGCCGCGAGGTCGTCACACGGGTTGACCTGAGTGACGGGTTCGACGAACTCTAAGTCCATGGATTCGACGAACTCACGCGCGAACGCGCGCCAGTCGACCGCGGGATAGGAAGCGTGGTGGGCGGCGTAGGTCCCGCTCGCGCCCGCGAGCTTACCCGCGAGGCCAGCGGTGGCAGTCTCGATGCGGTCGATCGTGCGGTCGAGCCGTCCCACGAAGACCGCCATCTCCTTGCCGAACGTCGTGGGCGTGGCGGGCTGGCCGTGTGTTCGCGCGAGCATCGGGATGTCTCGATTCTCGTTGGCGAGTTCGCCAAGCGCATCCCGGACATCGTTGAGCGCGGGAACCAGCACGTCCTCGACGGCAGGGCCGACCAGCAGCCGGTGGGCGAGATTGTTGATGTCCTCGCTCGTGAGTCCGAAGTGAACCCAGTGGTCGGCGTCGAGACTGGCAGGAAGCGCGTCGCGAACGAAATACTCGACCGCCTTCACGTCGTGGTTGGTCGCCGGATACTCGTCGGTTCCTTCGGTCTCGATCCGTTTGATCCGTGCTGCGTCCTCGTCGTCGAAGTTCTCGTAGGCCGCTCGGAGCGTCGCGCGCTCGTCGGGGGCGATGTCGAGCGGTGTGGCGTCGAGGTCGGCGAGCGCGAGGAGGTACTCGACCTCGACGCGGACGCGAGCGCGCAGCAGCGCGCCCTCGCTGACGTACGGGACGAGCGGTTCGGTGTAGCGTGCGTACCGGCCGTCGAGCGGCGAAACAGTTGAAAGCGGGCCGCGATCGGTCATGGGCGCGGATGGGGCGAGCGCTCGAAAAAGCGTGCCGGTTGACCCGATCCACCGATCGGTCCCGACTGTCGCGGGAGTACCACAGCACCGAAGTCAGTGGCCCGCGTCTCGACGACCAGCATCGAATGATCCAACGATCCCTCGTCCCCGCTGTCGTCGATGGCGTCGAGCCGCTGGCGTGGGGAGGCAGATAGCGTGGTTCAACCGGGTCGTGGAATCGGGATTTCGGACGCGCTCGGCGGGCTGTTCAGCGAGATCGGCGTCGTCGTGCTTGCGGCGCTCACCCAGCTCGGCGATGTCTGGTTCCTGTTCGTGCTCGCCGGGGGCCTCTATCTCGTGTCGACCCGTCCCGGCAATCCGCTCGCCCGCCGGCGCGGTGCGTTCGTCCTCGCGCTGCCGATCGTGTACGTCGTGACGGTCCAGGCGCTGAAGGGCGTCTTCACGCTCCCGCGACCGCCGGATGCCGGGGTCATCGCCACGGTCCCGTGGCTCCCGTCGCTGCTCGCGCCCGTCTTCGAGAACGCTGCCACCGCCAAGGGATATGGCTTTCCGAGCGGCCACGCGCTCGGCACGACGCTCGTCTGGGGCGGTGCGGCGCTCGCTACGGAGTATCGAACCTGGCGTGTTCGCCTTGCGGTCGCGGTCACGGCTGTCGTGCTGGTGTCGTTTTCCCGGCTCGCACTCGGTGTTCACTATCTGGTCGACGTGATCGCGGGGGCGGCGATCGGCACGGTGCTCCTGTACGCGATCTACCGACTCGCCGACCGCGGCACCGACCCCGGCCGGGCGCTCCTCGTTGCGGTCGCGATCGGTCTCGTCGGGATACTCAACGGGATCGGTTTCGACAGCGTTGCAGCGTTCGGCGGCGCGGCCGGGGCGTGGTTCGCGTGGTACGCGCTAGTCGATCGGGAACCGGCGACGCCCCGGACCCCAGCGATGGCCGCCGTCAGTGTGGCGACGCTCGTGCTCGCTGGCGTGCTCTTTCTCGCACTGTACCTTTCGGTGCCACCGATGCCGGTGACGGCGGTGGGGAGCGCGGTCGCCGCCGCCGCGATCGTCGCCGCACCGGATCTCGGCGAGCGCGTCGTCTCGGCCGTCGGTTCGGCCGAGACGTAACCTCGACTGGGATGAATCCGAACGCCTTTGCGCGCGGCGCGCACGCCTCCGATCATGACACGGATCGCCGGCCTCGCGGGCAATCGTGGACGGAATCTCTGCCGGATCGCCGACCGGGAACCCGGCGGCGCGACGATGGCAGTCGTTCTCGCGACCGACCCCGCCGCCTCCGCACTCGACGCCGCTGCCGAGCGGGGAATTCCGACCGAAGTCGTCGAGTGTGGCGATGGCGAGTCCGATGCGGCCCACGAACGGCGGCTGCTTGACTATCTCAACGAGTACGACATCGACCTCGTCTGCCTCGACGGCTACATGCACGTCCTCACGACCGAGTTCATCGAGAGTGCGCCGCTCACGTTCAACGTCCATCCGTCGCTGCTCCCGGCGTTTCCGGGAGCGAACGCCCATCAGCAGGTGCTCGACGCGGGCGTGAGCGTGACCGGCTGCACGGTACATATCATTACGGAGACGGTCGACGACGGCCCGATCGTAACCCAGGAGACCGTCCCGGTCTACGGTGATGACGATCGCGACGCGCTCAAGAATCGGGTGCTCACCGAAGCGGAGTTTGCGGCCTACCCACGCGCAGTCCGGTGGTTCGCCGAGGATCGCCTCGAAATCGATGGCGAGGGCGACGACCGTCGGGTTCGCGTCGCAGGCGACACCGGCGGGAATGGCGATGGCGGTGGTAGTGACGATGCTGGCGGTGCTGGCGGAAGCGACACGGACGCCGCGTTCCCGACACGGCGCGTGACGAGCACCGAGCGCGCCGCGACACTCCGATACGGCGAGAACCCACATCAGGCGGCGGCGGTGTACGCCGATCCGACTGCCGATGCGGCGAGCGTCGTCGACGCCGAACAGGTGAACGAAGGCGCGAAAGGGCTGTCGTACAACAACTACAACGACACCGACGGCGCGCTCGGCCTCGTCCGGGAGTTCGACGAGCCGGCGGCGGCGGTCATCAAACACACCAACCCCGCGGGGTGTGCCACCGCCGACGATCTCGCGACCGCCTACGAGCGCGCGCTCGCCACCGATCCGATGAGCGCCTTTGGGGGAATCGTCGCGCTCAATCGAAACTGTGACGCCGCGACCGCCGAGGAGATCGTCGAATCGTTCAAGGAAGTCGTCATCGCGCCGGGCTACACCGATGACGCGCTCGCGGTGCTCACGGGAGAGGAAAACCTCCGAGTGCTCGACACTGACGGGTTCGGCCCCGAGGCGGGCCGCTTCGTCGAGAAACCCATCACTGGGGGGCGACTCGTTCAGGAGCGCGACACGCAAGTGCTCTCGCCCGAAGGGCTGGAGGTCGTGACCGAGCGCGAGCCGACCGACGCCCAGGTAGAGGCGATGTGCTTCGCGTGGCAGGTCATCAAACACGTGAAATCGAACGCCATCGTGTTCGCCGACGGGACCCAAACTTCGGGAATCGGGATGGGGCAGGTCTCCAGAATCGACGCGGTGCGACTCGCGGCGATGAAGGCCGACGAGCACGCCAAGGGGACCGACGCAGCGGGGTCGGTGATGGCCTCCGACGCCTTCTTCCCGTTCCCCGATGGGATCGAGGCAGCGGCCGAGGCGGGCGTCGAGGCGGTCGTCCAACCCGGTGGCTCGGTGAACGACGACGACGTGATCGCCGCCGCTGACGATCTCGGACTCTCGATGGCGTTCACCGGCCAGCGCGCGTTCCGCCACGACTGACCGCGAGCGGTTCCATCGGCCCGCTTCATGCGTTCGCCGACCCGTCTCCGGACGAGCGTCGAACCGCTGTCGCCGTTCGCCGATCCAAATCGCTAAGGGGACGCCGATCGGTGATTCTGGTACACACCCCGCCCTGAAACACCGCTCCGGTACCACAGGGTGGCCACATCGCACAACAATGGATGGAACGAACCACGACACCCCACGTCGATCCGTCGCCCCGTCGCGCCGTCGATTCCTCTCGGTCGCCGCGGCCGGTACGCTCGCGAGCATCGGTGGGCTCGGCAGCGCCGCGGCCCAGTCCGAGCCCGAAGTCATCCGGCTCGGCGGCGAGATCGCCGGCTGGCAGGGGCGTGCGCCCGAGTCGATCGCCGGCGAGTCGAACCCCACCCTGAGTCTCGAACCGGGAACCGACTACCGCGTGGTCTGGGAGAACATCGACGGGATGGGTCACAACTTCGCGCTGCTCGACGGCGACGGGAACGTCCTCGAACGGACCGAGGTGATGAGCGAGGAGGGCGAAACCCAGTCCATCGAGTTCACCGCGCGCGAGGCGATGGCCGAGTACGTCTGCGAGCCACACATCACCTCGATGCATGGCACGATCTCCTTCGGTGATAGATCTGGTGGCGGAACGGCCACGCCGACACCGACCGAAGACGGCGGATTCGAACCGTATATTCCAACTGGTGCGTCGGTCCGGCTCGAAACGATCGCCGATGGCGGCCTCGTAGCCCCAGTGGATTTCGAGGTGCCACCGGGCGCGTCGGGCCGACGATTCATCGCCGACCGACTCGGACAGGTGTACCGTCACACCGACAGCGGACTGGATGCGAAGCCCTACATCGACGTGAGCGACCGGATGGCCGAAGTCGGCGGCGAGAAGGGACTACTCGGAATGGCGTTCCATCCCGAGTTTCAGTCGAACGGCCGATTCTTCCTGCGGTACAGCGCGCCGCTGATCGAGAGCGCGCCGGACTCGTACTCCCACACCGAGGTGCTCGCGGAGTGTCGGGCGAGCGACGGCTCGGCGGCCAGCGCGAGTTTCGAGCGCCGACTCCTCGAACTGCCCCAGCCCCAGGACACCCACAACGCGGGGGCGATCACGTTCGGTCCCGACGGCCTCCTCTATATTGGAGTCGGCGACGGCGGCGGCGCACACGACAACAACCCCGGCCACGTCGAAGACTGGTACGAACGCTTCGAAGGTGGCAACGGTCAGGACGTCACGGAGAACCTCCTGGGGAGTGTTCTCCGGATCGATGTCGACGGCGAGAGCGAGGACAAACCCTACGCGATCCCCGACAACAACCCGCTGGTTGGCGAAGAAGGATTGGACGAGCAGTTCGCGTGGGGCTTTCGCAACCCCTGGCGGATGGGGTTTTCCGACGGGCGGTTGTTCGTCGCCGACGTGGGCCAGAACGGGTTCGAGGGGGTCAGTATCGTCTCGAAGGACAGAAACTACGGCTGGAACGTCCGCGA
>Ga0136574_100878_pt1 | contig 10644 bp, 8 predicted proteins | sample AntDeeMetagen134_FD_101383 | JGI IMG/M metagenome (GOLD analysis project Ga0136574, IMG submission 101383) | Saline lake microbial communities from Deep lake, Antarctica - Metagenome #134 | ecosystem: Environmental > Aquatic > Non-marine Saline and Alkaline > Saline | place: Antarctica: Deep lake...
CGCGTCGTGTTCCCGGACCTAGACGCCGCCGCCGGTGCCGTGACCGACGCCGTGCAGTCCGGCGTGGACGTCGCGAAGATCGAACTCGTCGACGAGACGAGTGCGACGATGGCGAACGCCTACTCGGGGATCGACCTCCCGGACGCGCCGACGGTGTTCGTCGAGTTCCACGCCGAGCACTGCGTCGAGCGCGAGGTCGAGTACTGCAGGGAGGTGTTCGACGCGTACGACCCGCTCGCGTTCGAGGTGTCGGCGGCCGACGACGGCATGGCCGAACTCTGGCAGGCACGCAAGGACCTGGCGTTCGCCATCCGGAGCTACGACCCGGACCTCGCGCCGCTCCATCCCGGCGACGTCACCGTCCCCATCAGCGAGTACGGGACCATACTCCGGTACGCGAAGCGTCTCGCCGACGAACACGACGTCGTCATCCCCTGCTTCGGACACGCTGGCGACGGGAACGTCCACTACTCGGTGCTCGTCGAGTCCGACCCGGAGCGAGTCGACACCGGCGAGCTGGTGTACCGGAAGATCGTGGAGAAAGCGCTCGACCTGGGCGGGACGTCGACGGGTGAGCACGGGATCGGCCGCGGGAAGCGCCAGTACCTCGAACGCGAACGCGGTCCGGGTGCTCTCGACGCGATGAAACGCATCAAGGACGCGCTCGACCCGGCAGGGACGCTGAACCCTGGGAAGGTGTTCCCGGAGGACTGAATCGACTCGGCGACTTCCGTCAGGTCTCGTACTCGCGCTCGGGATTCTCCTCGTGCGCGTACTCCCCCTCGCGCTCGCGCTCCCGGTCCCGGTGGTGTTCGCGCTCCCGGTCCCGGTGGTGTTCGCGCTCGCGAGGCGTCGACGTCCCCTGGACGCGCTCCTGGACGTCCTCGATGGAGTCGTTCTCCAGCAACGTCGCGGTCCGACGCTCGAACTCGACTTCGTCGATCTTGCCGCGGGCGTACCGTCGCTTCAGTTGCTCCAGGGCGGCCTCGTCGTCGCCGACGCTCTCGTCGTGCGTCGCCGACGCCTGCTCGCGCCCCTCGACCCACCTGCGGAGTGCCTTCGTCTCGCCGAGGATGGCCGACAGTGGCGTGAGGAGGAACCAGCCGACGATGAAGACGACCGGGACGAGGCTGAAGTACCCGAGTGCGGCGGTGAGCATCCCGATACCGAGGGTCCCCACCGCGAATATCGCGGGGACGATCTCGAGGACGCTCTCGCCCTCGGAGCCGCCATCGACGTCGACGTTCGAGTCCACGCCGACGTCGTCGGGGCCGTGACTGCTCATATCTGGCCGTTCCCCCTCCGGCATCAAATATGTATCCCTCCAGACACCAGTCGTCGACGGTGAGACGAGGGCGGTGTCGTCGACTCGCCGAGGAGACCGCCTCTAGGCCGGGGTTATCCGCGCCAGGCGAGGGACCGACCGTCGCCGACGAACCACGTTCGGGACTCGCCAGGCCCGGACGTCGTTTACGATCGCCGTCCGTTCCGTCGACGCTCCCTGCAACCGATAACGCGCTCGTAACTAACTCGCTGGATTGCACCTTGCCTAGGCGATGAAACTTGCGCTGATCGGGTTCGGGAACGCCGGCGGGAAGATCGTCGACGAACTGGTCTACCACCAGCACGAGCGCGACAGCGAGTTCGCTCGCGCGGTCCTCGCGATCAATTCGGCACGAACGGACCTGGCGAAACTCGACTACGTCCCTCCGGAGAAGCAGTTACTCATCGGACAGACGCACGAACAGGTCAAGGGCCAGGGCGTCGGTGCGGACCCGGAACTCGGTGCGGTGGTGACACGCCAGGACCTGCACGAACTCGAGCGCGCGCTCGACGACATCCCGCTGTACGACGTGGACGCGTTCCTCGTCGTCGCCGGACTCGGGGGCGGAACGGGCAGTGGCGGTGCACCCGTGCTCGCTGACGTCCTGAAGACGAAGTTTGACGAGCCCGTGTACGGCCTGGGCGTACTCCCGAGCGACGAAGAAGGTGGTCGGCCCGCGTTCAACGCGGCGCGGTCGTTCCAGACGTTCGTCGAATCGGCGGACAACGTCATCCTGTTCGATAACGACGCGTGGCGCGGGAGCGACGACTCCGTCGGCGCGGGCTACGAGCGCACGAACCGCGAACTCGCGAAGCGACTCGGGACGCTGTTCGCCGCGGGTAACGTCGACGGCGAGATCGCGGAGAACGCGATGGACGCCAGCGACGTCCGGCGGACGCTCGGAACCGGCGGGATGTCGACGATCGCGTACGCCGAGACGGGGCTGGCGCCGTCGACCGTGAAGGAGCGCGGGTTGCTGTCGCGGTTCCGGAGTAACGGCGTCGGCGACGAGGTCGACAGCGCCCAGAAGGTGAGTGGACTCGTCCGACAAGCCATCCAGTCGCGGTTGACGTGTCCGGCGGACGTCTCCTCCGTGGAGCGTGCGCTGATCGTCATCTCCGGGCCGAAAGCGGAGTTCTCCCGGAAGGGGCTGGAGCGGGCCCGCCGCTGGGTCGAGCAACATACGGAGACGATGGACGTGCTCGCGGGCGACAGCCCACAGGCTGACGCGGACCACCTCGCCGCGGTCGTCGTGCTCTCGAATCCGACGACCGTCGAACGCGTCGACGCACTCCAGGGACGGGCGGTCGACGCGAAGGAGAACATCGAAGCCCAGCAACGGGAGCGCGAGGACGCCATCGCGGACCTCATCACGGACGACGACGGCGAACTCGACCCGATCTGACGCGGCGACGCGTTCGCGGACCCCGCAGGACGCGGGAAATGTGCGATTACTCTCGCCCGGTCCACTGTTCAGTCGTGGACGGGGACGTCCAGGACGACGGGCCCGTCGGCGTCGACGGCGTCGGCGATAGCGGCTTCGAGGTCGTCGTCGGGGTCGACGGTATGGCCGTCGGCGCCGTTCGCTCGCGCACTCGCCGCGACGTCCACCGGTGGCTCGAAGTCCATCCCGACGAACTCGTGGTCGGCTTCGTCGCCGCCGAACATCGCGAGCTGGTTGTCCTTGAGGATGCGGTAGTTCCGGTTGTCGACGACGACGACCGCGAGGTCGACGTCGAGACTCGCCGCGAGCTGGAGCGTCTGCGGGTAGTACAGGTAGGAGCCGTCGCCGACGAACCCGAGTACGGTCCGTCGGTCGCTCCCGGATCGCATCGATTCGGCGAGAGCCGCACCGACGCTCGCGGGGAGGCCGTACCCGAGGCCGCCGCCCTTGTTCGAGACGAGGTCGCCGCGCTCGAAGTCCCAGCCCGTCAGGAGCGCGTACTTCGCGGTGACGCCCTCGTCGACGACGTACGCGTCCGGTGCGACCGACCGCATCGCCGCGACGAGGTCGCGCTTGCTCGGCCGTGGGTCGTCGACGTCGCTCGCCGCCATCTCCTCGACTCTCGCGCTCGCGAACTCCTTCATCGCCGCGACCGCCGACAGCCGCTGCTCGCGCTCCTCGGCCGAAAGTCCCTCCCGGACGCGCTCTGCGAGGTCCTCCATGACGAGCCCGAGGTCGCCAGTGACGCCGACGCCCGGATGGTTCTTCCCGACCTCCCACGGGTCTGCGGCGAGGTGCACGCACGTCGTGTCCGACTGCACGAGCGGGCCGTCGTGGTCCCAGAGCGTCGTGTTCGTCGACGTTCCCGCGAACGCGACGGTGTCGGCGTGCAGGAGCGTCGACGCCAACTCCTCCTCGGGCGGGATGTGACTCACCCACTGGTCGTGGTCCGTCGGGAACGACGCCTCGCTCGTCAGTATCTCGCCGTGCACGCGCGCCCCCGCCGCCTCGGCGAGGTCGACCGCCGCGGCGACCGGGTCCACGGAGGAGTACGCGGCGTGCCGCGGGACGTGGTCGCCGACGACGAGCACGGGGTCGTCGGCGTCGACGAGTCGGTCCGCGACCGCCTCGATGGCGTCCGGGTCGCCACGACCCGGGTTCTGGATGGGGCCCGCCAGCGGCTCCGGCGACGCATCGGTCGGCTCGCGCATCACGTCGAGGGGGAGGGAGAGGAAGACCGGTCCGGTCGGTGGCGTGCACGCGACACGGAACGCCCGCCGGAGCATCGTCGGGAGTGCGTCGACGTCGAGCACCTCCGCGCTCCACTTCGTGAACTGCTCGGTCAACGCGACGAGGTCGCCGTCGAGGATCGGCTCCTCGTGCCGGAACCTACGACCGTGCGCGCCCGCCGTCACGACGAGGGGTGCGCCCGTGACGCTCGCGTCGTAGAGGTTCCCGAGCCCGTGCGCGGTCCCCGGCGCAACGTGGAGGTTCACCACGCCCGCGGGCAGTCCATCGAGTTCGTCCGCGTACGCGAGGCGCGTACTCGCGTACCCCGCCGCCGCCCCGACCGCGACGTCCTCGTGAAGCCCCAGCACGTACTCGACGTCCCGGTCCGCCAGGGCGCGCGTGAGCGGGAGTTCGGTCGTGCCCGGGTTCCCGAACACGTGCTCGATGCCGTACGCCTCGAGCGCGTCGACGAACAGGTCCGCACCCGTGTGTTCGCTCATGACCTCGCCAACGACCGCCGGACAGTAAGTGATTCGGGCGACTACTTCGAGCCGTCCTCGTCGCCAGGCCCGCCGTCGGCGGCGACCGCTCCAGTCAGTCCTCGTCGCCAGGCCCGCCGTCGGCGGCGACCGCTCCAGTCAGTCCTCGTCGCCGGAGCCGCCGTCGGCGGCGACCGAACCGTCGTGTGGCGGGGTCGTTCCCTCCTGGACGACGCGCGAGTCCGTCGCCGCGACGCACCCGGGGATCACGAGTTCCACGCCACCCGCCGCGTCGAAGACGACGTCGCCGTTCAGGTTGCGGACGCCCCACTTGACGAGCCAGAGCGACAGCCCGCTCGCGTGCTCCAGGGGCGTCTCCTCGCCCTCGAGGACGACCTCGTACTCCTCGGGCGGGATGCCGTCGCCGTCGTTCGACGCCGCCACCACGAGGTCCGAGCCGTCGACGACCACGGACAGCGAGACGACACCCGACTCGTCCCCGTACTGGACGAGCGCGTCGACGAGGTCACCCAGTACCGCCTCGAACACGACCGGGTCCACAGCGACGAGCACCGACTCCGGGAGCGACTCCTCGACGACGACCTCGTGGTCGGTCCCGACGCGCTCGATGGCGTTCGCGACGAGCGTCGACAACTCGAACGTCCCTGTGCCGTCGTCCTCGCGGGACATGATGCGTTCGACCTCGCGCGCCTTCTGGCCGAGCGCCGCGAGCGTGTCCGCGGCGGTCGCGATCTCGCCGGCTCGCTCCGCGTCCGCGCCGCCGAGTTCGTCCTCGAACAGCTTCGCGTACCCCGATATGACGTTCACCTCCGTCCGGAGGTTGTGACGGAGGACGCGATTCAGGACGCTCAACCGCTGCTGGGCGTCGTGATAGCTCGTGATGTCCCGGAAGACGAGCGTCTGCCCGATCTCGCGCTGGTACCGGTCGTGGACGGGCGACACCGTCACCTCGTAGACGGCGCTCGCGTCCTCGACCTCGAACCGGTCGCCGGCGTCCGCGACAGTGACGCCCGCGACCGACTCCAGGGGCGTGCCGAGCGCGTCGGTCTTCGCCACGTCGAAGCACTCGCACGCCGCGACGTTCACGTCCACGACGCGGTCGCTGTCGTCGACGACGACGACGGCGTCCCGCATCTCCTCGACGACCGTCGACTCGCCCTGGCGTCGCGTCGCTGGCGTGAGGTCGAGGAGGTCGTGCCGGAAGACGGCGTTCGCGAACAGTATCACGGAGAATGGAACGACGAAGGGCAGGACGTCGATGCCGTCGATCGGTGTGGCGCCGAGGACGGCCGCCAGGTTCCCGGCCCACGGGATGAGGGTGGCGACGACGACGCTCGTCGCCTGCTGCTGGTAGAGGTGGTCGTACCGGACGACGAACTCGACGAGGATGCCGACGCCGGCGAGCAGGCAGAGGTACGCGAATCCGAGGTGGAGGACGTACAGTTCGCCGAGTCCGTGCGCGACGAACGTGTGACCCATCCACGTCGTCGTGGACGTCGACGCGTAGAAGAGGTCGCCGTAGGTCGCGAGGAGCGACTGCTCCGACACCAGTCCGAACTCGGTGAACGCGTCGGCGAACACGCCACCGACCGAGATCGCCGGGACGAGACACAGCGAGAGCACCGTCGGGCGCGTGAGGTACTCGGGGCGCCCGGAGTACTCGAGCGCGAACAACACCCACGTGACGGGGAGGATGGCGATGCCGAACCACTGGAATCCACCGAGGAGGATCCGAAGGGGTCCGAACGAGACGGCGATGCTGACGGCGTAGATGGCGACGTAGACCGTCGTCGACGCCGATAGCAGGACGAACGTGCCCGCGCCGGGTTTCCCGCGACGACGATACCCGACGACGCAGAGGGAGAACACCGCTCCAGCGGCGACCGCGAGGAAGACGCTGAGGAACGGGAACTCACCCACCTGGACCCACCTGGATGCTAGCCAGTGTCACGTCAAGGCGGCTTAACTTTTCGGCTAGTCACTCGCTCTCAACGCGAGAATCAGAACTCGACGACCTCCGACCGGGTCAGATGGTGTGTGGTGGCGTCCACGTGGACGGCGACGCGGTCAGCGCCGCCAGAACGACGGCGTGAAGATGACGAGCACGGACAGCACCTCCAGTCGCCCGATCCACATCAGGAACACCATGTAGAGCTTCGCGCTGTCGGAGAACGGCAGGAAGCTATCCATCGGGCCGACGACGCCGAACCCGGGGCCGACGTTCCCGAGCGTCGCGATAGACACGCTCATCGCGTCCAGTCCGGACAGCGTCACGCTCGGCGTCTGGAGACTGTCGAGGTAGAGGAGTATCGTCGAGAGCACGAACAGCAACACGAAGAGGAGCACGAACGCGAAGACGTCCCGGACGGTCTACTCCTCGACGACCTCGCCCTCCATTCTGATCACGCGCACAGCGTCGGCGTGGACGGCCGTGAACAACGACCGACCGATCGCTCTCTTCACGAGCACCCACCGGACGATCTTCACCGACCCGGCGGCCGACCCCGCGGACCCGCCGAGGAAGTACGCGAACAGGAGTATCGTCTGCGCCGAGGGATCCCAGGTGTTGACGTCCATGCTCGCGTACCCCGTCGTCGTCACGATCGCGATGACCTGGAAGAGCCCCTGTCGGAGCGAGTTCTCGAGGTTCCCGGGGACGACGTCGATCGCCGTCGGCGTTTCCGCCAGGCCGACGCCGAGGAAGAGCACCGCGGAGATGACCGTGCCGAACCCGACGACTGCGAGCAGGTACGACCGGAACTCGCTGCTTCCCGTCAGCCGCTTCGGTTCGCCGCGGAGGACGTACCAGAACAGCGCGAAGTTCGTCCCGGCGACGAGCATGAACGGCATCATCACCCACTGGATGGCTGGCGCGAACGCCTCGACGCTCCGGGCTTTCGGCGAGAATCCGCCGGTGGGGAGCGTCGTGAGTGCGTGCGCGAGCGAGTTGTAGAGGTCCATCCGCGGGGCGACGCCCGTCACGTGGAGCCCGTAGTAGACGAGCATCGCGAGGAGCGTGAACCCGGCGTAGATTCCCCAGAGTGACCGAGCCGTCCGCTGGATTCGCGGCGTGAGTTTGTCCAGGGAGAGCCCGGGTGCCTCCTGGTTCATGATCTGGGCACCGCCGACGGAGAGATCCGGGAGGATGGCGACCATCAGGACGAGGATCCCCATGCCGCCGATCCACTGCGTGAGCTGGCGCCACAGGAGCATCGCGTGCCCGTGCTGGTCGACGGAGATCGTTCCGAGCACGGTCGCGCCGGTGGTCGTGAATCCACTCATGCTCTCGAACAACGCGTTCACGGGCGTTGCGACGGTGCCAGTGCCAGCGACGAGGTACGGTGTCGTCCCGACCAGCGGCACGAGGAGCCACGCGAGACTCACGAGCAGGAACGCTTCCCGGTCCCCGAGTTCGCTACCGTCGTCGACCAGCTCGAGCAGGCCGCCGACTCCGACCATGACGGCGGTCGTCGCGATGAACGGTACCGGATCCTCGCCGTAGTAGAGCGCCAGGACGAGCGGGAACAGCGGCGTGATTCCGATGTACTTCAGGACGGTGCCGACGTACGACACGCTCACCCGGTAGTCGACGTACACTGTCGGAGAGCGAAGCATCGAACGTCCACATCAGATGGACGGGGGGTGGATGGACATTTCGGTCCCCGGGCGGCCGCGAGACGCCCTCCCGCTCGGCTACTCGGGGGCGAACGCGTCGAGCGTCGCGTCGATCTCCTCGGGAGAGGCTCCTCGTGGGAACCCGATAGAGACGTTGTCGAGGCCGTCGACGTCGGTGAACTTCGCGAGTTCGTCGCGTGCGCATTCGGGCGTGCCGGCGGCAGTGAAGTCGTCGAGCATCTCGTCGGTGAACGCGTCGAGTGCGGCGTCGCGGTCGCCGCTCGACCACTTCGCCGCGATGTCGTGCGCTTCGTCCTCGTAGCCCTGTCGGGCGAGGGAGTCGCGGTAGTAGGTACCCATGCCGCCGACGTAGAACGCGGCGTGCTGGCGCGCGAGGTCGCGAGCGCGGTCGCCGTCCGCGAGCGCGCACGTCGTCAGCGAGAGCGTGACGTCCTGCTCGCTACGGTCGTTGTCGCCGAGTTCGGTGCCGCGTTCGAAGTCCTCGAGGCGGTCACGCATCGCGTCGGGCGTGAAGAGGATGGCGTGCCAGCCGTCCGAGAACCGGCCTGCGAGCTCCACCGCCTTCGGCCCCATCGCCGCAACGTCGACGGGCGGTTCCGGCGTCGGCGGTTCGAAGCGCAGTCGGAACCCGGAGACGTCGAAGTACTCGCCGTCGTAGTCGAGTTCCTCGCCGCGCAGGACGGTCTTGACGATCTCGACGTACTCGCGGGTGCGTCGGAGCAGATTCCCGAAGTCGATGCCGTGCCAGCCCTCGATGACCGCCGGCCCCGACGGCCCGATACCGAGTCGGAATCGGCCCTCAGATACCTCTTGGAGCGTCGCCGCGGTCTGCGCGAGCAACGCGGGCGACCGCGAGTAGACGTTCACGATCGACGTGCCGATCGAGACGGTATCGGTCGCGTGCGCGATGCTCGTGAGGACGGTTATGGCGTCCCGCCCCCAGGTCTCGGGGAGCCAGACGCAGTCGTATCCGAGTTCCTCCGCGCGTACCGCCATGTCCACGAAGTCCCCCACGGACTCCTGCGCGGCGACCGGCAGGTGGACGTGGTAGTCAGTCATGTTAGACGTCCGGGCTCTCCATGATGTCCGGGACGCCCGCCGCCGTGATGCTCTGGCCGACGACGTACGAAGACGCCTCCGAGGCGAGGAACTGCGCGATGTCCGCGATCTCCTCGCTCACGCCGATGCGGCGCTTGACCTCGTCGCGCTCGACCTCGTCGGCGGTGACGCCCATCTGGCTGGCGACACCGGGCGTGGCGACGAACCCGGGCGCGATACAGTTCACGCGTACGTCGTCCTCGGCCCACTCGAACGCGAGCGTCTTCGTGAGGTTCTCGACGGCCGCCTTCGCCGCGGCGTAGTGACTCATCCACGGCGCGCCCTGCTGGCCCGCGACGCTGGAGAGGTTGATGACCGACCCCGAGGATTCCTTGAGGTGCTCCTCGGCGGCCTGGATGCAGTGGTACGTGCCGGTGAGGTTGATGTCGACGATGGTCTTCCAGCCGTTCGGGCTGATGTCGTCGAAGTTCGCCATGAACGACGCCCCCGCGTTGTTCACGAGGACGTCCACGCCGCCGAACTCCTCGACGGTCGCCTCCACCATCGCTTCGACCGCGTCGCGCTCCGTGACGTCGCACTCGACGGGGTGGGCCGTCCCCGGTCGCTCGGAGTCGTTGATGCCCTCGGCAACCGGTTCGACGTTCTCCATCTCCCGCGAGCAGACGACGACGTCGACGCCGTCGTCCGCGAACTGCTCCGCGATGACCTGACCGATACCCGACGACGAGCCGGTGACGATCGCGACGTCGCCGTCCACGCTGAACTGGTCTGTCGACATACACGGAGCGACGGAATCCAGCACCAAAGTAATTTGCAATGCGTTGTCTGTTCACAAGACCCCGGTGGCGGTGCGGATCCGAGCGACCCCGTGGCGAGAGACGAGCCACCCGCCCCACCGTGGCTTTCGAATCGAAGGTCATTTGCGGTGCCGCCGGTTGCGTTCTGGCATCGTGAGCGCGTCCGAGGACGATTCCCCGTTCCAGGCGTACCGGGCCGACGTCGACAGCCCCCTCGCGAGACTGTTCCGCGAGTACGGCCTCCCGCGGTGGCCGTGGCTGCTCGCCGGCATCCTCTCGAACTTCGTCTCCCGGGCCGCGCTCCTCCTGCCACCGGTCGTCCTCGGCACCGCCATCGACGCCGTGTTCTCCGGCGACGACCCCACCCGGTACTCGCTCCCGCTCCTCCCCGCGTCGCTCGTACCGCCGACGCAGGTCGAGCAGTTCTGGTTCAGCGTGTGGCTCATCGTCGGCGCGTTCGTCGTCGGTACCGCCGCCCGCTGGGTGTGGGGCGTGACGATGAACACGTTCGCCCACGGCGTCATGCACCACATCCGGACCGACACGTACGACGCGATGCAGGACCTCGACATGGCGTTCTTCGACGACAAGGAGACCGGCGAGGTCATGAGCATCCTGAACAACGACGCCTCGAACCTCGAGGTGTTCCTCGAC
>Ga0136574_100884_pt1 | contig 10601 bp, 7 predicted proteins | sample AntDeeMetagen134_FD_101383 | JGI IMG/M metagenome (GOLD analysis project Ga0136574, IMG submission 101383) | Saline lake microbial communities from Deep lake, Antarctica - Metagenome #134 | ecosystem: Environmental > Aquatic > Non-marine Saline and Alkaline > Saline | place: Antarctica: Deep lake...
CAGTATGCGGGGGAACTCGTTGGTCGCGGTCGCGTTGTTCTGTGGATATTCCTTGTGATAGAGATAGCAGACGTGCATTGTCCGAGGCCACTGTTCCGCCGTATTTATCGGTTCTCTTTCCCCGCAGCCGTTGTTGACGACCGTCGTGATGGACCCGCCGGACGACATCCCCAAGAGCAGTCCCTCTATTGCAATGACTGGAGTGCGCTCGTCTCGTAGCGCCAGTTGGAGGTCCCGAACGACGATTTCGGTGTTCTGCCCGGTCGCGTCCGAATGCCGGTGGCAAACGCGAACCAAGCGATGAACCAGAACAGTGAAGTAGTTTTCATGTGTTCTGGATATCCAGTGTCAGTCAGTCTCGAAGATCGGTTTTCGTTGCCCGAGATACAGCGTCACCACCTCAACGTCACTCTACTGACTATCGTCGGGTTGGTACTCTACCTCTACGGTCTCGGCATCCCGGCACTCGTCCGCTGGGACGGGGCGATCTATGCGAGCGCCGCCCGGTTCGCGCTTCAAGATGGCCATTGGATCATCCCGCATGTCTACTGGCGCGGTCAGCCACACCTCTGGCAGCCGTTTCTCGACAAACCGCCGCTCGTCTACTGGCTTCAAGCGCTGTCGATCGCGGTGTTCGGCGTCACGAGCTTCGCGGCGAAGCTTCCGTCGGCGCTTGCGACGGTCGCGCTCGCGGTACTCGTGTACCTGATCGGGACCGACCGCTATGACGAGTTCGCCGGTCTCGCCGCGGGATTCCTCCTTCTCGGTCTTCCACCTGCCTTTTTCATCTCTCATGGTGGGCGGACCGCCGCGACGGACATGCCGCTCGCACTTTTCGGAACCGCGTTCGTGTGGTGTGTGTGGAAGGGGCGGGAGAACGGCCGCTATCTGCTCTGGGCGGGCGTCTTCGGCGCGCTGGCTGTCCTCGCAAAAGGGGTTGCCGCCAGCGTCTTCCTCGCCATCGCTATCCCGATCGTACTCGTCGGCTGGCGCGATTATTCATCTCGGCAGTTCGCGGGCGGCGTACTCGTTGGCCTCGCCGTCGCCTTGCCGTGGTTCGTCGCCGCGGCCGTTCTCCGGGGCGACGTGCTCTATTCCCAGATGATCGCCGACCAGGTCATCCGGCGGGCGACCGGCGCGAAGTCCGCGAGCGGTGGCCCGGCAACACTCATCCCCCGCTCGAACTATCCGTTCTTCAGACGATTCCCGATCTACTACCGACTGACGAGATATCTCGTCCTCGGCGCGGCCGGGGCGCTCGCGATCTCGCTCCCGGCGCGACGCGACGGCTGGCGATCGGACGCCGTCCTTCTGTGGTGGCTCTTTGCCGTTCCGTTCGTGTACTCCTTTGCTGGCGGAAATCACAAGTGGTATCTCCTCCCATCGATCGTGCCGGCCGCTCTCATCGTCGGTCGGGTCGGGTCCGTCGCAGTGGGCGTGTTGAACGACATCGTGCGTCCCCGGATCGGGCAGTCGCCGATCAACTATCAGGTGTTCGTGGTGCTCACGCTTGTCGGCCTCGCGGCGCTCGTGGCGATCCCTGGGCATTATCCCCCCAGCAGCGGTGATCCGATCGGCTCGTACAACACCGAACAGCGCGCCATCGGGAACACATTCGCGAATCTCGCCGAACCCGGCGAGACCGTCTACGTCGACGATGAGATCCGCACGAACCTCGTCGTGTTTTCCTATCAGGTTGGTCGGCAGCTCGAGGGCGTAGATACGGAGGGACTCAACGAAAACGAGGACGTTCGGCTGGCGCTAGTTGCCACCGATCATCTCTCCGACCTCCGCCGGGATTACCAGACAGTCGGGGAGGTTCCGACGGCGGACGCGACAGCGATCCGCTTCACGTGATCTGTTTGAGGAAGGCGAGGTAACTCACCGCGAAGGACAGCACCGAGACGACACACGCCCCACAGAACGCGCCGCGTGAGGGGCGGATCGGGAGGACGGCAGTGGGAGCGAGTAGGACGGCTACGACTCCGGAGCACACCCCGAGATGGGCCGCCCGATTTTCGAATGCCAGATACTGTTCCATGTGAGAACGGCGGTAAGCGATGACTTAACACTACCCATACTGCTCGACTGAGAGCGGTCCGTGTCCGATCCGCTCCTACTGACGCGGGCCGTCAGTCGTCGCCGTTGTCCCTGTCTTGCTCGACGAGAGCCGCCGCTCGTCGTGGCGAGCGCGTCCGTGACCGGGGCGTCGACCGCGCCCGCGACCGACGGTGGCGAGATGGTCCGCTCATTCGACGTATCCCATGTCCCGGAGCCGATCACGAACGCCCGTCTCGGTGTTCTGCCGCGTCGCGTCCGCGAGGTACTCTCGGGTCGGGGCGGTCGGAACCGACTCAAGTTCGCCGGGAACCGAAACGCCAGGGAGTATGCTCCCATCGATCGAGGTCGGCGGTTCGACCCCGAGAAGCCCGAGTGCTGTAGGGGCGACATCCACCACGTTCGGTGTGGCCGCACCTGAATCCTCGATCCGTGGTCCTGCCGCGATCAACGCACCGTGACGGGTATGACTGAACTCGTCCGTCTCCTCGAAGACCGCCTCCTTGACGACATCGGAGACCTTCCAACGCATCCCGGCCGGTCGGAGGACGATGTCCGGAGCGGACGCTTCGTTCTCGACGGCCGATCCGTGGACTTCGTGGCGATCGTACACGTCGTCGAAGACGGCGTTGCCGGCGTGATCACGAAGCCCGGAGAGTTCGCGAACGAGCGAGCGCCGTAGCTCGTCGAACTCGCTCCGAGGAACGACACCGTTTGGGTCCCGGCCGGCGACGTTACACCGGAGTCCGAGCGCGGAGACCGACCGACAGTGCGCACGCGATCGGGACACGTCGACGGCGTCGGCGGCGTCCACGAGAACGTCAGTCAGGAGAGCACGTCGGACCCGTTCGTCGAGGCCGACAGCCGAAAGCAGCCGTTCGGCTCGCTGTGGAGTGACGCCCACCGCACGCAGTCCGTCGAACATCCCCGTGAGGCTGCGACGGAGTGCGCCATCGGCCGAATCGGACCCCTCGTCACTGGTCTTGCGTTCGTGTTTCGTCTGTTCGTTCCACGCGAAGCGATCGGATTCGGACGATGTCGCGGCGTATCCACGATCGCGAAGCCACGTGTTGGCGTTGAAGACGCGGTCGTACTGGCGGATACCGTGGTCCGAGACCACGAGCACCGAACAGTCCTCCCCGGCGAGGTCGAGCAACGACCCGATGGCATCGTCGACCCGGCCGTACACCTGCCGGATGGCACGGTGATCGTCGCCCATCGTGTGGAAGGCCGAATCGGTACGCTGGAACTGGACCATCATGAACGACCAGTCGTGGAGCCCGTCGAGGCGCTCGGCTGCGGCCACCCGCGAGTCGGTGAGGCGTCCGTACTCCGCGATCCGCTCGCGCTTGGAGCCGACGTCGCGTGCGTAGATCCGATAGTCCTCGTCGAGGGCAGACATCGGTTTGCGATCGCCGTCGATCAGGCAGTCCGCATCTTCCGGAGCGATATAGCCAGGAACCAGGCTGCCACGGAACGAGTGGACCGGATGGGTCACCGGGACGTTGACGACGATCGATTCGAGGCCACACGCAGAGAGGAGCTCCCAAACGAACGGCGTCCGGACCTCGCGGGCGCTCACCAGTTGCGGCTCGTCGTTCCCGTGGTGATAGAAGTCGTAGACGCCGTGGTTCCACGGCGTCGTTCCGGTGACGACCGAGGGCCACGCCGAGGGCGTCCACGGTGGATGGGTCGTCTCCATGTCGGCGGCGAACCCGGATTCGACGAGTTCGGCCAAATTCGGCATGACGCCGGCCGAAAGCAGCGGATCGAGCTGTTCGAAACACGCCGCATCGAGACCGATCACGAGTAATTTTTGTTTGCTCACGCTCGCCTCGATCCTCCAGATGGGTACTGCCGATCAGCTATCCGTAGTGACGTACTGGCAGCAGGTCGTTGAGTAACAACTGAACGAACAGGAACGGTTCGGCGATGCTTTCCGACCGCCAGTGTAGTCGAACCGTGGGCTGAACGGGAAGTGGAACACAACGCTCGGGCTCGCCCGTGTGCGGATCGATGGACACTCATTGAGCCAACGAAACAAACCTGCGATTATACCAGTAACGGTTCTCCGGCGACTGAGGTCCTGAGCAACTCGCTTGCTCGAATACGACAAACGTAATCGGGAGCGGGTCAGTATTGACCTACGTCAATAATATCTCCGTCCAGAATGACATCGGCATCGCCGTCGAGATCGAAGCGTTCGATCCCCCCAGAGAAGGCGTAGCTGTCCAGACCCGACGTGACGTACCCGGTGGCTGTTCGTCCCGAGATGGTGTCGGCGGCGTTGCGGTCCGCGCCGTTGGCGGTGCTCTTTGCGAGGCCACTATCGACGGTGAACTCGTACCTCGCCCGATCGGTACTCTCGACACTCTCGATGGAGAGGACATGGTCGGGACGCTGACCGACGTGGGCCGGCTCGCCGTCGAGGGTGACATAGGTACTGCCATCCAGATCGAACGCTTCGAGTTCGCCGGAGAAGGTATAGCTGTCGAGACCCGTGGTAGTGTAACCAGTTGCGGTCTGACCCGAGATCGTGTCGGCGGAGTTGCGGTCCGCGCCGTTGGCAGTACTTTTTGCGAGGCCGCTCTCGACCGAGAACACGTAGTCGGCACGTGGACCAGCTCCCTCGATGGAGAGGACATGGTCGGGGCGCTGACCGACGTGGGCCGGCTCGCCGTTGAGGGTGACATAGGCGCTGCCACCCAGATCGAACGCTTCGAGATCGCCCGAGAAGGTATAGCTGTCGAGACCCGACGTGACGTACCCGGTAGCGGTCTGGCCGGAGATCGTGTCGGCAGCGTTGCGATCCGCGCCGTTGGCAGTGCTCTTTTCGAGATCACCTTCGACCGTGAACTGGTAGTTCGTCTTGTTGGTATTAGGAGTGGCCCTCACCGAAAGAACATTGTTGGAGTACCTCTCGGGATCAATCCGCTCGCCGTTCAGGAGGACGTCGGCGTTCCCGTTGAGGTCGAAGCGTCCGATCCCGCCGGAGAAAACGTAGCTATCGAGGCCCGAGGTGACGTATCCGGAGGCGGTCCGTCCGGAGATCGTGTCGGCGGAGTTGCGGTCCGCTCCGGTGGCGGTGCTCTTTTTGAGGTCACCGCTGACCGTGAATCGATACTCCGCTCGGTCAGTGCCTCCAGTACTCTCGATCGAGAGCATATTCGTGAGGAAGGGCACCTCGTTCAGATTCTCCGCCCCTGTTCTGCCCATCACGTTGTAGCCTCTCTGCGAGTAGTGGTAAACGTGGGACAGCACGGTGACCTCCTGGGTGCTGACCCGATGAGGGGCTATCAAACCCTTATCGGGGAAGTTCTTCTGGACTGTCGAGACCATCTGGACATCCCGCTCGGTCGCCGGGAAGTCGGCTTGTGCGGCGCGGACCTTCCGGAACCCGCTACTGTCCCCGGTGCTCGGCTTGCCGGTCTGGAAGAGCCAGAGTGGGAAGTGGTCCCGAATGTTGTTGCGGAAGTATTCCACCATCTCCGAGAAGGCTCGCTTGTACTCTCCGATCGTGAGGTTTCCGTTGGTGATCGCCTGCGCGTCGGATTCGCCCTGCGACCAGAGCATTCCGCGAAGCCTCGGCTCGAACCCTTCGTTGCGGAGTGCGTCCATTCCCCGCCCGATTATGTCTACCGCAGCCCCCCGGCGAGGCCCGCCGGCGTCCCAGTGGTTGTTCTTGACGCTGGCGACCTGGGCTGATCCCCCGACGGCCGTCGGGATGATGGCCACGTTCCGTCCCGTTCTGGAGTGGTACTTTTTCGCGAACGCCGGCCACGCGCTTCCGGTGAAGGCCTCGTATTTCCCGGTCCCAACGGAATCGTCGAGTTCGACGATGTTTCCGGTGTTGTTCTCGAACTCGTAGGCAGTTCCCGACTGTGGGTCGGGCGATTTGCTGCCGTCACCGATACCCTTGGCGTTCGATTGCCCTCCTGTCGCGAAGACATCGATCCGATCGCCGGACGCGGCGGTGCTTGCCAGTTGCGATCTCTCGGTGGACTGTGCTGTTTCGTCGGCTGTCGCGGTCCCCGTCAGGAAAGCAGTTGAAGCACCGATGGTCCTCAGGAATCGGCGTCGCGTTGCCATACTGCCACTATCGTTGCGCGACTGCTTAGTAGTACCGGAGACGGCGATTCGCCGAAATCGTACTGGAGACATCGGAACGCGCCCGAACACACAACGTCGATCCGTAGCCGTTACCCACGTGGTGTGTCGCCACTGGGGACACCAACATGGGCACTGAACGTAGGCGAGCCCACAACAGTCAACGGACTACATGGGTTGGAGCTGCCGTGCGGGGTTCGGGTATGTCTCCGAGGGCGTCGGCGTACGATCTTCGGAGCCCGACGCGATCCACGAGCGGGGTGGCACAAAGAAAGTTTTTCATAGCGGAGCGGTGAGGAACGCCCATGAGTTCGGCGACGGCGCTCGCACGGTACGCCCTTGGGGAAGCCTGGGATCACCGCAGTGACCGAGGGTGGTGGCTCCGTCGCGCCCGCGAGTGGAAGAACACGCCGTTCTACGCCGCATCCAGCACCCGACGTGAGAGCCTTAGCGTAATGGATGCCGACTGGGACACGCTCGTCGTTCTCGACGCCTGTCGTGTCGATCTCTTCGAGGAGACCGTCGCGGCGGATCGCTTCGACGCGTATCGCCGGGTGCGGAGTCCGGCGAGCGCCACGAGCGAGTGGATGCGCTACTCGTTTCCCGACGAGTACGGCGACACGGTCTACGTGGCGGGAAGCCCGATGCTGGCCCGCCACGCCGCCGGCTCGTTTCATCGTGTGGAGGAAGTGTGGCGCGACGGGTTCGACTCGGAGCTGGGCACGGTTCCGGCCGACCACGTCACCGACGCGGCGCTCGACGCCCATTCCGCGCATCCGAACAAGCGCCAGATCGTCCACTACATCCAGCCCCACTACCCGTTCGTTCACGACCCCGACCTCCAGTTCTGGTCGTGGTCCGGGACGCCAGAACTCGATAGCGACCACGCCGACGACCGTGCGCGCCACGTCTGGGAAGCGCTCGAAAAGGGCCTCGCCGACCGCGACACCGTGTGGGCGGCGTATCGACGAAACCTCGAATACGTCATGGAGCACGTCACGGAACTCCTCGATGGGATCGACGGACGAACCGTGATCACCGCCGATCACGGCAACCTCGTCGGCGAGCGGTTGACCCCCGTCGTCGGCCCGCGTGCGTACGGCCATCCGCCGTGCCGTCGCCACCCCACCCTCACTACTGTCCCGTGGGCGACCGTCGACAGCGCGCCCCGACGCGAGATCACCGAGGATGCGGTGGAATCACACTCGACCGCGAGCGAGTCCGAGGTGGACGAACGGTTGCGCGCGCTCGGCTACGTGTAGTGCTCGCTCGTTCGGACGCCGTCGCCTCGCCGAACGCGTAGCTTTATTCCGATTCGATGGCTGGAGTGAGAGCATGTCGAATCGCTCGCTCGTGAAGGCGATCGGTGCGCGGATAGCGACGGCCACCGGCTATCCACGCATCGTCCGGCGCGCCATCAACCGCGCGCCGATCGACGATACCGTCCGTGTCGCGGACGGTGCGCGCGTCGAACGCGGCGCACGGCTCGCGGGCGACGTGAGCCTCGCCTCAGGAGCTCACGTCGAGACGGGAAGCCACCTGAGCGGGGATGTGTCGCTGGCCAAGAGCGCCCACGTCGGCCCGGATTCGAAGATCACGGGATCGGTTGCCCTCGATCGATACGCAAACCTCACTGCGGACATCGAGTTCATCGGTGGCGAGATCAGCGTCGGCGGGTTCACCCCGATTGGACGACGAACGTCGTTCCAGGCCATCGATCACTCGACGCACAGACCGAGCACCCAGTGGAAGTTCTACGCGGAGGTCCTCGACGAACAGCTCGAGATGGTCTCGAAGGGACCGATCCGCGTCGGCAGCGATGTCTGGATCGGGATGGATACCACCGTTCTCTCGGGGGTGGAGATCGGTCACGGGGCTGTCGTCGGAGCCGGGGCAGTCGTCACCGAGGATGTCGAGCCGTACGCGATCGTCGCCGGCGTCCCGGCCGAACACAAGGGATGGCGCTTCGACGAACGGACTCGGGAGCAGCTGCTCGACATCGCGTGGTGGGAGTGGGACGAGGATCGGATGCGGCGAAACAAGCGATTTTTCACCACCGACCTCCGGGAGATCGCCGACATCCATGACGTGATCGAGTGATCGAAGGGATCACAGCGCGTGGCCAAGCCGCGAATCCGGTCGGTTCTCTCGTGATCGACCGCCACCGACCGCCTACGAAAGCAGATCGTCGATCGCGTGCTGGAACTCCGTGGCGACGGTTTCGGGTGCGAACTCCCGCTCGATATGTCGTCTGTTTCGCTCGCCGACCGCCTGGCGTCGTTCCGGCTCCTCGACGAACCCGTTCAGGGATCGGTAGAGCTCGTCGTCGTTCTCGACCACGGCTGTCTCACGGACGGATCGGTCGAGCAATCCCGCCATTCCGCCGCCGGTGTTGACGATGATCGGCGTTCGCGCCGCCTGGGCTTCGAGCACGGCCATCGGTCCGGCGTCCCGAAAGGAGAGATGGAGGGCGATGTCCGCATCGACGAGCAGCTCCTCGATCGGTGTGTAGAACCCGGTGAAGACGACTCTATCCCGCACTGATTCGTCGAATCGCTCGCGGATCCGCTCCCGTCCCTCCTCGTAAGAAGTCCCGGCACCGGCGACCACGAACTGCCAGTCCGAATGGGCCTCGAGAACCCGCTGGATGGCCGGAACGAAGTGGAGAATGCCCTCGTATTTCCGCCGATAGTTAAAACTCGTTATCGCCGAGACGAACTTCTCGTCGTCGTCCAACCCGACGGCTCGCTTGAACCGACCCTCCGGCGTGGCGTCGAAGCGGTCGGTTTCGAGCGGGTTGTGGACGACCCGAACCCGTTCGAGGTCGACTTCGAGTTCGTAAGCGACCTGGGCCCGGAGGAACGGCGAGACCGGGAGGATGCGATCGGCCAGCGACAGCACCCGGTTCCGCACGAGCTCCTTGGAGAGGTTGTGTGAATTCCGTCGGAGGGACGACTCGGTGTGGGCGCGGTCGCGGAACTCCTTCCACATCCCGCCGCGGAGACGGACGACGAACGGAACGTCCAGCCGTTCGCAGAGGAGTCCCACGATCAGCGGGAAGGGACCGACGGAGTCGACCAGGACGACGGGTTTTTCGCCGTCGGCGGTCGGGGCCGAGACGATCGGTCCGAGGTATTCGACGAGCTTGCCGGCCCGTTCGAGTCCCGGTACCGCCCTGAGCGAATCGGGAACGGGATTGCGGCCTGGCTCGACGACATCGAACGCTCGCCGCAGCGCGGGCGCTATCTTCTCGAGGCGACCGGACCCGACTGGATAGAGTTTCGTTCGTCCCATCGTTGCGCGTGAGAGCACCGAACCCGCGGGTCGCATAAAAATACCGTTGGTACGGAAGCCGATCGGCAGCTCCCGGCAGGCCGATCGCCATCGACTGTCGGTCGAACCACCGACAGCCGTCGATTCGGTGTCGTCCGATGAAGGTTTCGACGACGATCGTGCGAACACGTCCGGCCAGGAGCGCCGTCACTCGGAGTCGATCAGCCGTCGCAGCGGCCCCACCTGTGGGAGGGGAAGCTGTCGGAGGATCGTTCGCAGCTCCGCCGTTCCGATCGCGCCCGTCCCGATCGACGCCGCGGCGTAGACGGCGAGGCCGACCGGCGGGACGACGACGAGCGAGACGAGATCCGAGCCGATGGCGGTCGCGAGACCGACGATCACGACGCCCGCGAGCGCGCCGCTTGCGATCACGCGCCCCAGCCGCAGGTCGGCGAGCGGATCGTAGCCGATGACTCGTGCGCCGGCGAGGTGGAACAGCAGCATCGAGCCGTAGCCGACGCTGGTCGCGACCGCCGCGCCGCTCATCCCGTAGGTCGGGATCAACAGGAGGTTCAACACGACGTTGATCACCGCGGCGCTTCCGGTCGCAGCGATCAACGTCCGGAGGCTGCCGTTCGCCTGGCCGATCGCCATCAGCGGGCGGGCGAGCGCGAACCCGAACGTGCCGGGAAGCAACAACAGCAGCGGCGTGACGGTGGGCGCGAAACTCGCGCCGTAGTAGATCGAAACGAACGCGTCGGCGAGCGCCCCCAGTCCGAGGACGAGCAGCATGACCGAGACCAGCGAGTAGCGTGTCAGGCGGCTCGCACGCGCGGAGATCCGGTCGCGTCTGTCCTCGGCCCAGAGCTCGGCGGTCGAGTGCAACAGGGTGGTTTTCAGCGCCCGCGGGACGAACCAGAGGAACGCCGACACCACCAGGGCGGCCTTGTAGTAGCCCGCCTGGCTGCTGCCCTGGAACAGTTGGATCAGCAGGACATCCGCGTTGAGCAACGAGCTGGCGAGAAACGCGTGGACGACCGACAACGTGTTGAACCCAAGCAGTTCACGCTTCTCGATATCCAGGGAGAGCGGGTCGATTACGGATCGCAGCTCCACGTGTCGTGTGGCGAATGCCAGGCAGAGGGCAGCCGCCACGAACAGGC
>Ga0136574_100892_pt1 | contig 10547 bp, 12 predicted proteins | sample AntDeeMetagen134_FD_101383 | JGI IMG/M metagenome (GOLD analysis project Ga0136574, IMG submission 101383) | Saline lake microbial communities from Deep lake, Antarctica - Metagenome #134 | ecosystem: Environmental > Aquatic > Non-marine Saline and Alkaline > Saline | place: Antarctica: Deep lake...
GATCGATCGCGCCGACGAACTCGCTGCCGAGCACGAAAACGCGGTCGTGCCCCAGCAGTTCGCGAACCCGCTCAACGCCGAGGCTCACTACGCGACCACCGCCCCCGAGATTCACGATGCCCTCGACGGGCGGGTGGGTGCGGTGGTCGCGGGCTGTGGCACGGCGGGGACGCTCATGGGACTCGCACGCTACGCTCGCGAGCAGGCGTCCGAAACGTTCGTGGCGGCAGTCGAACCCCAGGGATCGCGCTACGCCGAAGTCATGGGCAGCGAGGTCGAGGAGGGCGAGTACAAGACCGAGGGCATCGGCACCCACGACCCCTCGAAAAACGAGCTGTTCGATCCCGCGCTCGTCGATCAAGTGATTCGAGTCGGTGACCGCACGGCCCAGGACGAGCTCAAACGGCTCGCGCGCGAATAGGGCCATCTCGTGGCGGCGAGCGCGGGGATGGCGAGCGTCGCCGCCCGCAACGTCGCCGAACGCATCCGCGACGGCGAGATCGACGCCCCCCACGACACGGTAGTGACGGTGTTCCCCGACTCCTCGGAGCGCTACCTCTCGAAGGGGATCTACGACGAGTTCGAGAACTGGGAAGGCTGAGTCGTCTTCAGCGGGGATCGGGTGAGATCGACTTCGGCGCGAGAGTCACTCGTGAAGCCAGTCGTGCCACACCCCGAGATCGACGAGCTCGTTCGCGACACCCTCGATACCGTACTGTTCGATGGCTTCGTCGACGGCTCGCGCCAACCTCTCCGGATCGTCGTCAGGGAGTCGTTGGTCATAGAACAGCAACAGCCCCGCGTGATTCACCTCGTGGTGCAGCGGTTCGAAATCCTTCGCGTTGTTCGTGAGAAGCAGGACATCGTTTTCCCCACACCACAGCAGCAGTCCCCGGTCGGTCGTCTGCTCTCCGAAGCGGTCTTTGGCCTGCGTGACGTGATAACCACGCTCGTCAAGCACGCGCTCGAAGACGCGACCGACGTGTTCATCGAGGAGAACGTGTGCCGTAGCGCTCACTGAACGGGCTCTTTCGGCGTCAGCGAGTTTTCATGGACCTGTTCGAAGGCGTCGGCGTTTTCGCGTCTGTACGTTTTCATCTCGTCGGCGTGTGAGTAGTAGTACGAGAGCGCTTCGTACACTGCGGCGAGCGAGATGTCGAACTGGTCGGCGACGTGTGCCGGGTGGCGGTCGGCGTCGATGACCCGCGAGGCGACGTGACGAACCCCGACCCGCGTTCCCTCGATACAAGGTTCACCACCGAGCACGTCCTCGTCACGGGTGATAGTCATGCACTCATGTAGGCGTCACGCTCGCTTATATCTTGTTGGCCAAGCCGCACCGATTGACCCTCGCTCCTCCCCGAAGCGTGGGAAACGGGAAGAGTCACACCGTTGGCTCCGATAGGGGCTCCATGGACGATGACCACGTCGACGATCCCGACGACCACCGGATCGAAACGCGCGCGATCCACGCCGGCCAAGAGCCGGACGCGGAGACGGGCGCGCTGATGACCCCGATCCACGCCAACTCCACCTACCAACAGGACGCCCCCGGCGAGGACCGTGGCTACGAGTATTCCCGCACCGGGAACCCTACCCGCACCGATCTGGAGGCGAACCTCGCGAGCCTCGAAGGCGGCGCACACGGTCGCGCCTTTTCGAGCGGGATGGGGTCGATCAACACCGTGCTCAACCTACTCGAAGCGGGCGATCACGTCGTGACGGGAGCCGACGTGTATGGAGGTACTCACCGGCTGTTCACTCAGGTCTACGAGGAGTACGACCTTGCCTTCGACTTCGTCGATACGACTGACCACGATGCCGTCGCGGCGGCCATGCGCCCCGAGACCGAACTCCTCTGGCTCGAAACCCCCACGAACCCACTGATGCGTGTGGTCGACATCGCTGCACTCTCCGAGATCGCTCACGAGCACGATGCGCTGTGTGCCGTCGACAACACCTTCGCCACCCCCTATCTCCAGCGCCCGCTCGAACACGGAGCAGATATCGTCTCGCACTCGCTGACGAAGTACCTCGGTGGGCACTCGGACGTGGTCGGCGGTGCGCTCGTGACCGATAGCGACGATCTCGACGAACGCATCGGATTCTACCAGAACTCGGTCGGCGCGACGCCAGGCCCGTTCGAGAACTTCCTCGTACTTCGGGGAACCAAGACCCTCCCGGTGCGGATGGATCGCCACTGCGAGAACGCCCGCGCGCTCGCCACGTGGCTCGACGACCATTCCGACGTGAGCGAGGTGTACTACCCCGGACTCGACAGCCATCCCCACCACGATCTCGCGGCACGACAGATGGACGACTTCGGCGGGATGTTGAGCTTCGAACTCGACGGCAGCCTGGCGGAGGCGAGCGCGGTCGTTGAGAGTACAGAAGTGTTCACGCTCGCCGAATCGCTGGGCGGCGTCGAGAGTCTGATCGAACAGCCCGCCGCGATGACCCACGCCGCGATCCCGCGCGAGGAGCGCCTCGAAGCGGGGCTGACCGACGGTCTCATTCGGGTGAGCGTCGGAATCGAACATCTCGACGACCAGCGTAGCGATCTCGAACACGCGATCGACGCCGCGCTCGACTGAGGGCGGTCGATGCGACTCGGCGGTTCCGACCGTGGGCACGCCGTCACACGATCGGACCGCCATCGTTTTGACGCGGCCACTCCTCCCCCACGCAATGGCCGGAGAACCCGGTGTCGGCCCGCTTGAGCGCGTCTTCGACGGGAAGATTCCCGACCGTGACGCGCTGCCGTGGTACGTCGCGCCGGTCCCACGTGCGATCGAGAACCTCGGGTTCCGGCTCGTGTGGCTCGTCATCGCGATCAACCTCATCGGCACGGCCTTCGGCTTCTGGTACTACCGGGTTCAGTTCGCGGGGACCCCGATCGTGATGTGGCCGTTCGTTCCGGATAGTCCGGGGGCGACGCTGTTCATCGCCCTGTCGCTTGCAGCGTGGAAGTTCGACTACGACCCGGAGTGGCTCCACGCACTCGCCTTTTTCGGCTGTCTCAAACTCGGCCTCTGGACACCGTTCGTCCAGCTCGTTCTCAACGGGCCCGGCGGCATCGCGGCGTGGCTCTACTGGTTTCTCGTCTTCAGCCACCTCGCGATGGCGCTTCAGGCCTTCGTGATCCACCGCTACGCCGAGTTCCCGGTCGGTGCGGTTGCGATCGCCACGATCTGGTTCGGGGTCAACGACGTGGTCGATTACTTCGCCCCGCTCGTCGGCGACTTTCATCACACCCTCCTGCGGGCCGAGTTCGTCGAAAGCGGGGTCGATCACACGGTGGCTTCTCACGAACTCGCGGCGGCGGCGGCGGTGACGCTGACGCTTGCCGCGACCTTCCTCGCGCTCGCCACCCGAGTGAAGAAGCTCGAAGCCGGGCAGTAGCCGAGAAACCGACCGACGCTCGCTGCGCTCGTGTCTCGCCGCCTCACGGGTCGCTTTCGTCTGTTCGCGGGCCATGCGAGGTGGCTTGGCCACCTCGCATGGCCCGCTCACATGGTCCGAGGGACCTCGGTCCCTCGCTACTCCCTGTTCGATCATCTGGAGACGCTCACTGCGTTCGCGCCTCCCCGGCTCGCGGGTCGTGCCTCCCCGCTCACAACCCCGAGGCGCTCACTGCGTTCGCGCCTCGCTGTCTCGCGGGTCGTTCCTTCCCGCTCGACTGTTCGGAAATCCTCACTCCGTTCGGATTTCCCCATCCGCGTGCGAGCGCACCCACAACTCGCCGATGCGCGAGAGCCGCGTCCGGTGGGATTTCCCGTGGGCGTCCTGCTCGATATACCCCTTCCCGCCGGGGCCGAGCCGATCGACGTTGTAGATCACCTTCGACCGGAAGCTGTCGGTGTACTCCTCGCTCAGCTCGTTCGCCAGCGCGTGGGCGAGCTCGGAGACGCTCTCGAAGGGGCCGTCCTCGCCGAGCTTGAACAGGATGAGCTCCTCGAAGGGTTTGACGTTCGAGAAGGAGGCCACCGGAAGTTCGATGATGTGACTGCCGTCGACCGCTTTCGCGCCGATGGTGGTGCCGCGCTCGTCGAACTCCGCGAGCAGGTCGCGCGCGCTTTGGAGTCGCTCGTCGACGCGCTCGTCGTCGACCTCGCCGGCGAGATCAGCGAGGAGGTCGATCTGGCGGTGGAGCTCCTCGGCGAGTTCGGTTTCGAGATACTTCTCGGGGATGGTGTAGTAGGTGTGGATGCGACCGCGGTCCTCGCTGCGCTCGACGCCGATCGAGTGGGCGGCGGTGGCGAAGGCGAAGCTCACCGTACGAGGCATCGCGCTGATGTTGGCCCAGACCTCCCGATCCGCGTCGAGCTCGGTGTTGATCATCTCGTAGGCCTGCTCGAATGCCGCGTCGTAGTCGTACACGTCGTCGACGACGAACCGCTCGGTCTCCGCACCCAGCAGGTTCCGGAAGTCCTGTTCGAGCTTCGCCGCGAGATTTCGGGAGTACTCGACGTTCGCGGCGCTCCCGACCGCACCTTCGAGGAGGATAACGTGATCCACGTCGAGTTTGTCCCGCACCAGCGGCGCGATGAGCCGGTCGTAATCGAACCCGACCGGGACGATGTGAGTCTGCATACGCTTCCTATCGGTGAACGACGAATAAGCGTTGTCGAGCGAACCGACAGCCGCGCCCCCGCGTCAGTACACCCGTGCGCCGTTTTCGACCTCAGATTCGGGCTGGAGGTGGACGACGCCGTCGCCGTCGGCCGCGTCGACGCCGGTCACGAGACACTGGCTCTCGTAGCCCGCGATCGAGACGGTGCCGAGGTTGACGACCGCGATGACCTGACGGCCGAGGAGTTCCTCGCGGTCGTACAGCGTCAATCCGGCGGCCGACTGGAGTGTTTCGCCGCCGAAGTCGACATCGAGCTTGTAGACATTTTTTCGCGCGTCAGGGAACTCCTCGACGGAGATAATCTCGCCAACGCGCATCTCCACATTGTCGAGGAATGCTGCGGGATCGATGTCGGGTTCGTCGATGCCCATGTGTCTCGTGTGTGCGCAGGTATCATGACTGCACCGGACCGCCGCGCGGCCGGCGGCCACGGTTTGGTTGCGGTGGCGGAGCGGTGCGGGGCGGCTGCGGTTGCAGTCCTGGCGGATGAAGGGCGAGGCGCGCAAGGTGCGAGCACAGCGAGCACCGCGAACGAAGTGAGCGCGCGCCGTCGTTCCGCTTCGCTCCACGACGAGCCTCACGCTCGCTCCGCTCGCGTGAGACGCCGAGGGCTTCGGCGGTGCTGTGCGGTCGCGGCAAGCGCCAGCAACTGTACCGCGAACGAGCGCAGCGAGTGAGCGGGTGTTTTTAGCGTAGATTTTTACGAGGAGTGGTGCCCGTAGCGCGTCGGAGGCGCGCGAGGACACCCGACGAAGTAAAAAGGTACGTTCTAGAAGTCACGACGCATCGCGATCTCGAACCAGGGACAGAGCCGGAGCTGACGATACCATCGCGGGTTCTCGTGGAGGTGCTCGTAGGGAGCCCACAGCAGGCCCGTGACCTCGCTTTCGTCGGGGTCGAGGTCGGTATCCGAAAGGGTGGCCTTCAGCACGGTGCAGACCTCGTGCTCGACGCCCTCGTCGTAGTAATACCGTTTGTACTCGAAGCGGTCGGTCACCCGGACTTCCTCGTACTGGTCGGCGGTAATTCCCAGTTCGTCGACGAGGCGCTCGCGGGTGGCCTCGGCCTGGGTCTGGCCCTCGACGGGATGGGAGGCGACGGTGCCGTCCCAGAACGTGTCCCAGAGGCGCTTGTCGGGGCTGCGCTGGGCGAGCAAAATGCGGCCGTCCTGATCGAAGACCATCACCGTGAACGCGCGGTGGCGAGTCCCGTCGCCGGTGTGGGCGTCGAGGCGGTTTGCCGTTCCCGTCGACTCGTCGTCGCCGTCGACCGTGATCACGTCCTGGCCGGCGTTCGGGTGGGCCGCGCCGGACGCTGTATCGGCTGACTCTGGCGTGCTCATGGGTGGGTCTCGCGGAGGGGCCTCAAAGCGGCTTCGACTCCCGGCAGAGCGGATCGTCGCCGGTGCTATGTGGTCGCCGGTGCTGCGTGGCTGCTGGACCTTTCCGAGAGGAGCGATCGATCAGTCCAACGGCTCCGGGTCGACTTCGTAGCCCTCACCAACCCGAATCGAGAGCGCGGTTTCCGCCGTCTCGACGTCGAGGTCGCGCGCCGAGAGCATCTCGCCATCGAGGCTGAACGTGCCTGGCTCGCCGTCCCGGACCGACACCGAGAGCGCGGACGTTTCGAGCCGGGTGATGTTCGACGTATCGGTCCCTAGCAGCCGTCGGACGGTGGCCTCGCCGACGAGCTTTCCCGTCGGGCGGTTTTCAATGACGGTGACCTCGAACCGGCCGTCCTCCATGTCGGCCTGGGTGTTGCCCTCGACGGGGAACCGGCGGCCGTTGCCGATGAGGACGAACGCCGCCTCGCCGCTCCACGAGTCGTCGCCCGCGGCGGTCTCGACGTCGAGCATGAGCCCCTCGAACGACGCGGCGGTCTGGACGGTGTTCACGACGTACGCGAGCACGCCGAAGCTGTCTTTCATCTCGGCGGTGGTCTCGGAGCTCGCGTCGGCGGTCAGCCCCGCGATCGCGGAGTTGACGAACGGCCGGCCGTTCGCGACACCCAGATCGATGTCGCGCGTCTCGCCGGTTTCGAGCACCGCGAACGCCTCCTCGACGCTTCCGACGCCGATGTTGCCGGCGAAGTTATTGCCCGTTCCCGTCGGAACGACCCCGACAGCCGTCGCATCGAGCGCGTCGGCGTCGTAGAGCCCACGGACCACTTCGTGGAGCGTCCCGTCGCCACCGGCGGCCGCGACGAGGTCGGCGTCGGCCGCCTCGCGTGCGAAATCGATTGCGTCGCCGGCTTCGCTGGTCTCGCGAACGGTGAAATCGTGATCGGCGGCGAGCTCGTGGATTCGCTCGGTGTGATCGGCGCTCCCGCTCACCGGATTCAGCACGAGAACCCGCGACCCCTCGACGCTGACATCGGTGGCGTGGCCGTCGGTGGCGTGACCGCCGTCGGTGCGGATGGATCGCCAGCGGATTGGGATCGTGCGTGCCGATCGTCGGTTCATGAGCCACGAGTTGCGGACGGAACAGCAAAGGGCTGCCGGCTCCACCGTCGGCTGTGTACCGGATCGACCTCCACACGCACACGCGATTCTTCCACGGCCATCGTCGGCTCGGCGACGCCTACGATCCGCTCGGAGCCCGGCTGCTCGCCGGGACCGCACGACTCCGCGGACTCGACGGGGTCGCCACCACCAACCACGACTACTACCGGCCGTTCGACGACGAACTCGCCGGCATCGCGGTCATTCCCGGGATCGAAGTCTCGACGACGAAGGGCCACGTGCTCGTGGTCGGCCCCGACCCACCGTCCGAGACGGTTCGCGGGGAGCTCACCCCCCAGGAGGTCGTCGAGATCGCCCACGACCGAGGCTGTGCCGCGATCATCGCTCATCCCTACCGGAACTCGACAGTCCGGGAGGTCGACGCGTCGTTCGACGCCATCGAGGTCAACGGCAAACACCCCCGGACGCGGGCGTGGGTCGAACGCCTCGCCGACCGCCACGGCCTCCCGATGACCGGCGGCAGTGACGTCCACTACCCTCCGGAGGTCGGCCGGGCGTACACCGCGGTCGATGTCGCCGAACCGACCCCCGAGAACGTGGTCGCGGCCATCAAGGACGGACGGGTCGAGCCGCGAGTCGACGACTGGCTACCCTACCAAGTCATCGGCCGGCTCTACCGGTACATCCACGAGGAGAACGATCAGTTCGACCCTCCCGAATGGGCCACCCCGGGTGTCGGCGCACCACCCGAAGACGACTGAGTAGCGGCAAGTACACTACCCGCGGCGTTCATCGAGGATCAGCCGGGTCTTGGTGCTCACGACGTCGTCGAGTTCGCGGGCCTGCGTGATCAGCGCGTTGACCGCGGCCGTATCCGCTGCGTCGACGACGAGCACCACGTCCTCTTCGCCCGAGACCTGCCAGACGAAATCCACTTCGGGCCACTCGGTCATCCGCTTCGAGACCGCCGAGGTGTCGACATCGACTGCGACCCCGAGTTCGATCATCGCCTTGATGTTGCCGGTCCGGGTGGTCACGGTGAACCGCTCGATGGTATCCTCCTCGATGAGCTGCTCGACGCGGTTTCTGACCGTTCCCTCCGAGGTCCCCACCTCTTCGGCGATTTCGGTGTACGGCGTCCGGGAGTCGCGTCGGAGGACGTTCAGGATACGGCGATCGAGGTCGTCCATTCTCCACCGTACCGATCGCCGGCACTTCACGATTACGAATATCGTAACCTTGTTTCGAACACAACGATTATTAGGGGCGCGTCTGTACGCATATCGTAATGACGGATGCCTACGTGGCGATCGAGGGCGGCCACGTCCTGACCGGGCGTGCGCGCGCCCCAGGCACGGCCCGCGGCGAACTGGTTTTCACGACCGCCTACACTGGTTACGAGGAGAGCCTGACCGATCCCTCCTACGCCGAACAGGTTCTCACCTTTTCGTACCCCCTGATCGGCAACTACGGCGTCCGAGACGAGCGATTCGAGTCCGATCGTGTCCAGCCCACGGCAGTCCTCGCACGCGAACTCACCGACGACGTGGCCGAGTGGCTCGAAACGGAGGGCGTGCCCGCGATCGACCACCTCGACACCCGCGACGTGGTGACCGATGTCCGCGAGGAGGGCGCGATGGAGTGTGGGATCGCTGTCGGTCCCGACGCAACTCCCGAGGACGCGCTCGCCGAGCTCGACGAGTGCAAGGGAATGAGCGAACACACCGACATCGGCGCGGCGGTCAGCGTCGACGAGCCCACGCGCTACGAGGGTGGCGGGGCCTACGAGGTCGCGCTGATCGACTGCGGTGCGAAAGGGTCGATCCGGTCGTCGCTCACGGAACGGGGCGCGGACGTCACCGTGCTGCCGCACGACGCTACACCCGAGGACGTCGCGGCGGTCGACCCGGACCTCCTGTTCGTCTCGAACGGACCCGGCGATCCGGAGAACTTCGCGGCCGCCCAACAACTCGTCGACGAGTTCGTCGGCGAACTCCCGATCGCGGGCATCTGTCTCGGCCAGCAGATCGTCGCGGCGGCACTCGGCGGGAGTACGGAAAAGATGGCCTTCGGCCACCGCGGCGTGAACCAGCCGGTCCGGGACCTCGATTCCGGCCGCGTGGTGATGACGACCCAGAATCACGGCTACACCGTGACCGAACCCGGCGATCTCGATGTCACACAGATCAACGTCAACGACGACACCCCCGAGGGACTCGCGAGCGACGCACTCGATGTCATCACTCGCCAGTACCATCCCGAAGCGAACCCCGGCCCGCACGATTCGCTCGACTTCTTCGACGACGTGCTTGCGATGACGGATGCCCAGCGAGTTGCCCCGGCCGCGGACTGATCGTTGATTCTCGGTTTTCGCCGGAGCAAGCGACAGGAATCGGGTCAGCGATGAATCGGCCCGTTCAATGCCGTTCGGTCGCCGGCCGAGCGGTCTCTCCCGACTCGCTGGCGTTTCGCTTTCGGACACTCTCTCGATTCTCGACGTATTCGGTGTGAGTCGTGCGCGTTCGACGATCCATAACTGCGTTCACAAGGCGGAGTTACAGAGAGACACCACATCGAGGAGGCCACATTCCTCGTCGACGGCGCGACACCGCTCCACGAAGCCTGCCGTCGCCACGGCCTCGACTTCCGTGGCGAACGGTACGGACATCGCAACGCCATCAAACGTGTCTTTCGTGAGGTACACGCCGAACGTCCTCGTTCTCGAACTGTTTCGGCCATATCGATGCAGAAACTGCCGACGAGTGGGTGCGGTGGTCCGCCGTCGCATGAAACCTGGTATCTGAACAGTACCGACCGACGAACCAATAGCACTAAATCGGGTCCCTCCCTTCGATTTGTCGTATGTGTTTACGCCGACGCAACTTCGGGAACTGCCTGATCGGGTGAGATCATCTCGTTGTTTCGGACGACCCGCTGAAGTTCCTCGTAGGGATTGTGACCCTGCTGGCTCCACGTCGCCAGCAGGGTCAAGGCCGTCTCGTGGACGAACATTCCGCGCTCGTTGCGAAGCGTCCCGATGAGTTTACGGAGGATTACGGGTTCACGCAGGGCATTTTCGGCAGCATTGTTCGTCGGCGAGACGGCTGGCTCGCCGACGAACGGGAGCCAGTGATCCAGTCCCCTTTCGATTTTCCCGAGCAGTGTTGCCACTGTTCCGCCGCTCACTGAGCGGTCAACGAGTGCTTCAAGTCCCTTCCGGGCCAATTTTTGCATTCGTGTTCGCTGACGCTCGGATGGGTCGGTCTCCAGCCACGACTGGAGACCGACGTACATCTGCTTGAGCGTCCGGTATATCGGTTCGGCTTCCTTATGATCGGCGGCTACGTCTTCAGCTTCTCGGAGAATGTGCGCCCAGCAGCGCTGAAGGTTCCTGCTGAAGGCTGGATACGCTGTCCAGCCGTCACAGACGATGGTTCCGTCGAAGTCCTCTCC
>Ga0136574_100898_pt1 | contig 10501 bp, 9 predicted proteins | sample AntDeeMetagen134_FD_101383 | JGI IMG/M metagenome (GOLD analysis project Ga0136574, IMG submission 101383) | Saline lake microbial communities from Deep lake, Antarctica - Metagenome #134 | ecosystem: Environmental > Aquatic > Non-marine Saline and Alkaline > Saline | place: Antarctica: Deep lake...
GCCAATACTGTTCGTCATTGAGCTGGATCACCGTCTCATCCAACACAATGTGATCCGGATTCTTTCCAGACTCCGGCTGTAGATCTGCCTTATGAACCCAGTTATGCACAGTTGAACGAGCGCGTTGGACACCGAATACCTCACAAACTCAAATAGTATTCGAAAGTGAGAGACCAGACAGATGCAACAGAATACTGAGCTTCATCAGAAACTCCGGTGTTGCTTCTCGTTCCACAAAGGCTAATTCGATTTGGTCGATATTACCACTGAAGCGTTCGGTTTTGAGCATAGAGCACTCAAAAAACTCGACGCCTCATTCTTCAATCCTTATTTGAACACCGCCCAATACACTCAGACCAGATTCGTTCAATATTTTTATCTCAATAATAATTAGTCTGTATGAGCGAGAATCTCTCGCCTGCAGTCACGCTCTCGCGTGGATAAAAAGAGCAACGGCCGCTGCTCAGGACCTTCAGGAGAGAGAATTGAGTCCAGAAGTGTTCTGACTTTAGACGACAGACGCCGCCGCAGAAAAGACCGCCCCACGGCGAGATGGTGAAACCTGGTTGATTTCGCTGGGAAGGCGCACCGGGCGATACAATACGCTTGTTGGAGATTATAGAGATACTTTCCGCGTAATTCGTGCGGAGCATATGCGAAACCTGATGAACTAAGAAAGACGCTTAATCAGGTAGAAATCCTCTCAGGGAAAATTAATGAACTGTGGCACGACGGGTGGCACGGGTATGCGACGTTCGTCTATCGTAATGAGGAAGCCATTCGACACTTAAAAGAGTTCGTCACTGATGAGGGCGTCCACGTCGGCTAAGTCGAACGCCTCAGGTCACTCGTAAATCTATGGCTGCAGGAGTTCCGCGACCTCATGAAGCTCGGATTGGAGCAGTCCATTTGGATCTGATTCGACCGGACACTAAATCCCGCCGGAGTACCGTTGGACAAGTTCATTGATTGCTTCGCAGTGAATGTGTTTCGCTGAGTTGTGCAAGAGTCACGTATTATCATATTTTATACCTCTTTTAATAACGAGAAGTTTTTTGACGCCAATTGTCTTAATTTTTGTGTATTTTTTGCGTTTTCAAATTTGATTGGTATATTTTCTTCATGAGGGTTATACGACTGAATCCCGAGCCGTGACGCTAATTGGGAAACTTTGGGTTGGTATGCAATAGCCAAAATAGGAGTATTAGAGATAGCACTAAATATCAAAGAATGGTAGCGCATTGTAACCATTTTATCAGCTCTACTAACCCTATTTAATGTTTTTTCTACTGAAAATTCATACGGGAGTACATCTATATTCAGATGATCGTTCGCAAAGTGTTCATCTTCCTTGCCAAATGGAATAAATACGGGATTGATAACTTTACTACAAATTTTTTTAATATTATCTACATACTCTTTTTTTGCCCAATCAACATCTATATTATCAAAACCAAAGTGGTATGACATTATGTCACTAGGATAATTGGGCCATGGTCTAAAATTCACACCTGTATAGCCCTGAGATGGGAGACCAGGGTCTGGTAACATAAATGCAGGGCACGCCGTCACATGAATATTACCCTCGTAATAATCTCTGAGATTATCATATGACCATCTGTCTCTAACAGTTATCAAATCAATATTAGGTAATATGGACCTAATCAATTCTTGTCCTTCTCTCGTCTTGAATCCAGGCACACCCACACCAATAATCGCGCTATCATCTGCTTTCGATAGCCAATTTAGATGAGTTCTTAATGTTTTGGGATCATTTCCAGATGCTGCTTCTCGACAATCTCGTAATATACCACCACCGCCTAGAATATGCATGTCCGAATTAGTTTTCCCAACATTTGAGGGGAACAACCCTATTTTATCACCTCTATTTGCCCCTTCTTTTTTAAAACTATGTGCGATAGCACGATCTCCGATATTCCCCGTCCAATAGGCACCACTAACTGCATAATTAAAATATATATACGATTTTAATTTAAATTTTAATTTATTTTTAATTAGTTCTGGTTCCGTTAACCCTTTTATTATTTTGTGCATTTTTATTACAATTTTATGTTCTAAATTGCTAGAATTTATCCGAAGCAGAATTCATTAAATATGGGATAATTTTATTAACTGTAGTATCTACTACACCGGTTTCACGAAATGACGATAGAGCCTTATCAATCAGTCTTTTTTGTCTAGATTTAGCCATGATGTATGTTTGGGCCTCTTGTTCAAACTCGTCAAATCTGTCACGACATGCGTTTTCTAACGTAACAAGTAAATTTTTTGCTTCTATATCCAATGTGAAGAATAACTTCTGGAAATCATTATTATTGAACTCTTGTAGAATCTGTTCTCGGTAATAGCTAACTTCCAAACCATTCCAAGCATAACTTTGATTTCCCTCTGATATTTCTTCATATGAATATTTAGGTTTGCCGCTATGTTTAGTCCCAAATGGATGAGCATCAGTCCTCATATGAATACCATGTTCAGGGCGGAAGCTCATATTTCTAGAGATCATCTTACCTTTCAAGCTCATGATTGTATATAGTGCATGCTCATCAGCTCCCCTTATATTAGTATCTGTTGTATAATCAACAGAATCTAGATTTGGTAATGGATATTGTATATCTGTAGGTGCAAAGTGCAATCCAGTCAAACGATAATGTAAATTTTCTGTTTTATCTGGTGGTCTGATCTCATTCGAAAAGGGAGCATCATGTTTACGCATATTTTCTAGGTGTTGTGACTCTATGTCGTCGTCAATTAGCAGGATGTCAATGTCACCAATATAGACATAATCTGCATGGTCTACTAAAGTAGGCTCGGTTATAAAACGTACAGCACCTGGTAGTACTCCGTCAAAATTTACTGTTGTTAATGTATACTGATCACCAAATAAATTATCTAATACTTCAATTTGGGATTTATTTTCTTCTTTATAAGATGCCACGTCTTCAATACCTATTTCTACATAAGAATCTGGGTTACTTCTGAGTGCAAAATAGATATACAATGGTACAAAATGTTCATACTCTTTGTTTGCCGTAGTATAAAATAAGACAGTCATCTTTGAGAAATATATTCTATGTTGATATAAATTTTTTGTATGGATTTATACATGTTCAGGTGAAAATTGGATAGTAAAGCTGCAGTACAATTTCCATTGAGGTCGCTGGTACCGCTGAGCTAGAGCTGTGGAGTCAAAAAAGACAAAGACATTTTCAGTCTGATGGGAACCAGAGTTGGGTCTTGAGAACCATCCTGTACCACCACGACTATACATAACCTAATTCACGTAGGTTTTCCTTAATTATATCCTCATCAACAGAAATTGATTCAAACGGTGGCTCTGCAAATGTGTTTCGACGGGACCGATCCAATACAAGCCAAGGAACTTCTCGTAAGCTATGTGAAAAGGCTCTTTCTTTGTGTCCATAAATCCCATTGAAATCTCCGAATGATTCGGAATGATCAGATGTAACAACTGTTTTTCCGTCGATATTGTTAACAAGTTCTTCTACATAATCGAAAACAAGACGGAGGTTTTCAGCGTAAACCTCTTCAAGTTCCTCTCGCGTTATATACCCGCGTTCCAGTGCGAAGAGCAAATGTGGGATAAATTCATCAACATCATCATTTTTGTTATTTTCGATTACGTCCATATGACCGAATCCAACATTATATTCGTTGGTTACTCTCTCTCGTAACTTTTTAGCTTGCTTGCTGAGATATGGTGCGTGTGGTTGCATGAAATGAACAACTAGTCGTTTATTTGGATGTTCATTATAAACTTCAAGAGCAACATCAAGTGTTGTTTTCGGTAGCCATCCTTTGTGATGATTAATTGTATCAGCATATGTTTTGACGAGCCTGTGTAAAGACCGGTCGTTGATTCTCTCAATTTTTGTATTCCCAGTTACATACACAATATCATGATATTGATTCCCCTCAAAATTCCGTTCAAAGAATTCGCCACTTGATGCCCCTAAACTAGTTTTACACGAATATTCTCCATCAAAGGGGTTATATTCCTCAAAAAATCTGGGTCGACAGGCATCCAAAATAATAAGATTGTCCCAATCATTTTCCATAAATTTTTCACCACCATACCTAATATTAATTAATGATTTCCGAAAAAGACGGGTGATCTCCTTTTTAAATAATTGAGGATTGCGGAACGCTTTTTTAAAATTTCTGATACTATATCTATTTTCCATTACTAACTAAAACATCCAACTTCAAGTATTTATATATTTATACTATTTCTACTTGTACCGGTTTTAGTGATTTGTTACGGACAATTGTCTCTTTCATTTTGCTGTCGTATTAATGATAGGGCACTGGAGTAATCACTTACCCTGCGTCGCCAGATTTCCGTTTCAAGCTAACAGGTCCCCGAGTGAGATTGCATGGATACTGGCTCGATACCGGCCCCTTATTCTGATTAGTTACTTGACTGAATCCCGTACAGTTCTGCGTACTTTCCACCGCTATCTACCAGTTCATGATGAGTACCCGTTTCAGTAATCCACCCGTCTTCAACCGTATAGATCCGATCCGCATTCTTGACCGTCGACAAGCGATGGGCAATTGTGATAATCGCGTACTCTCTGTCCATCTTCTCAATAGCCTGCTGGACCTGCTTTTCCAGATTCGAGTCTAGGTCGCTCGTTGCTTCGTCAAGAATCAACAGATCTGCATCTTCAATCAACGCTCGTGCTAGCGCGACACGCTGCTTTTGTCCACCGGAGAGTCGAACTCCCTCGTCCCCGAGCATCGTACCGTACCCCTCCGGCAAGTCGCCCATGAATTCATCGACCTTTGCGATCTCACAGACCCGATCTAACTCCGTCTCACTAACATCACGACTACCGATCGTCAGATTGTACCGTAATGTATCGTTGAAAATAAATGGACTCTGGCGAACCACAGACAGACGATTACGCCACTCGCCGAGATCCATATTGTCGATAGGAACACCGTTGGCCCGAATCTCGCCGTGATCCACATCATACATCCGAGCGAGCAACGAGACGACAGTTGATTTTCCCGCCCCAGATTGCCCGACAAAGCCCACGAACTCGCCTTTGTCGACCTCGAAATCGATCCCGGAAAGCACCTGCTCGTCTTCGGAGTAAGAAAACCATACGTCGTCGAACTCAACATGATCGATTTCGTCGGGCACCTCCCGTGTTGGGTTGTTTGGCTCTTTGTGTGATTCAAGTTCCGCCACAAACGAGAGTGTCCTGACAAGATGAGGCAGGTCGTTTTCGGCTTTGTAGAATATACTGTTAATACTACTCACACGGGGGCCGAGTCGGAACATCGCAAACAAAAAGACACTGAGTGCGCCCAACGACAGGTTTGCAAAGGTTAGTGCAAAATAAATCAGGACAAAGACCGATACCGCGACGACGAGCTTATAGAATCGATCGATTGCCGTGCTGTTCCGTCGTTGGAGAATCCGAGCTCGGGTGAAGTTATCGATTGCATCTTGGAAATCAGCATATAGTTCGTCCGCCAATCCAAAGATACGAATATCACGAATACCCTGGGTTCCAGCCTGTGCCGCCTCTTGTCGTTGTTCGTTTGCCTCTGCAACACGGTCACCAATATCGTATCCAGATTCCAGCACACGTCGGAAAAACACAGTGAATCCGCCAAGAATAATAGCCGTTGCAACTGTTAACGATGGGGAAATAACCAGTGCAATTGTAAAATAGACCGCAGCGATAAACGTCTGTTCGAGCAACTGTACTTCACGTTGGATTGTCCGGCCAGCGTAGTTCGTTTGTGTCACAATCGCGTTCAGAATATTATCAGACCCTTCAGCATCGTAGTAGGCGACACGTGCATCAAGCGCGTGTCGGAAGGCCCGATCTTGTAGATCCCGCATATAGTAGGTTCGAAGGACTTCTCGTAGCCATGCAACAACGAAACTGCTGGTGTGTCGGACAACCATCACCAGCGAGACACCAACGACGGCTGTCCCCAGCGTAAGTGGGATTCCAACCGTTTGATAGGCTGTAACAAATATTCCCATCAACCCATCGGCCTCTGCGGCTGGGTTGTCCGTTTGGACGATTTCGACAATCGGGAGTATAAAACTCAGTCCGATACCTTCGAGAATCGCAGCGACGATCCCAAGTCCAACGATTCCGATCGTGAATCGTGGTTTGTACCGGGCAACATCTCGAAGAGCGGCAATTTTCTCTCCTCTAGAAACTGAGTCAGAATTATTCGTGCTCATTGGCTGATATAGTGCAACAGTACTAAAGTAACAAAACTGAGTTATAAAGGCGTTCGTTTTTGATTTCTGTTCTGGATATTTGTATTGATTATCGAAGCTACAACCCCGCCCGCAATCATTTATGATAATTTTGAATACAGGTACATTCTTCTTGAAACCGGCACATTTGTTTATAATCAGACTGACTGATGATTTAATGCGTATTCTACGAGTTTCTCCATGGGTTTATCCAGATACGATGGGGGGCGGTGCGTATCACGTCCACGCGATGAGCCGGGATCAAGCGGCACTGGGTCACGACGTGACTGTGTTAACGACACGTAACGACAGTTCGTTGCCACAGGTCGAGGAGACAGATGGGTATACAATTGTCCGTGTCTCTCCCGGTGTCACGCTGCTTGGAAACGACATATCACCCGCCGTCGCGCGGTATTTGTGGGGGACAACCGAATCGTTTGACGTGGTTCATGCGCATTCGCACTACTACTTTTCGACGAACCTTGCGGCCATCAAACGTCGACTAGATGGGGTTCCGTTGGCGATCACCAATCACGGACTCTACACCCAAAATGCGCCAGAACAGGTTTTTGCGCTGTACTTACAGACGATTGGGCGATGGACGTTCAATCAGGCTGATCGGATTTTCTGTTACACCGAAGAAGACAAACGCCGTGTTCGTGAGCTGGGCGTATCGAGTTCGATTGAGGTTATCTCGAACGGAATCGACACCGAGCGATTTACACCTGAGGGACCAGTGAGCAAACAGATTGACGCTACGGGACCGGTAGTATTGTTTGTGGGGCGATTAGTTGAGGGCAAGCGACCCGAAGTGGCAATTAAGTCGTTCGCTGAGGTTCGGGCGTCGCTGCCCGAAGCTGAGTTGTATCTGTGTGGCGAGGGGCCACTACAGTCGGAGCTTATAGAGTTAGCAGCAGAACACAACATTCGGGAGGCAGTAACGTTTCTCGGGCAGGTTCCGTACGGGGAGATGCCCGCAGTGTATCGTGGGGCAGACGTGTTGGTGTTGCCGAGTCGCGCCGAGGGCGTCCCACGGACGATCATGGAGGCACTTGCCTCGGGGGTGTTTGTTGTGAGTTCGGATCTACCACAGGTCCGATCGGCATTTGGTGATGACGTGGAGTATGTCGACGGTGTAGATGCGACAGTGTTTGGAGAGGCGATTTGTGAGGGAATAGATGTCTCGGGGTCGACATTGGAGTCGACGTTCCGGTGGGACCGGACAGTGCGTGAGACGACAGAGCAACTGTCAGCGATCATTGATGGATAGATGCTGGAGCTGTCGTTGTATGGACTACTGCTGGGCGCAGTCAGTGATCATCTGTATGTGTCTGTCCCACTCATGACTACTCATCGATAGACGGTATTGCGTCATCGTCACTTGATGAGATCTGTGTTGTCTTTAGATCTGGAATCAACTCTGTGGAATGTGTAACGTGATCTTTTCGACAACAAATAATATGTTGTCCAAATATCTCTAAGAGGTATCTCCAATACTCTCGATTAGCTTCCAAAGTCTGTTAGTCGGTGGTTCGTTGTCGTGGTAATTGACCTGCAATTCGTTCCTGTGGCTGTGATGGATTCAGTGGCACCGTTGTCGTGTCTGTATTGATTGGGTGATCATCAATGCCGAGAGTACAGTTCATTCAATATGCCTGTTGTGGTATAATCTGGATTGTGAGATATCTGTTGAGTGTTTGTAGGTGGGTCACTTAGTACTGTATCAAGTGTGTAGAGATGGGACGTTCAGTACTGCATCAAATATGTAGAGATGGAACGCTCGGATATCCGTTCAATGTCCAGAGGCGAGCACTCGGAGTTTTATTGAGTCTCTGTAGATGGGTTTCTTGAAGCTCAATCAAACATCTCTAGGAGGTCAATTGGTTGTTCATCACTAGTCCCTACAATGTATCAGTAGTTTCTGTCGACTGTTTGTAGTAGGTTCATCGGAGACCAATCAACATACAGTTGCTATGCTTTCTTAGAAATTTCTATGAATATCGGATCTCATTATCTCCCCACTTTTTCATACTAGTCTAGACAGTCGCTGTTTCGTTTGTGTTCTCAGTCTGTGAGGTATTTTGTTTGGTATCACTGCTACTTTGTGAGGGCTTTCAGAATGTCTATCGAAACGTTGAATTCGGTGTGACTGAAGTGTGTGAGTTGTTCAATCTTATCAGATAATTATAATTATGGAGTCTGCATCACCGACAGATCCCAAATGAGAGGATGAATTAACGGCCCTCATATAGCTGGTATAGAAATGAGTAGCTCTGTCTGCAAAACCACAAGACAGCTGTCGATTAGGGGTCCAAAACAACGACTGATAATAAGAAGAATAAGAGGTACTAATAATGGGGTAGATGAGAGAAGATACCAAGGTTAGTCAATAGCCAGTCACCGGGGGCGTCGACAAAACTGACGGGTGCTGAAAGGAAGTTTGGAGAGCCCAAGCCAGCATGGACAACCAGTCGTCGTTTGGATGTACTCAGATATCAATGGACGTATTTTAATAGTCATACAAAATGCACTACTATTGAAGTATTTCTCCAGGACGATCTCGTACTTCGACACCGATGTGGTCCATCCGAATATCCTAACGATAGTCGTGTTGATCACCCGTCTATTCTGGAGGGAAGGTCAACTTATCTCGCCACGATGATCAGTTTCTCGTTCTACTAATGACTATCCCCAATACGAGTTGGTGACCGACCAATCACTACATGAGAAACTCGATGATAATGGCCCATCGAACAGAGGATATCCTACCGAACAGTAGTGACCGCACTTTTGATTACTGAATCTCCTCAGTGTCGGTCGTCGATCTCTCTTTGGATTGGATCGTTCATCATAGCTTGCCGCTTGCGGTGGTACATCTCTGATCGTGGGCCACTCTCATTGGTCTGATTTCAAAATGAAATGGAGATCCATTCTGTATGTGTTGGCGTCGACTCCACAGCTCAAAGGAGTGTGGTGGTCCATCAATCTACGACGTTTCTGTTCACCGACTGGTGGTATCGGTTATGGATGTCGTCGTTCTCGCCTCCGCGCTGGTTGCTCTTCTATATGTTGTATTCACACAGTCCAATGAGGGGCTCTTATTCTTCTTATTATCAGTCGTTGTTTTGGACCTCTAATCCATCGCTGTCTTGCGGTTTTGTTCCAGTATCCACTAATGATCTCTGACCCGCAAATGGAACCCTGTCATTGGACCTCTAATTAGCGTCCCAAACAGAGTACACACACGTGAGGTAGGTCTAGCACGATAGCCCAGCGACTGCAGAAATGGTCACAACTGCATTCGATGTGAGTTTGTGCGCAGGGCACCTCCCTGTGAGCTATCGCCCGGAGTCTCTGTTGTGAATTAGCGCGCGGTGCTCCCACGGTCAACTCCCTCTCTTGAGGCTTGCTTACGTTCCTGCCTGAAGACGGGGCTTGTCCGTAGTCCCCCGATCTACCGACCCCGATGGATCGTCGAGTGTATAGTTCCGGTTCACCGTCTCAAACATCGGGGCGAGCTGACCATCGCCCAACCCCGAGAAACGTTTGCCCTCGGGTACCGTTAGCAACCATTTGCCGATGTTTTTTGCTGCCCGCCGGATGTACTCCGACGACCACGTTGTAGTCGCCGTCGAGTTCGCACCAACACTCGTTGCACGAAAACCAGCCGTCCGAATCACGATTCATACACGACTGATGTCCACACTTCGAGCAGGTCTGCAACGAGAATGCCAGGTTCACCTCTTCGACACGGATACCGTACTCGATGGCCTTGTATCCGAACATCTCTTGCAGTTCGCGAAACGCCCTGTTGTGCAGCTGTCGCTTGGTGCGGTCGTTTTCGCTGTCCATTCGGTCGCGGATGTGGGTCAGCCGTCCAACAGCAATGTACGAACAGTCGTGGGACCGCACTTCTTCGCCAATCCAGTTAGGTGGGGTTTGATCACTCAGTGAACACGACTCGACCGGCTCACGAGAAGCCATCAGAGTTGGATGTTCTCCCACATTTGATGTGGTAGGCCTACACATTCGTTCTTACCAAGTCATTGGAATACACAGTTACAACAACTTGGTAAGAATTCAATCGGCCAACATTCAGTCGGAGGTCTATTGTCTCGATAAGATCCCATGTCAATTGGGATGCCTGTGTTGTGAGTCGGCGAGTCATACAGAGGGAGAATTCGACGCACAGGAACGCCTAAGACATTCTTTAGATTGAGTAAA
>Ga0136574_100901_pt1 | contig 10494 bp, 8 predicted proteins | sample AntDeeMetagen134_FD_101383 | JGI IMG/M metagenome (GOLD analysis project Ga0136574, IMG submission 101383) | Saline lake microbial communities from Deep lake, Antarctica - Metagenome #134 | ecosystem: Environmental > Aquatic > Non-marine Saline and Alkaline > Saline | place: Antarctica: Deep lake...
CCGCCACCCGATCTCGTCCTCCACGGTTTGCAGGGTCGCGGTCGCGGGCGCACTCCCGGCGGTGGAGATCCGAACCTCACGATCACCCATCGTCACGACATCCGGGTTCTCATCGTGATGGGACACGAGCCGATTGAGCACCGTTGGAGCGCCGGAGAGATACGACACGTCGTGCTCGCGCACTCGCCGGAGCGTCCCCTCGGGTTCGAACGTGCGCTGACAGACGTGCGTGCCGCCCATCCCGGTGATGGCGTAGATGTGGCCCCAGCCATTACAATGGAACATCGGCAGCGTCCAGAGGTAGGTGTCGTCGTCCGCGACCTCCATGTGCTGGTTGAGCACGAGCGCGTGCCAGTGCTCCGTTCTGTGGGTCCTGACGACGCCCTTCGGGTCGCCGGTCGTCCCCGACGTGTAGTTGATCGAGGCGTCGTCGTCCTCCGCGATGTCGGGTCGCGCCGGCGCGTCGGTCGAAGCCCCGGCGAGCCACTCCTCGTAATCGGTCCAGTCGCCCTCGATGTCGTCGGCCTCGTACCCCACGAACGACTCCGCCGGAACCGAACCACGAACCGCCTCGACGTTCTCCGCGTAGTCGTAGTCCGCGATCACGACCCCCGCCTCGCAGTCGTTCAAGATGTACTCGAAGTCCTCGGGCGTGAGGAGGTAGTTCATCGGCACGAACACGGCCCCGATCTGGTTCACACCATACAGAGTTTCGAGGAAGTAGTGGGTGTTCGGCGAGAGCAGCGCCACCCGGTCGCCCTGCTCGACACCCATCTCAAGCAACGCGTTCGAGACCTGGTTCACCCGCTCTTCGAACTCGGCGTAAGTGTACTCGGTACCGTCGTGAGCGATGACTCCGACCGCATCGTCGTAGCAGTCGACGGCGCGGTCGAGGAAATCGGTGGTCAGCATCTCCACCTTCATGAACGATCGGCCGGTAGTTCCGCCGGCCGGGACTAAGCCCTTTCGGGGCCCACTTTTTTACTTCGTCGGGTGCGCTCGCTTCGCTCGCGCACCGCTCCTCGCAAAAACCTGGACTAAAAACACCCGCTCGTTCGCCTGCGGCTCACTCGCGGCGAACCGCACTCGCTTCGCTCGCGCGGACGCTTTCCGTCCGCATCCGCACCGCCGAAGCCCTCACTCCCGCCGGTCGCTCGCCCTTCATCCGCCAGGACCGCCAGGACCGCCCCGCACCGCGACCGCTACCGCACCGCCACAGCCGCGCGAACCCGACGGGTTTTCGTCGCGGGCGACTGAGGTATCCTCAATGAACGACGAACTCCGCGAGCGCATCGAACACGAAGCCGAAAAACACGCGCTGCTCAACGCGGTCAAACACGACAGCGAGGCCGACGTCGGGGCGGTTGTCGGGCCGCTGATGGGCGAGAACCCCGAGTTCCGCGAACACGGCGACAAAGTGCCAGGCGTCGTCGCGCCGGTCGTCGAACGGGTGAACGAACTCGACGCCGAGGGTCGCGAGAAGCGCCTCGAAGTCGTCGCCCCTGACCTGCTCGCCGAACTCGAAACCGAGGACGAGACCGACGACCGCGCACTCCCCGACCTACCGAACGTCGAGGAGGACATGGATGTTCGGATGCGCCTCGCGCCGAACCCAAACGGCCCGTGGCACATCGGCCACGCACGCATGCCCGCGGTCGTCGGCCGGTACAAGGAACGCTACGACGGCTGGATGCTCTGTCGGTTCGACGACACCGATCCCGAGACCAAACGACCAGATATGGAAGCCTACGACGCGATCATCGACGCGATCGACTATCTGGGATTCGAACCTGACGAAGTGGTGCGCGCCTCCGACCGGATGGAGACGTACTACGAACACGCGCGCGCGCTGATCGACCACGGCGGCGCGTACACCTGTTCCTGTCCCGCTGCGGAGTTCTCCGACCTGAAGAACAACGCCGAGGCGTGCCCGCACCGCGACAAAGACCCGAAAACCACTCGCGAGGAGTTCGACGCGATGGTCGACGGCGAGTACTCGTCGGGCGAGATGGCGCTCCGCGTCCGGACCGACATCCATCACAAAAACCCCGCACTCCGGGACTGGGTCGCCTTCCGGATGATCGACACGCCACACCCCCGCGAGGAAGCCAGTGAGTATCGGTGCTGGCCCCTGCTCGACTTTCAGTCGGGGATCGACGACCACCTGTTCGGAATCACCCACGTCATCCGCGGGATCGACCTCCAGGATTCGGCGAAGCGCCAGGCGTTCCTCTACGACTACTTCGACTGGGAGTACCCCGAGGTGCTCCACTGGGGCCACGTCCAGCTCGACGCCTACGACGTGACGATGAGCACCTCGACGATCAAAGAACGCATCGAGGCGGGCGACCTCAACGGCTGGGACGATCCGTGCGCGCCCACCGTGGCGAGCCTCCGACGGCGTGGGATTCGGGGCGAGGCGATCACCGACGCGATGAGCGAACTGGGAACCTCGACCTCCAACGTCGACCTCGCGATGAGTTCGATCTATGCCGCGAACCGCGACCGGATCGACGACGAGACCGACCGCGCCTTTCTCGTTCGGGATGGCGTCACAAAGACCGTCATCGGCGGTCCCGAGACCGGTGAACCACCGATCCACCCGAACCACGAGGAGCGTGGCGTCCGCGAGATTCCGGTCGAAGGCGGAGTGCTGGTCGAACCTGACGACGTGCCGCCGAACGGCAAACGGGTCTGGCTCAAGGGCTACGGCCCGGTGCGCCACACCCGTGACGCCTTCGAGTTCACCGGCGACGGGATCGACATCGTCCGAGAGGAGGACGTCCCGGTGATCCACTGGGTTCCAGCCGAGGACAACAGACCCCTCCGCCTGCGAACGTCCGACGGCGACATCGAAGGCCACGCGGAGCCGGCAATTGCCGGTGACGAACCCGACGAGATGGTGCAGTTCGAGCGGATCGGCTTCGCGCGGATCGACCGACAGGAAGACGATCGGACGGTCGCGTACTTTGCACACCCGTGACTCTCAATTGCGAGTGGTTTGCCGACATCCGACTGACATTAGGGTTATTACCTTCCGTAAGTACGGATGGGCAATGCGCTCCAGATCAGTCGTCCCCACTACGACACGAACAGCTCTCCTTGGTGGGCTATCTGCAAGTCTTGTTGTGTTTTGTCTTTTACTGGTTTCTGATTTCGGGACTGAAATATGGGGACTGGCGGCTGCGTTGACGCGTTTATTAGGAGCTCCCGATGATTCCCTCTGGCTATTCCTTGGGACGGTTATTACCGCTGGTACACCGACAACTCTATTTCTTCGATTGGGTCTCTTGCTACCAATGATCGCGCTCGTAGTAGTTTTTGTTGTTTGGAGTGGTTTTCAGGGCGCAGGATTGTTCTTTGCCGTTTTCCTCTGGCCACTCTATCTCGTTGTGTTCTCCGTGCTGGGAGGGTTGGAATACGTGCTCAGAAAGCGTGGCGTTCTCCCTTCACTGCCAGCGACGCGATCGCACACAGAGAGGTGAAATCAGTATCGAATGTGAACTGGCTTCATGGCCACCCATACGCTTTGGTAGAGACAGACCGTATCGGCGTGTCGCCATGTCTGGTGGGGATCTCACCGAGTACGTTGAGGGCATCGTCCACGAGGACACCCAGGTCGGCGACCACGGCCTCGATCTCACGGTCGCGGAGATTCAGGTTGTCGAGGAACCAGGCCACGTCGACTTCGGCGGCGGTGAACTCGAAACCGCGACGACCACGCCCCACGAAGCGGAGCAGCGAAACCCCGACGACTACGGCTGGTGGAACCTCGACGCGGGCCAGTATCTCGTCCTGTTCAACGAATCGGTGTACGCCGACGAACCGCTCGTGTGTCAGACCCGCGAGGAACTCCGCGACAGCGGCGCGTCCCATCCCACACTGTTCGTCCAGGCGCTCGAGCGCGTCCCGCTATCGGTTCCCACTGGTGGCATCCGACTCAAGGAGAACGCGCGGGTGTCGACGCTGTTATCCACACCCCGTTCGTAGCGGAACTCGATCCGACCGACCCTGGACGATCGCCACTCGCGTGTGGCCCTGCCGACGATAGTCGCTCGGTCCAAAACTTAAGTAGTCACCTGTCCTGATGTTCGGTACCGATGGCCATCGATCCAGAATTCGAACAGAACCGCGAGACCGTCGACGAACACGAGGGCCACGACGTCTGGGGACCGGTCGAGGAACCCGAGGAGTTGGGCATTCACGGTACCCACGTCGCGGTCGATTTCGACCTCTGTATCGCCGACGGGGCCTGCCTCGAAGACTGCCCGGTCGATGTCTTCGAGTGGGTCGACTCGCCCGATCACCCCGAGAGCGAGATCAAGGCCGACCCGACCGAAGAGGCCCAGTGCATCGACTGCATGCTGTGTGTCGACGTCTGTCCCGTCGACGCGATCGATGTCGACGGGGGCCGAGCGGGCCGGACCTGAAGGCGGTCGGACGCACCGCGACCGATACCCAAGTACCGGCAAGAATCTACGACAGACCAACACGGTAATAGCCGGCGGGAGGCTATGCCAGAGAGAGCCACACGGGAGTATCCATACCAATGCACTCAGTCGTTCTGACGAAAGGCGTCCCGGATTTCCGCGAGGGACAGGTCGCGTTCGACGAGGACGGTCATCTCGAACGTGGAAACACGCCGACGGTGATGAACCCCAACGACAAGCACGCGCTGCGGACCGCCCTCCAGACCAAGGTCCGTCATGGGGGCACCCTCAGCGTGATGAGCATGGGGCCACCGGGCTACGGCGACGTGCTCCGAGAGGCGATGGAAACGGTCTACGCCGACGACCTCTACCTCCTCTCGGATCGCGAACTCGCGGCCTCGGACACATGGGCGACCGCGATCACCCTCGCGACAGGGCTACAGAAAATGGAGGAGACGCCGGACCTCGTGTTTGCGGGGTTCAAGACCGCCGACGGCGAGACGGGTCATACTGGACCCCAGGCGTGCTGGTGTCTCGACTGGCCGATCATCACCCACGTCGTCGCGCTCGACGTGGACGAGGACGAGGGCACAGTGCGGGCGAAGCGCCTCGTGGAGGGCGACATCGAGGAGATCGAAACCGTCGAGGCCCCGACGCCGGCGTTCATCGTCGCCGATCCCGAGTTCGAGCCCACCTACCGCAAGGCCTCCCATCGACTCACGCACAAGGACCTCCAAGCCGAGACCGAAACGCGCGCTGAGGATCACGAGGAGCACCTGACGACGTGGGATCACGCGGACCTGAATCTCGATCCGGACTACATCGGCCTCGATGGATCGCCCACGATCGTCTCGTCGGTCGACCCGATCCCGAAAGCGCCCGCCGAGCGCGAGGCGACGGTGGTCGATCTCGACGACGACGAGGGGATGAGCGAGGTGTTCGAGGCGATGGAACCGTTCGCCGGCGGACGATCGGAGGCGGCGGGTGATTGATTCATGAGTGAAACCACCGACCCAGACGAGCACACCGTCGAACAGCTTCAAGACGAACTGGCCGGGATCGACAGTCCCCGCGAACTCGAAGGGATGCTCGACGCCGAAAAGGACGGCCAGCGGCGAAAGACAGCTCAAGAAGCGATCCGCGCGCGAATGCGCGAGGTCGGTCCTGCCGAGGACGACGCCGTGGAGGAGGGAACCGAGACCGAGGGCGAGTACCGCGAGTCGGCCGACGAGGTCGAGGGCGACGACGGAGCAGCCGGCGAGCCAGGCGACGCCGAAGGGGACGATGCCGACGACCTCGCGCTCGATCCCGCGGAGTACGACATCGCGGAGTTCGGCCCCGCGATCAAGGGCGTCGACGATTCCGAAGAACTCGAAGCCATCCTTGCGGCTGAGGAGAACGGCGAGGATCGGGACAACGTCGAGACGCTGATCGAGAGTCGCATCGAGAAGGTGAGCGAAGTCGAAAAGGAGGCGGAGGGCGACATCGATCCGAGCGAGCTCTCGACCGCGGAGCTCGGCAACGCGCTTCAGGGGATCGACGACGAGGAGCGCCTCCAGGAAGTCCTCGACGCCGAACAGGCCGGCGAGAACCGCGACGCGGCCACGAACCTGATCCAAAATCGGATCGACTCGGTCCAAGAGGAGGAAGCACCGGAGGAGATCGAGGTCGTGCCGCCCGAGGAGAAACACCCCGATCTCGATCACCCCACGGCGGACAAACAGTACGTCAAGGCGATCGAGAACGGCAACTATCGGGATATGTGGGTCTACTGTGAGACCCAGGCGGGCGAGCTGATCGACGTCTCGAAGGAGATGCTCGGGAAGGCCCGCGCGCTGATGGATACCTACAACGAGGACTACGAGACGGACGAGCGCGTGGTCGCGGTGCTGATCGGCAGCGATGTCGAGAAACACACGGAGGACGTGATCGCCTACGGCGCAGACGTGGTGGTCCACCACGAAGGCCCGAGGTTGGAACGGTTCCAGCACAAGCCCTACACCGAGCTGTTCTGTGACATGGCACGGTGGGGTGGGGACCCGACCGCCGACGAGGGGCCGGAGGAGGCCGACTGGCGCGAGTACGACGAACCACGCTACACGGTGTTCCCCGCCACGAACAATGGGCGAGACCTCTCGGCGCTGGTTCAGGGCGAACTCGACTCGGGACTGGCCTCGGACTGTTCGGACCTCTACATCGAGGAAGCGATGATTTCGAACCCCGTGAAGACCGGGCGGCCAGGAACCAAAAAAGAGTTCGAGCGGGTGCTACACATGAAACGCCCCGACTTCTCGGGATTCGAGTACTCCACAATCCTGTGTCTCAACAACCCGACGAGGGAGTTCCACCCCCAGGGCGCGTCGGTGATTCCGGGGAGTTTCGACCTCCCCGAACCCGATCACGACCGCGAGGGCGAGGTGGTCGACCACGACCTCGATCTGGAGGAGGACTGGCTCCAGGTGTCGGTCACCGATCACGACCAGCTCGACGAGGGCGTCGACCTGACCGGCCACGACGTGGTGGTAGCGATGGGCCGGGGGATCGGCGACGACCCCACAGAGGGAATGGAGCTCGGGCTCGAACTCGCCGATGCGTTCGAGGACTGTGGGCTCGGCGTCTCGCGCGGGATCGTCACCGGCTCCTACGAGTTCGCGAGCCACATCGAGCGCTATACGGCGGAAGAACGCCAGATCGGCGAAACAGGACAAGTCGTCGAGCCCGACCTCTACATCGCCGCCGGGATCTCCGGAGCGGTGCAGCACAAGGTCGGAATGGACGAATCCGAGACGATTGTCGCGATCAACACCGACCCCGACGCGCGCATCCGGGACTTCTCGGATTTCTTCGTCGAGGGCGACCTCTTCGAGGTGCTGCCGGAACTCACCGCGGCGCTGGAATCGGGCGAACTGGACGTTGGAGCGGTTGCGGCTGACGGAGGTAAAAGATGACTGACGAGTACGAACACTACGAGGCGGTGGTGATCGGCGCGGGTCCTGGTGGTGCGGCGGCGGCCGCGACGCTCGCGCGCAACGGCGTCGAAACAGTAGTACTGGAACGCGGGGTCGACGCCGGCTCGAAGAACGTCACCGGGGGATTGATCTACGCCGAGGAATCAGCGCCGTACACGATCGACGGCATCTTCCCGGGCTTCCGCGAGCACGCGACCGAGCGCCCCGTCACCGACTACTACATCCACAATATCGCGGGCGAGCAGGTCCGGACGTTCGATATCACGGACGGTCACGAACAGGACACCGAGTGGGCCGACACCGTGTTGCGACGGAAGATGGACTCGTGGATGGCCGATCAGGTTCACGAGATCACCCGTGAGGCCGGTGGCGGGCTCCTGACCGAGGTCAAAGTCGACGGTCTGCTCCGAGAGAACGGCGAGATCGTCGGGGTGACGTGCGAGGAGCTCGACCCGATCACAGCCGATTTCGTCGTCGCCGCGGACGGCGTGAACTCCGAACTCGCGCGCGAGGCGGGGCTGATGGACTGGGAGGAACCCGAGGAGTGGTTCCAGGGCGTGAAAGCGGTGGTCGACATGCCCGGCGACGCGATCAACGAGCGGTTCGGGATCGACGACGACGAGGGCGAGGCCCACCTGTTCTCGGGCGATCTCTACGACGGCGTCCGCGGCGGAGGCTTCCTCTACACCAACCAGGACTCGCTGTGCATCGGGAACGTGTTCCATCTCGATAGCATCGTGGAGCAGGAAGCCGAGGTCCAGGACCTGCTCGATGCGCTGCTCACCCATCCGGTGCTCGCCCAGTGGCTCGGCGATGAGTACGACGAGCGCGAGTATTCGGCGAAGCTCGTCCCCGACTCGAAGAAGGCCGCGAACCCCTCGCCACACCAGGGCCGGCTCGTGCTCGTGGGCGATGCGGGCGGGCAGATGCAGGCCCAGGGCCCGATCATCAAGGGGATGAACCACGCCGTGACGGCGGGCGCGCTCGCGGCCGAGGCGTTCGTGGAGGCGCGTTCCCGAGGGAAGCCCGACTCGGCGGGCGAGCGCTACGAGCGCCGACTCCACGACGAGGGCGTGATGGCGAAGCTCCGCCCCACCAGATACGAGGTGGCGAGCGCGCTTGGCGAGAACGACGCCACGACCCAGCTTGCCGAACGCGCGCTGGATTCGTCGGTCGGCCGGCTCGGCGTTCGGATGGCCGATCGTGCCGGGCTGCTCGAACGCGCGTACAGCTCGCCGTACCTCGCGACGATGATGCCCGACACCAAGACGCCCTACGTCACGCTGCCCACCATCATCGGTGAGGAGCTCGGCGCGACGGTCGAGGCCGAGACCACCATCGAACCACCGAGCCTCGAAGAACGCATCGGCGACCTGACCTACGACACCGACGTGGGCAACCCCCACATCGTGGTCGAGGACAACTCCTTCGCGGCGAGCGGCGCGGCCGTCACCGCCTGCCCGGTGAGCGCCGAGGACTTCGGTGGCGGGTGTTACCGTGACGAAACGGTCCAAACCAATGGCGACGAGGAGCGCGTCGTGAGCCTCGACACCCAGCCCTGCGTCGAGTGCGGGACCTGCGCCATCGTCGCCGACACCGAGTGGGAGCACCCCCGCGGCGGGAAGGGTGTCGAGTTCGACCAGGGCTGATGGCCCGTCGTTCACGGTTGAGACGAGCACGGTCCCGTGATCCGGGATGACCTCGGGCTACGCCGATCGAATTGTGGGGCTCGTCGAGCAGGCCGAACGCGACCGCCGAGGATTCGAGCCGCCGACGGACCCGCCGGACGAGGAGCGCGCGATGGCGTTTCTTCGGGAGGGCCTCGGCCCGCTCGTGGCGCTGTATCTCGAAGCCAGAACCGCCGAATGGGACGTAGCGTTTTCGGCTGTGGAGATCGAACAGTTCCACCGGGCGACGAACGCGTGGCTCTCGTTGTACGCCAGATGCTACGGCGTCGAGATGGAGCCCGATGTCACGATTCGGCGGGCCGCCGAGCTGCTCCTCGACACCAACAACATCCGTGACACTGCACAGTTGCTGACGAAGGTACCATCACGCTGACGGCTCGCTGGCGACCAGTCGCCCATCCGTCGAACAAGCGGTTTCTGTGTGACACAAATGGTTAAGTAGCGTACCGTGGTATCACTCGTCATGCAGGTATCGGAGGCGTTCGAGTTCACTCACGAGGATCGAAAGAGCATCTACCAGTACATCGAGGACGCCGACGATCCGGTCGCCGCCACCGAGGTTCGGGACGCGCTCGGGCTCGATCCGAGCGGGTTCAGACATCACGTCGCCATCCTGAAACGCGATGGCCTCGTCCACGAATCCGCCGGGATGGTCGAGGCAGCGTTCGAGGGCAGCGACGCGGCCGACGAAGAGAACTATGAACAGGAGGGCGTGGAGTACACCATCCGTCCTGCGATCGAAACCGATCGCTCCGGGCTGGTGGGCGTGATCCGCCAGGTCGCCGGCGAGAAGACGTATACTGTGGCCGAGAGCGTCGCAGATGTCGTCGACCACGAGGAGGCCCTCGTGCGGGAGAACGCAGTGCGCTCGCGGATGTTCTTCGTCGCCACCGTGGGCGACGAGGTGGTGGGATGGATCCACCTCGACGCGCCCGAACTCGAAAAGCTCTCACACACCGCCGAGCTCACCCTTGGAGTGCTGGAGGAGTACCAGGGCCACGGCATCGGCGGCCGGCTGCTCGATCGGGGGCTCGACTGGGCGAGAGAGCACAGTTACGAAAAGATCTACAACTCGATCCCCTCGACCAACGAGGACGCGATCGCCTTCTTCGAGGCTCACGGCGGCGAGGTCGAGGCCACGCGCGAAGATCACTACAAGATCGGCGACGAGTACATCAACGAGGTAATGCTGGCCCTGCGGCCGTAGTCGGCCACCCGAACCGATCAGGAGAACTGTCAGCGCCACTCCTCGGCTGCACCGTCCAGCGGTTCCGCGACGACACCCTCCTGTTGGACCAGCGCGCGAGCGTGAGCCGTACAGACCTCACGATTCGCGTCCCACGGCACGTGGAGGCGCACCGCCGCCGACTCCTCGCATTCGGCCTCGGCACACGTCGTCATGGGTGA